>CENJ01035597.1_pt1 | contig 27876 bp, 30 predicted proteins | sample 356161 | NCBI WGS metagenome assembly CENJ01 (sample SAMEA2619531, study PRJEB7988) | marine metagenome | biome: marine biome (ENVO:00000447); feature: surface water layer (ENVO:00002042); material: "saline water (ENVO:00002010), including plankton (ENVO:xxxxxxxx)" | depth 5 m | reverse complement strand
GGGTTTATAAATAATAGATCATTTGTAGTATCTCTAACTACTTTTAGTATATGGCTATGTCCACAAATCAAGATATCTGGTGTATTCTCTTTAATTAATTTTAATATTTTAGGGTTGTATTTTGGAATGCTACCAGCAATATGAGTCATAAAGAATTTTACTTTTTTAATTGTAAAAAATAATGATTCAGGAATTTCTCTCCTTATTAGCTCATCGTCAATATTTCCATAAACTGCTCTAATCTTTTTAAAATTCTCTAATCTTTTTAATGTATCAATCGAGCCAATATCACCTGCATGCCAAATTTCATCGCAACAACTTAAATACTTCTCTAGATCATCATGTATGTGACCATGAGAATCTGATATTAATCCAATTTTCATGATATAATATGTTATAGGGAGACTAATTTGAAGACCTGATACGATCTTTCATTTTTTTCCAGATGCTATCTAATTTTTTTATCTGCTCTTCATTTGCAATTTCTCTATATTTTTTCCAATGCAACATCCTCTCAGTATTTAGTTCAACAGCAATTTTATAGTAATTTTCCATATTATTTGGATTACTATTAATTTGATTTTCTATATCATCCCTTATAACTAAATCATATTTTCTGAATTTCCTTTCTATTTTTTTCTTATTAGATGAATATCTTTCATATTCTTTTTTAGCAAGTTCTAATTGGTTTTCATCAAATTTTATTCTTTTTTCTAGATAATTCATTTCTCTTTTGAATTCTGAATTATCAGATCCATATGACTTTATTTTTCCATCAAGAATGAAGTAGATATTAGTTACTACTAAAATAGCTATAATTATATATGTCAGCTTAATCTTCATTTGACGTTAAATTTATGATATCGTTTTGATTACTTTCAAAGTATAACTCTTCTATATCAGCGGTAAAGTTATTATTTGTATTTGAGTTATTATTTGTAATAAAAAATAAATTTAATGCCATCATCACAGCAACGAGCATTATCAAAAACGGTCTCTCGTATTTAAGATAAAAAACTTCTTTATTCTGGATAGTATCAAGCTTGGTAGATAACCTAGTATAGAAATATGGCTTAACCTCAGCTGGTTTTATACCTTTTATACTATTCAAAATTTTTTCGATCTTATCACTCATAATAGACTATTTAATACATAATTAAGAGTTAATTCAAATGACTTATTCTTCCATTCTTCTCCCTCAATATTTGTTATATTTTTTAAACTTCTCAAGGATTTGATTTGGATAGATAATCCATCATAAACTTCATATCCAATTCCAAAGACAAAGTTTGGATCGCTTTCTTCAAAATATTTTTTCTCGAATTTAAAGTCAGGATTTTGACTAGTTGCGTTAGAACTTAAATTGCTTGATCTAGTTTCAGTAGTAGTAAAATCTTGAAGTAAATGAATTTGTGGTCCTATAAAAAAATTAAATTTTTTAATTTTATAATCAATAAGAATAGGTATTTGAAGGTATGTAAGATTATTTTCAAATCTAGTCATATTTACATCCTCCACCGTTACACCTTGAGAAGAATAATTAATTCCGGATTTAATCCCTATTTTGCTTTTTTTCACTTTTTCATCGATATCAGTAGTAGATAAATCAAAAAATAATTCAATCATTAAACCGGCATTATACCCAAGGTAAGGATCCACTCTGTATGGTAATCCTCCAATTGTATTCCATGTTTGCCCAGCGGTGTATGGACTATTGATAGATTTAAGAGTTTGATTTGATAGCCCAGTTCCTAAGCTTAAACCAAAGTTTACTTCTTGTGAATACATATATGCACTAGATAATGTAAATATTAATGTTAATAAAAATTTTTTCATACTATATAATTAGATGTTAAAAGTAATTATTTCTTGTCATTCAATTTTTTTTCAAGATATATTTTTAAGTTTTTTTTTGCTCTAAAGATTAATGACTCTATTGATGATGATGATTTTTTCATCACTTCAGATATTTTTTTATATTTTAATCCTTGAATATTTTTTAAAATGTACGCTGTTTTTTGTTCATCATTTAAGCTTTCAATTGCCTCAAATAAAAGTTTGGCATCTTCTTTTTTTTCAAGTTGGACTCCAGGATGATCAAATTGTGGAATATCAATTGTAGACCCATCATCTCTAAATAAATTTATAATTTGCGTAAATCGTTTTTTTCTTTTTTTGAACCTTAAATACTCAAAGCATTTAGATATTGTAATTCTATAAATCCACGTAGATAAAGTTGAATTTCCTTTAAAACCCTTGATCGATTTAAAAATTTGAATGAAAACTTCTTGGGTTAAGTCATCAGCCTCCTCAGTATTCTGAATTATAGATAGACAGGAGTTATAGATAAAGCCTTTATAACTTTCTACTAAAAATTTAAAAGCATTTTCATCTCCTACTTTTAAATTCTTAATTAAACTTTTTTCTTCCAAGGTTTTATTTGCATATTAAGTAAAAAAAACAACTATAGATTAAAGTTGATAATTAATTTATGTTAATATGATAGATGTCATTAAACCAACTTTATTGCTTAATAAAGAGAAATCTTTTAATAACATTAAAAAAATTCAAAAAAACCTTACTGATTCAAAAATAGAATTAAGACCTCACTTTAAAACTCATCAATCAAATGTTGTTGGAAATTGGTTTAAGGAGCTAGGAATAAAAAAGATAACAGTATCATCAGTAACTATGGCAAAATATTTTTCAAAATATTGGGATGATATTACAATAGCATTTCCAGTTAATATTTTAGAACTTGATGATGTTATAATGCTTCAGGAAAAAATTAAAATTAATCTTTTAGTTGACTCTTATGAGGTCTTGGAGATATTAGAAAAAAAACTAAGAAGTAAAATCAATATTTATTTAAAAATTAATGTTGGATATAATAGGGCAGGAGTGGACTATGAAAGCGATTCTATAAATGATATAATATCATATTCAGACTCATCTTCGAAACTTAATTTTAAAGGTTTTTTAACTCATTTTGGAAATACCTATAATTCTAAATCTTCAATTGAAATTCGTGACAGTTTCGAAAATTCAATAAATAAAATATCAGATCTAAATAAAAAATTTCCTGATTATGAAATCTCAATTGGTGATACTCCTTCATCGAGTTTGGTTAATAAATATCCAGAGTTTATAACTGAGATAAGACCTGGAAATTTTGTTTTTTATGATTTAGATCAATTAAAAATTGGATCTTGCCAAATAGAACAAATAGCCATAAGATTAGTATGCCCCGTAATTTCAATTTATAAGAAGAGGAATTCTTTATTATTATATGGAGGCTCCGTACATTTTTCTAAAGACTATATTGTTGAGAATAATAACAAATGTTTTGGGTATGTCTACCATGGTGATTATTGGAGTTTAGAAAATAAAATAGGCTATATAAAGTCTTTATCTCAGGAACATGGAATAGTCGAACTTGAAAAAAACATTAATCTTAAAATTGGTGATAAATTATCTATTATACCAGTTCACTCATGTCTTACTGTAGATAAGATGAGAGAATTTTATATTGACGATAATAAATTCAAAATAATGACTTAATCAAGTCCATGAGTAAGCCTTTTAAGAGGTTTAATTAACATGATAACAAGTAATCCAAAGATTGTACAGAAAATAAAAATACCAAGGAATATTTCATATTCTCCAGCAGTTTGTGCCCATTCTCCTAAAGATGCAGCTAACTTATTTCCAAAACCTGTACAAGCAAAGTAAGTACCCATCATTATAGATGCATACTTAACTGGAGCTAATTTTGTAATTAGTGCCATTGCTGTAGGTGATGTACATAATTCACCTAATGTGTGCAATAAATAAGCTAATACTAAATAGTACATAGCACTAGATCCATTTCTTTCAAACTCTAATGCAGCTTCACTCATTACTGCAAATCCAAGAGCCATTATGATGACACCAACTGCCATTTGGAATAATAAAGATGATTCTTTCCCTAATGAACTCCACCAAGACCAAAATTTTCCAACAGCAACTGCAAATAAAACTATGAATCCAGCATTGAGAGATTGAAACCATGTAGCTGGAACTTCAAAACTAATACTTTCTATAAATCTATTTGTTTTTTCAAATGCATAGATATTCATTAAACCACCAGCTTGCTCAAATGCTCCCCAAAAAACAACTACTATTAAGAATGACAATAGAAGTACTTTCACTCTGTCTTTTTCGATGTTAGTAAGTGGTTTATTCATTTTTTCATTATCAGGATTACCTTGTTTGCCAATAAAGTCTCCAACTCCAACTAAATACTTTTGACCCCACATAAAAACTAACTGCCCTAATAGCATGCCGATACCTGCTAATCCAAATCCATAGTGCCATCCATGCACCTCACCAATTCCTCCAATAATAATTGCTGACAAGAAAGCTCCAATATTTATACCCATGTAAAATATTTTAAATCCTAAATCTCTTCTTTTGTCATCTTGATCGTAAAGACCTCCAACCATTGTTGAAATATTTGGTTTTAAACCACCAACACCTAAAATGATAAAACCAAGACCAACATAAAAAGCTGTAAGATTATCAATGGCCAAAATACTGTGACCCAATACTAATAATCCTCCTCCTAGCATTACGGTTTTTTTCTGTCCCAGAACCTTATCTGCAAGCCATCCTCCAGGAATACCAGCAACATAAACTAACATTGTATACCACCCATATAATACAAGAGCTTCTGATTCAGTCCATCCGTATCCTGGATTTTCAGCAGTCGATTCAGAAATTAAGAATAGGACTAACAAGGCTCTCATTCCATAATATGAAAATCTTTCCCATAGCTCAGTGAAGAATAGTACGTAGAGACCGTATGGATGACCGAATAGGGTTTTATCTGAAATTTTCATTTTTTTTTAATACTAAATTTATAAAAAAAAAACTATGAAGCTTAATATTCTAAATTTTAAATTTTTAAATTTCAAGATCAAATGGAATACTTTAATGATTTTCTTTCTAGGGTTTTAAATTTACTTTCAGAATTCTTATTTATTTTCAATAGGACACTTTTTAAAATTGGAGATTCAGAAGTCAGCATAGGTACAATTGTTGTATTTTTTGCAAGTTTTTATCTTTTAGTTATTGTTTCCAAAAATGTTCGATTATTACTTCTCAATAAGATTTTAGTTCGATCAAAACTCAAAAAATCATTTAGAGAATCAATTGCTAACGGGGTTAGGATAACTATGATGCTTATTGGTACAATAATAATCATTCAAGCTGTTGGTATTGATTTGAGTGCTTTAAGCCTTTTAGCAGGTGCATTAGGTGTCGGTATTGGATTTGGATTTCAGAAAGTTACTGACAACTTAATTAGTGGATTAACGATACTTGTTGAGGAACCAATAAAAGTAGGTGACAGGGTTGAAGTAGGTGAAGTGAGTGGAGATATAGTTAATATTTCTTTAAGATCTACTACTATTGTAACTAATGATAATATATCAATTATTGTACCAAACTCCGAATTCGTATCAAGCCAGGTTATAAACTGGAGTCATAATAATAGAATTGTAAGATTTAGATTGCCAATAGGTGTAAGTTACAATGAGGATCCAGAGATAGTAAAAAAGCTATTATTAGAAGTTGCAGATGAGAATCCTAATGTCCAAAAAGAACCAAAACCTAAAGTGTTTTTTGATAATTTTGGAGATAGTTCACTAGACTTTAGACTCGGTATATGGACATCAAGTTATACTGATAAACCTGAGTTTCTTAAAAGCGAAATTTATTTTGCAATCTTTAAAAAATTTAGAGAAAATAATATTCAAATTCCATACCCACAAAGAGATGTACATATCAAAACACAGGTGAAGTGAAACTGATTTTATCTTTACTATTATTTACTTTAACTTTTGATATGAATAAACAGGAAAAAAATTGAAAAAGAAGTATCTAATAAAATATTCATTTGAGTTTGTTGTAATTGTAATAGGTATCTCCTTCTCTTTCTGGTTGAATGAGTTATCTATAGATAATCAAAATGAGTTAGAGAGAATAAAAGTATTGAATAGTCTTAAAATGGAGATCAATGAGATAAGGGACTATACCTTTGAACGTGAAAAAACTTGGGTTACAGACCTAAGACTCCTCAACGAACTACTTTTTCCTAGAAATGGAGTTATTGATACAGATTCAATTTTAAAAATTACAACTGCTAAATCCAGAATTGAAACATTTTTAGTTATTTATAGAGTCTTTGATCCCCCAATGAATAGATACTATTCTATTATAAATTCTGGAGACTTAAAGTTTGTAAAATCAGATAAAATAAAAGAAATATTAAGTAGACTGCATAATACCTCATTTTCATATGTCGAAACAACTGTAGAATATGAGAAACAGCTTAAGCAATCTTTTCTTCCGTTCCTTTCTCAAAATCATCCTGAAATAATATTAGCAAGAGATGATACATCAGTATCTATGAAAAAATATATAGATATAATTAGTCGATCCATCAACAGTGATAAAAAGCTTAAAGCAAACTTTATAATGGTAAAAAGGTACCTTGATTATAAGTTAAGTTTCTTAAGACTATATAACATGAGTTTAGACGACTTAGAAAGAGAAATTAACTTAGTAATAGATTAATTATAATACTCCTTGACTTTGAGAGTCAATATTTACTTCTCCTGAATTTTGCATAAGTTGACTCATAAGTGATGCATAATCAAAGAAGTCTTGCTCCCTTGAGACTCTTCCATTTTCAATTTTAACAAGTGTAGTGCCTGATAAATTTAATTTATTACCTGATGCAGGTAAACCGAAAAAATCACCAGTATGTGTTCCTTTAAAATTAAAATATTTAACAATTTTATCGCCCTGACCAAATGCATCAACTATTGTAAATTCTACATCAGAAAATCCAATAAAAAAATTTAAGTAATGGTTTTTTACAGCTTCTATCCCAACAAGATCACCTTCTGGAGTTACTACTGTAACATCTTCTGTAAAATATTTTTCATTTACTATAGATGTATCACCCTTAAAAAATTCAGCCCAAACGTATCTATACATCTCTAAATCTTTTTCTAGCTGAGCTTGGGCATCTATGACTTCTTTTTGTTCATTTGTAGGACCACCACAGCTAAGTAATGATAAAATTAAAATTGATGATAATATATAGTTTAAAGATTTTAACATAATGTTAGATTTAAAATTGTTAATTGAATTATATACTAAAATAAGAAAAAGAATTTTAAACTAATATTTGTAAATCAGAATTTAATACATTGATTATAGGTTGGAAATTGGTTTAAAAAAAATAAAAAACCCTCACAGTAATAGACTTAGAGGGTTTTTATGTGGGCCCACCAGGGCTTGAACCTGGGACCTACCGGTTATGAGCCGGGCGCTCTAACCAACTGAGCTATGGGCCCTATTAAATTTCAAGTTTAACCTATCAATTTAAAAGTTGACAAAAATAATTAGATTTAATTAATCATTAATATTTAGCCATAACTATTTAAAAAAAATCTAATGAATAATGATATAAAAGTATTGCTGTTTGATTTAGGAGGAGTAGTTATTGATATTGATCCCAAGAAAGCTATATCTGAATTAAAAAAAATATCCTCTAAGACAGCTACTGAATTTAAAGAATTGGATTATAGATATGAAACATTTAATTCTGATTTATCTAAACTTTTTAATGCATATGAAAAAGGAGAAATTTCAGACCAAGCATTTAGGAATGGATTGCGAACTGCAGGGAACTTAGATTTAGATGATAAAAAGATTGATGAAATATGGAATTTAGTAATTGTTAAAATTCATTCAGATATTCTAGAACTAATTTTGCAATTAAAAAGTAAATACTTGATAATGATTCTAAGTAATACGAACTCAATTCATAGAAATTTCTTCGATAAATTATGCATTGATTTACATCAAAAGACATTTGAGCAATTATTTGATGATGTATTTTATTCCTTTAAACTAAAATGTAGAAAACCTGATAAAGAAATTTATGAAAAAGTAGTAGAGAAGTCTAAATATTTACCAAGTGAAATTATATTTTTTGATGATATGATTGAAAATTTGTCTGAATGTAAGAAAATGGGAATGAGTACTTATCATGTAAAGAGTACTCTTGAATTAAAGTCTTTTTTATCTGATTTAATTCTTAATTAATTTATGTTTTTCAATTCTATTGTTATCCTCAATTTGAATTAGATAATATCCATTATTCAATTCTTGTATATTAATTATATCAGTGTTATTTATTTTCTTCAATATTTTTCCATCTATACCATAAACAATAATATTTTCTACTTTATTTGATAAATTGAAAATTCCTCTACTTGGGTTTGGGAATATTGAAATTGATTTTTTGATTTTGTCATGTTCAACACTAGTCAACACATAGTTAGACTTACCAAAGACAGGCCTAATCATTAAACTTCCTTTTATTACATCATTTTGGAACCAATTATTGTCTATTTTATAATAAATTTTATCAGACGTATCACTGTTTTTATCTAAACCTACAGGTAAAAAACTATTTTCAAATTGTCTAAATCCGATGTAAAATGAATCCTTGACGATTACAGGTTTATTCAATTTGAATAAATTAAATTCATCATTAAAATCTAGAGATGTTATTTGAGATACAACTTTTGTATTCTCATCATTTAAATCTTGATATATTACTAATTCGATATCGCTGCTGTATGAGGAATATAAATTATTAGGGAAGTATATCTGAATATGAGTTAATGTGTCCTCAGTAAATGTCATGTGTTTAAGGACAAGTTCTGAGTTCTTTTGATTAAGCCCTGCTGCAAATTCTGCTGTGCCGTCATCGTAAGAATATGAGTTTTTAAAAGTAATATTAAATCTCATAGTATCATTTAACCTTAAATTTTGATTAACATATGAAGAATCTCCTGATTCAATATAAAATAAGAACTCAATTGATGAACTATCATTATCTGATAAGAAATTTGAAACTTCTATCGGTTTTGTTTTTAATAATCTGCCCTCATACCCAGACAGTATTGGACTTAATGGCTCATTGTCATATATTACATTTTCCGAATTTCCATCAATGAAACTTTTAAGAGTATAGTTGATAGGTTGAATGTCCTTGTCAAGATTATTTATTTTTATTGATAATGAGTCAGAAAACGAGTTAGAACTTGAAATATGATTATAGGGGATGGAAATATGATCCTTAAATAATTTATTAACTCTAAATGAAAGGGCTCTATCCAAAAAAATAGAATCATTACTATTTCTATTTGCATCCAAATATATATAATCAATTAACCAGCTATCAAACGGTCCCTCTGAATTCCCTATATTATAAATTTTAAACATAAAATTTTCATGAAGAAAATTATTTTCAACTAAGATATCATTGAAAGTAAACTTATCCCTAAAATTTAATGAGCCGCCATTAGCACTCCAAACTGTAATCCATTCATTGTTTTTATTTAAAAAATCTACTTTTAAAGAGTCTTCGTAATCAGGAAATTCACCGTTAATATTAAAATTCCAAAAAAAACTTAGGTATATACTGTCTTCTAAACTTTTGGAGCTTAGATTTATTTTATCAGAGACGAGTTCATCACAGATCCCATATCCAGAATCATTATTGAATGGGAATCCATCTTTATTAAGTCCATCAAATTCAATAATATTAATGCTAGGAGCATCAATATTAAAGTAATCTTTAATTGATACATTCTCACCTTCACTCCAAAATAAATTATTTAATTTGTTTGACGATGAAAAATCATCCCATATAGGTAACTCTATATTTTCTAGAGAATGGTTTGATAAATTTACCTTTGATAATTTAAATGATTCTAGATTCTGACCAAGAGATGGAATGAAACTAATTATTGAAATAATGAAAAAGAAAATTTTAATTGACTTCATCTTCTGGTTTAGAAACAATCCATAAATTTATTCTTCTACCAATACGAACTCTAGTAGATTTTGAAGGTGACTGTTTAAAAACTTTACCTGGATCAACATATGATTTTTCATAGATATCATTGCCTTCTTCATCTATGATTTTATTAAAATAAAACCCACTGTCTTGATATATAATGTTTCCTAACCTTAGTCCAGACCCTATTATTGTAAATCTTGCTTCTTCTAAGTCAAGATTAACTAAGTCCGGTGCCTCAAAAACTTGATTTCCTAATCCATTACCAACTTCCATGTCTATAACAGATCCTTTAAGAATCAGATCATTTTCACTAATAGAATCTCCGTTTATAAAAATTTTCAACACAGCATTTCTTGCCATATCTGGTACATATGTTATATCACCAAGTTTTAGATCATAGCTTCTCAATATTAGTTGAGCATTTTTTACAGATCCATTTATAATTTTTGGCATTTTAATTTTTGGAGGGATTGAAGAATTTAGAGTTAGGTAAATCTTTCTATTCTCTTTAACTTTTTCATTTTCCGATGGATTTTGTAGAAGAATAGTGTAAGGAGGGTATTCTGAGGAATATGAAGAATCATCTAAGATCTCATATCTGAGATCTCTATCTGAAAGAAATTCGTCAATTTCATTTAATTCCATCCCAATCAAATTTGGAACTGTTATAGTATCCCCATGATTTGTTTTAATGGGAAAATAGATATGAAATATGAAGAAAATAATTGAGGATATTCCTCCAATCATTATCATTAAATTTTTAAATACATACTTATATTCATTCATATTTATCAATTACGCTTCTAAATAAATCTTTCAATGAAATATTCGCGGCTATAGCTTGTTGAGGTAAAATACTTTCTTCTGTTAGTCCAGGGTTTGTATTTACTTCTAAAAAGTAAAATAAATTATTTCTCAAAATAAAATCGCATCTAGAAAATCCTTTTATATTTAATTTTTTGTATATGTCCAACGAGATTTTTCTAACTTCTTCCTCCTCTTCTTTAGTAATATCTGCAGGAGTTATTTCATCAGATTCTCCATTATACTTAGCGTCATAATCAAAGAAGCTATTGTGGGATATAATTTCAGTAGTAGGTAATGATATAATCTTATTTTTATATTTAATTACACCTACTGATATTTCCCTGCCACTTATCTCTTCCTCTATTAATGCATTATCATCTTCCTTAAAACAAAAATTAATTGAATTTATTATATTTTTTTTGTCATCAACTCTAGATATACCAAAACTAGATCCACCTGCATTAGGCTTAATAAATATAGGCAGTTTTAATTTTGATAATATTTCTTCAACATCATAATCATCATTTTTATTAATAATCAATGATTTTGGAGTTAAATATCCTATTTTCTTAATTTCTTCTTTACAAATATTTTTATCAAATGTAATTTTTGATTCATAAGATTCTGATGAAGTCTGGTTTATTCCTATTTTCTCTAAGTATGATTGAATTTCTCCGTTTTCTCCTGGAATTCCATGAATGGTGTTGAATACTAAATCGATACTAATTAGTTGATCATTTTTAATAATTTGGAAAGTATCTTTTTTTATTTCATACTTTTTGAAGTCTTTGTCTTCGTGGTACCATTCGTCTTTCTTTATTATAACCTTATAAAGATTTATGTCTTTCTCTTTAGATAGAGTTTTGTATACTACCTCACCAGATTTTATTGAAATTTTATATTCAGAAGAATAGCCTCCCATAATGATGGCTATATTTTTTTTCATAAGAGCTTAAAATTAATTAGTCCCGTTAACAGCATAAATGCCATTTATTTCAGGAACTTGTTTCTTGATAGCTTCTTCAACTCCTGCTTTTAATGTCATCGGAGACATCGGGCATGTTTCACAAGAGCCAAGTAATTCTAAATTAACTATATTTTTATTATCAATTGATATGACCTTTATATCTCCTCCATCTGCAATTAAATATGGTCTTATTTCATCTATCGCTGACTCAACTCTATCAATTAAACTTTTTTCACTCATATCGTAAAAATAATATTATTTAAAATTATTTACTGCAATTTTCCTAGCAATATTATGACATATGTCCGTAAATGCTGATGAAGAATTTTCTTCTTTTAAAACTATTGGATAACCACTATCTGAACTCTTTGAGATATTCTTGTCTATTGGTATATCTCCAAGTAACTCTAAATCAAGTCTTCTTGATAAATCTCTACCTCCATCTTCTCCAAATATAAAATGTTTATGGCCATCGTCAGAAATAAAATGAGACATGTTCTGGATTATACCTAAGATAGAAACTTTAGTTTTTTCTTGATTAAACATAGCAACTGCTTTCTCTGCATCAATAGTTGAAACTTTTTGAGGTGTTGTAACAATTACACTCCCAGTAACTGGAAAATTTTGAGATAATGTTATGTGTATATCACTGGTTCCTGGAGGTAAGTCAACAATAAGATAATCTAATTCCCCCCAATCCACGTCAACAATTAATTGTTTCATTGCGGAGCTTGCCATTGGTCCTCTCCAAATAATAGCTTTGTCTTTTGGAACTAAAAGTCCCATAGAAACTAATTTAATTCCATATTGTTCTATAGGAATAATTAAATTTTTTCCATCTTCTTTCTTGAATGTAGGTTGTTCATTTTCACAATTAAACATTGTCGGTATTGAAGGACCAAAAATATCAGCATCAATCAAACCCACTTTTGCTCCCATTTTTGATAAACCTACGGCAATATTAGAGGAAATTGTAGATTTACCAACTCCTCCTTTTCCAGATGTTATGGCAATAATATTTTTAATATTTTTAACCATACTGTTTTTATCAAATGGAATAACATTTGAAGTAAAGTTAATATTGTATGATACTTCTTTGTTTATCTTTTCTAGTTCTTGAAGACAGTCATTTTTTATTTTTTCTTTTAGAGGACAAGCTGGGGTAGTTAGTTCAATATCAAAAGAGACTTCTTTGTCTTTTATTTTAATATTCTTTATCATGTTTAATGAAACAAGATCTTTTTTTATATCGGGATCCAATACATTGGATAAACTTTTTAAGATGTCTTCTTTTTTAATCATTTTATAATTTTCAGCAATTTATATTTAATTAAAAAATTAAAAAAATAATAAATTGATCATATTTGTATTCTATGATTGAAGATAAAGTAATTCAGGAAATAAAAGATAGACTAGATATAGTGGAAGTCGTTGGTGATTTTGTCTCTTTAAAGAAATCTGGATCTAGTTATAAAGCTTTGAGTCCCTTCACTACAGAAAAAACTCCCTCCTTTTTTGTTTCACCCTCTAAACAAATTTTTAAATGTTTTAGTACAGGAAAGGGAGGTGATGCTATAGAATTCCTCAAAGAAGTAGATAGTATGACTTACATTGAAGCTATAAAATATTTAGGAGAAAAATATGGGGTTGAAATAAATGAGAGTGAATCTAATTATGTTGTTAATACTGAAAAAGAAAGTTTATTAATAGTCTTAAATAAAACAAAGGAGTTTTTTAAAGAAAACTTGAATACAGGTGATGGTAAAAGTATTGCTATTTCATATTTCGATCATAGAAATATTAGTAAAGAGATGGTTGAAATGTTTGAATTAGGCTATAGTTTAGACAAGTGGGACTCTCTTTATAATCATTTAATTAAGAATCAATTTGAGGATAATCAAATCATTAATGCAGGTTTGATTCTAGAAAATAATAATAAGAAATACGATAGGTTTAGAAATAGGATTATTTTCCCAATTCATAATTTAAGTGGAAAAGTAATTGCATTTGGTGCAAGAATAATTAAAGATGAAAAAAACCAACCTAAATATATAAATTCTCCAGAAACCTCACTTTATATTAAAAGTAAAGTTCTTTATGGTCTTTATCAATCTAAAAATAATATTAGGAAAGAAGATACCTGTTACCTAGTTGAGGGTTATACAGATGTTATTTCATTATTTCAAATAGAAATTAATAACGTAGTTTCTTCCTCTGGAACGTCATTAACTAATGAGCAGATTAAGTTAATATCACGCTATACTAAAAATATCACAATACTCTTTGATGGAGATAAAGCTGGGATTGATGCCTCTTTAAGAGGTATGGATTTAATTCTTGAAAATGATATGAATGTAAAAATAGTTTCTTTTCCTGAAGGTGAAGATCCTGATAGCTATTCTAAAAAAGTTGGCAAAGATAAATTTTTAGAATTTATTAAATTAAATGAGACTAATCTCATCAACTACAAAATAAATCTTCTAAATACTAAATATAAAAATGACCCAGTAAAAAAATCAGAAATGATTTTTGATATTGTTAGATCAATTTCTAAAATTCCAAATTCAATAAAAAGGTCTGTATTCCTCAAGGAAGCAAGTAACTTATTAGACATAAATGAACAAGCACTTATATCTGAAATGAATAAGTTATTAATTGGAAAAGAAAATAAATTTTCTACAACTAATAATCTTATTAAAGAGGAGAAGAAAGAAGATAATAAAACTATCACTTCAGCTATTAACTTTTATGAGAGAGAGTGTGTAAGGATGCTTGTTAATTATGGAACCACAGATTTTGAAGTTATTGGGTTAGACAGAAAATCATTTATTGATTATTTTCTTAATGAGATTGAGGATGTTGAATTTGAGAATAAAAATTATTTGGAAATTATTGAGGTCTTTAAAAAGGAGTTTAAAAAAGACAAAATTATTGATATTAATTATTTTTTGACTGATGAGTTTGCTGCCTTGAAAGATGATATAATTGATTTATCAGCTAATAAATATGAAATTAGTAAACAATGGAGAGATAAATTTAATATCCATGTATCTGAAGAGACAGACTCTCTTAAAAAAACTACGTATACCAATATACTTAGATTAAAATTTAGATTAATCCGAAAGATGATAAATGATAACATGCAAAATTTAAATACTTCTGATAAGGTAAATGTAGATGAAGAAACAATAAAATTGCATAATAAACTAAAGTCAGCTGAAATTGATATTGCAAAAAAATTAGGTAATGTAACATCTGTATGAAAAATAAATTAAATACTATTCCTGAAGCTATTGAAGCTATAAAGAAAGGAGAAATTATTATAGTAGTTGACGATGAGTCAAGAGAGAATGAGGGTGATTTTGTTTGTGCTTCTTCAAAAGTAACTCCTGAAATAATAAATTTCATGGCTAAAGAGGGGAGAGGTTTGATTTGTTGTTCCCTAGAATCAGATAGATGTAATGAATTAGGTTTGGACCTTATGGTTGGTAAAAATACTGACGTATATGGTACTTCTTTTACAGTTTCTGTAGATTTAAAAGGGAGCGGGGTTACTACAGGAATTTCTGCTTCAGATAGATCAAAGACTGTTAGTGCACTTGTAGACTCTAAGATAGAAGCATCCAATTTCTCTAAACCAGGCCATATTTTTCCATTGAGATCAATTGATGGAGGTGTATTAAGAAGAGCTGGACATACTGAGGCATCTGTTGATTTACCAAAGCTTGCGGGACTATATCCATCTGGTGTTATATGTGAAATTCTAAATGAGGACGGAAGTATGGCCAGGTTAAACAACCTATATAAAGTTGCTGACAAACATGGCTTAGTAATTATATCTATTAAAGATTTAATTGAATATAAAATTGAAAGAGAATCGTTAATTGAAGAAAAAGAAACTGTTGATTTACCTACTGAATACGGGAATTTTAAATTAATTTCTTTTGAACAAAAAGATACAAAAGATATTCATCTTGCTTTGAAAAAAGGAGATTGGACTAAAGAAGATGAGGTATTGGTAAGAGTTCATTCATCATGTGTGACTGGTGATATCTTAGGTTCTCTTAGATGTGACTGCGGGTCTCAACTTCAAAGGGCTTTAAGAATGATTGATAAAAAAGGTCAAGGCTTATTATTGTATATGAATCAGGAGGGAAGAGGTATTGGCTTAATAAATAAACTCAAAGCATATGTACTTCAAGAGCAAGGTTATGATACTGTTGAAGCTAACCACAAACTAGGTTTTAAAATGGATCATAGAGATTATGGGGTTGGTGCTCAAATACTTAAAAGTTTAGGAATTGAGAAAATTAATTTATTAACAAATAATCCCAAAAAGAGAGTAGGGTTAATTGGTTATGGATTAAAAATTATAAAAAATACGGCAATAGAAATAGAACCTAACTCGTTTAATAAAAAATATCTTGAAACCAAACGAGATAAAATGGGACATGAAATATTAAAGCATAAGCATTAATGATTAGACTTTTCTTTTTTTTATTTTTTATTTCTAATGTTATATATTCTCAAAAGTTCCCAAGTGATATTTGGCATAAAGGTTTATTAGTAACTAATGAGGGAGATACTATAAAAGGAAACCTTAAATACGATTTTGAATTGCAATCTATACAATTAGATGATGGGGAGACTCTAAAAGCATTTAATGTTAATAATTTGTTTTTCTTCGAAATATATGATGAGACAATAAGGGATTATAGACAATTTTATTCCTTATTATACGAAGTAGGATATAACTATAATGTACCCGTTTTATTTGAGATGATGATTGAGGGGAAGTTAAGTTTGCTATTAAGAGAAAGGATTGTAGCTGAAACTACACAATCATATTTTCCATCTTATTATGCGTATGGGATAATGCCTTCATTTAGCAATAATTATGGGTATGTGAATAAGGTTAAATACGATTATTTTTTTCTTACACAAGATGGTAAAATACATCGTTTTAAGGGCAAAAAGAAGGATTTATATAAGATGATGGAAGATAAGTATGATGAAATAAAAAAGTATATGTCTGATAAAAAAATTAACTTAAAGAAAATGAGTGATCTTGCCAAAATAGTTAATTATTATAATTTAATTTAATATGAATAAACCTTTAATACTAGTGACCAATGATGATGGAATTGATTCAAAAGGAATAAGACTTTTAGTTTCAATTATGTCTGATTTTGGAGAGGTTGTTGTAGTAGCTCCTGATAGTCCTCAATCAGGAATGGGACATGCAATTACTGTGGGTGATAAACTAAGATTAGTAAAATCAGATCTCTTTGGTGATATTGAATCTTATAAGTGTAGTGGTACACCTGCAGATTGTGTAAAAATTGCTAAACATCATATACTTAAAAATAGAAATATTGATTTGATTGCAAGTGGAATAAATCACGGGAGTAACTCTTCAATAAGTGTTCTTTATTCAGGGACAATGTCTGCAGCTATTGAGGGTGCCATTGAAAATACGCCAGCTATTGGCTTCTCTTTATGTGATTTTGATCCGAATGCATATTTAGATCATTCAAAAGAATATATTAAAGTAATAACTAAAAATGCTATTGAAAATGGTATGCCAGAGTCTATTGCATTAAACGTTAATATTCCTGCTATTTCTAGTGAAAAAATAAAAGGAATTAAGTTTTGTAGACAGGCTAATGCGATATGGGAAGAAACATTTGATAAAAGACATGACCCCTATGGGAGAGAATATTATTGGATGGTAGGGAATTTTGTTAATCATGATAAAGGTAAAGATAACGATGAGTGGGCCATAAAAAATAATTATGTTTCAATTGTACCATGCAAATTTGATTTAAGTTCAAAGAGAGGGCTAAATTATTTAAATGAAAATTGGTCTATCTAAGGATCAACATCTATTGTAATTAAATTATTATTAAATTTTTTCATTCTATTTACTTTAATAATTTCTTCAAATATTATTTTTTTGTTTTTTCTTAAATTTCTAACTCTATCTAGTTTTAAATAAATTTTATAAATAATTTTTCCTCTAGATTTAATCAATCCAACATTAGTAATATCACAGAAGCTGAACTTATTTTTAATCTCATTATATAGGGTATCTCCTTTAGATAATATGTCATCTTTTTTCTTAGAGCTTAATTCTAGAGAAATAAGTCTTTTAAAAGGAGAATAATTAAATAATTCTCTCTCATTCATTTCTTTAGAAATAATCTTAAAGTAATCATCTCTTATAATGTCTTTTAATTCACTTGAATCAGATTTAAATAACTGAATAATTGCCTCTTTATCATCATATTTTACTTTTTTAAGAACTTTAAATATTAACTGAAAATATATTTCATTTGATCTGTAATTTGAAATAGAGGATATTTTATCAGGATCAATTAAAATTAAAAGATTGTAGTTAAATTGATCAAGTCCATCTATTACGGAGTAGTTTCCAATGATAATATCATACTGATTTATTTCTTTAAAAAACATTTCAATTTGATTTCTGGTAATTGTAGATGTATTTGAAATAGAAAGGATTTTATAATTTGAATTGGATCTTGTTAAGCTATTTTGAATTTCTTCTATATCACTAGAATAGGGAGTGAAAACTATTGATTTTTGATTTTTTTCAAAGTTTTTTTTAATCCTATCTAGTATATTTAGCGAAATAATACCATCTATTTTATTTTTTAGTTTATTTTCTAATTTATTGAAGATAGAAATTCTTTTTAAGTCTGTTTTAAGTTTTAGTTTTTTTGATTTATCGTAAAATTTAAACTTATTTTTTTTGGTGTTATACATTGATTCTAGTGAGGGAGAATCAGATATCAGGTCGATATCACACATATGAATATTAGAAAGAACTAAAGCACAGTCTCTTGCATTAAATCTTAATACTTTATCTGTTTCTTTATATAAGTAGTTATGCTCATATATTACATAAATTTTCTTTAAATCGATAAAAGGTAAGAATACTGCCGACTTACTTCCTAGTATTATAATTTTTTCATTCTTTAATATAGATTTCCATATTTTAATTTTATCACTTGGGATTGTTTTAGAATCATAAATGTATATGTCTTTACATTTTTTAGATAATATATTAAATGTTGATTGAGTCTTGTATGAGTTTGGACATAGTATTAATATTTGCTTATAATTTGTATTTGATTTTATCTCATCTGTGATATTAGGTATGATATTCTTCGAATGATCAACAACTAGATTTGTTTTATAATTTTTATTTTTCTGATTTATCTTTTGATGAGACTGTTCATCTAGGTTAATATCTAAAATATTTTTTGAAAATATAGAGTTAAAAATTTTTGGTAATCCCACTAGATAATAAGAAGATGACCAGTTTAGAAGCTCCAGTTGTGGATCTGACAGAATGCTTTCATAACTTTCAACGGAAATTATTTCTTTGATTTGAAAGTTACTTTTCTTGTTATAAGGTTTAGAAATAACAATCCCTTTTACGATTTCATTATTATTACCAAAAGGAATTTTTACAACTGAACCTATTTTTGTTTTAATATTTGATTTATAGGTAAAGAATTTATTTAGAGGTACTCTTATAAGTATATCAATGCAAAGTAAATCTTTCATTATATGTAGAAAGATTCAATTTAATAAAGAATAGTATGATAGAATAATGAAATTTACTTTTTAGAGTCTTTGGCCTCTTTTTTAGACTCTACTTCTTCTTTAGAATCAGTTGACGATTTGTTATCTGAAACATTTTCAGAAGATTCTTTAATATCTTTAGTTTCATCTTTCGGTGTGTCTTCTTTTTTAGTCGCTTTCTTCTTCTTTTTTGTTTTTACAATATCTCCTGTAACATTAATTTTGATTGAATGTGTAAAGTCTTTGTGAATTTTCAAGTCCACATCATACTCTCCAATAGAATTTACTTTTGAAAGGATAGATATATTTCTCTTATGAATTTCAATTCCTTTTTCTTCTAACATCTTAGAAATTTGAGAGGTAGTGATAGATCCAAATACCTTCTCATCAGAACCTGTTTTAAGCTTAAACTCAAGGACTAAGTCTCCAATTTTTTTAGCTAATTTCTGAGCCTCTTTAAGTATTTCCTCTTGCTTTTTAGCAGTTTGTTTTAAATTCTCTTCTAAAACTTTAGAATTTGCTTTATTAGCAAGGACACCGAATCCCTTAGGAATGATATAGTTTCTACCATAACCATTCTTAACATTTACTACTTCGTCTTTAAATCCTAGTCCAGGTACGTCTTTGATTAATATAATTTCCATCTTAGTAATTAGTTATTATCAGTTGTGTATGGTAATAAAGCTAGGTGTCTAGCTCTTTTTACAGCTTGTGCAACTTTCTTCTGATATTTAGCACTTGTTCCTGTTATTCTTCTTGGTAAAATCTTACCCTGGTCATTGATAAATTGTTTTAGGAAAGAAGGATCCTTATAATCAATATATTTTATTCCACTTTTTTTAAATCTACAGAACTTCTTTTTTTTACTAGATCTATCTATAGACTCATTTTGTAATGCTGAATTAAATTGTCTTCTCATTTTTTCTTTTTATTAAATTCACCTTTTGCTCTTCTTGCATTGTACTCGAGAGCATCTTTACACAGAGATACAGATATATATCTTAAAATAGATCTATCTCTTTTTAATTCTGTTTCAAGTTTTTTGACAAAATCTATTTTCTCAGTTTCGTATTGAAAAAGATGAAAAAAGCCAGAATTTTTGTTGTTTATTGGATATGCGAGTTCTTTAAACCCTAGTGACTCATCACAAACAGTCTTGACCTTAGCGGTATCAAGAATTTTTTTATATTTTTTAACAGTATCCTCTACCTGCTTTTCAGATAGAACGGGATTTACTATGAATACTGTTTCATAATTATTATTCATATAAATTTCCTTAAATAAGATGCAAAGCTAATATTTTGAAATTAAAATCATAGTTATTTTATCAAAAATTCTCCGCTTCCTATTTTATATTCATTTGTATAAAAATGAACTTTATGTAAACCCTTATCAAATTCTTGATTTTTAATGTAATTTATACTCAACTCCTTCTTAGATCTATCCACTAGAACACCTTCTTTTATAGTATAAAATTCTTCTCTTTTTTCATATGTAAATGTTCCTGATCCTTTTGAAATATCATATATGATTTCTCCATTAGGCTTTTCAATAGATATATAAACATCAACTACCTCTATTTTAGCTAGATCATTTTCATTCAAAGTTAAATTAATTGATAATCTATCTAAAGATCTATTTCTAAATGAGTTTTTCTTTTCTGATCCGTTTCTGAAAATACCAATTACTTCAAAGTCTAATATTTCTAACCTAGAGGCTACCTCAATTTTTTCTTCTAAATTTTTATTTGACTGATTAATATTTGATATTGTACTATTCAAATTATTAATTTCAATCTTTTGTTCTTTATTTTCTTCGAATAATTGTTCGTTAACCTTCTTCAACCTTTCTATTTCTTCGTCTTGGGCAAGTAAAAGTTCTCTATATCCATCTACTTTACCTTGTAATCTATTTATTTGTGCGTATGCCCTAGTTCTAAATTCTTTTTTTTCTATTTCTAAGTTTTCCTTAAGTACTAAAAGAGAATCTATGTCTCCACCTAATTGAGATATTGTAAGTATTTTTTCACTTAATACATTAGAAATAGAATCTAATTCTAGATATACATTATCTAATTCTTTTTCTTGCATCATCTTTATTTTTTCATTTTCATTATTTTGATAAATAAAGTATGCTAACCCAATAATTATTACAATAATTATTCCTGATAGAAGTCTAATTATTTTTTTTTCTTTCATTACGTTTACAATTGAATGCTAAATTAATTAATTACAATTGAAGGTAAAAATTGATAGTACTTGGGAAAAAGAATTAATTGAAATTTTCAATAGTGATTTTTTTATAGAATTAACGAAAAATGTAAGAAATGAGTATAAAAAATATAAAGTTTTTCCACTGGGAAAAAACATTTTTAATGCATTCAACTTATGTCCATTTGATAAATTAAAAGTAGTTATTTTAGGACAGGATCCTTATCATGGAATAAATCAAGCTAATGGTTTATGTTTCTCTGTAAATAAGGGAGTTACGGTACCCCCATCATTAAAAAATATTTATAAAGAACTTAGAAATAACTTTGAAAATTATAAATATGAAGATGGAGATCTTTCTAAATGGGCAGAAGATGGAGTATTACTTCTTAATTCTATTTTAACAGTTCGAAAAGGTTTACCAGGTTCTCACAAGGACATTGGTTGGGAAAAATTTACAGATATGGTCATAAATTTGATCTCAAAAAGAAAAAATAATATAGTTTTTTTATTATGGGGTTCTTTTGCTAAGTCAAAAATTAAATTAATTGAAAATAAGGATAATCATCTTATTTTGTCGTCTTCGCATCCTTCACCTTTTTCAGCTTATAACGGATTTTTTAATAATAATCATTTTAAAAAGACCAATGAGTATTTGAGAAAGAATAAGATTAATATGATTAATTGGTAGATTTTATTTTATTACTTTTAAGAATCTATTCCATCTAATAGCACTGAATAGATTATCCTCTTGATAATTATATGAAAACCAGATAAATGACGCTTCACCAAGTATATGGTCATATGGTACAAACCCCCAAAATCTAGAATCTTCTGAATTATGCCTATTGTCTCCCATCATAAAGTAATAATCTTGTTTAAATGTATACTTAGAAACTATCTCATTATTAATAATTAGGTTATCATCCTCTATCTTTACATTATCTATATTTTCATAATTAAGAATAGTAGATCCATATTTCTTAATATTTTCTTTATTTATTTCAATTTCTAAATTTTTGAAAGGGATTAGAAGGGGACCATAAAAATCAGTATTCCAAGGATAAGTTTCTTGGTCTGGAAATATTCTACCGGATGTTAATGATTTGTCCATCCTATAAAGTATTACATCATCAATAAAGGATTCATTTCCAATAGCGTTTGCATTTTTTTCCTTAGTGTTTATATAATAACCGTTTGTTACTTTGGTATATTCCCAGATATCATATTTTCTGAAAACTCTTTCATTAATTGTGGTATTTGTTTGGAGAAAATATCTATTCTGTAATCCTTCTGGAATCTCAAGAATTTTACCATTAATTTTAACATCTCCATTATCAATTTCTATAGTATCAGTTGGTAAACCGACACACCTTTTAACATAATAAGTTTTTAAATCTAGAGGTTTATCTAATTCATTTGGATAATTAAATACAACAACATCATTTCTTTCAACTTCTCCAAAACCTGGTAACCTAAATGTAGGTAATTGGATCCAATCTAAATATGATTGAATATCTGTACCCCAAATTTTTTGATGAGTTAGTGGAACCTGAAGTGGAGTTTTAGGAGTTCTAGGCCCATAATTTAATTTATTAACAAATAGAAAGTCACCTACTAATAAAGATTTTTCCATTGATGGGGTAGGGATAGTAAATGCTTCAAATGTAGCCCATCTGATTAAAGTGGCAGCGATTACTGCAAATAATAAGGCATCAAACCATTCTCTTACTGGACCTTTCTTCATAAGTGCAAATCTAATTTTTTAAACTTAATTCAATAATTTTTTAACAAATTATTTAGAATGAAAAATATAATGAGATACCCACCAAATTACTAGTATTTATCTTCTCAAGAGATGGTTTAACTCTAAGGCTTAAATCGTTGTTTATATCAAATTCATTTAAATGTGCAAAAATATGAGCGTCAACTATATTCAATAAATAATATACTCCAGTGAAAATTATTAGCATATCTCTATTTCTTCTCCAGAAATCCATATTTCTCTCCAAGGAATTTCTACTAAAATTTGGAAATGGATTAACTGTTAATGCGTCATCATCAATTTCATAGGTTAATGCTGTTTTAAATTCATGATACATATCATTATTAAATTTAATATAATGTCCTATAACAGCATATCCTCCATATATAACAGGTAATTTCCAATACTGCTTATTGTACACTTGCCCTAAACCAGGTACAATAGCAGATAATCTTGATGCTTTTTGTGGATTGAATACTTTAATCTTTTCATCTTGAGAAAACCCTATGCTAGATGTAAAGATTATAAGAAAAAGAATTTTTTTCATTTAAATAATATCTAATAATTCAAGTATTCTGTTTAAATCATTAGTTGACTTGTATGGTATTATAATTTTCCCACTTTTATCATCACCTTGAGTTGTGATTTTTGTTCCAAAATATGATGACAATTTTGACTCTATTTTTTCTAAATTATTAGTTCTTGATTTTTCCTTTGGTATTGACCTTTTTTGTTTGTTTAAATTTCTAACCAATTCTTCAGTCTTTCTTACAGATAGTTTGTTTACTAGTATAAGTTGATAAATTTTTAGTTGTAACTCGCTTGTTTCTATAGCTATTAAAGATCTTGCGTGACCCATTTGAATCTTATTATCTTTTAGCCCTTTCTGAATAGTAGGGGGGAGCTTTAAGAGTCTTAGATAATTATTGATAGTTGTTCTATCCTTTCCAACTCTGGCACCTAATTTTTCTTGGTTGATTTTTAACTCATCTATAAGTTTTTTATATGATATAGCAATTTCTATTGAATTTAGATTTTCTCTTTGAATATTTTCAATTAAGGCTAATTCCAGTAAATTTTTATCATCTGTATCTCTAATAAATGCAGGTATTGTCTTAATTCCAATAAGTTTTGAAGCCCTAAATCTTCTTTCACCCGAAATTAATTGAAATTTATCATTATCAATTCTTCTAACAGTTATTGGTTGAATAATTCCATGTTGCTTAATTGATAGAGATAACTCTTTGATTTTCTGTTCATTAAATGATTTTCTAGGTTGATCTTTATTTATTTCAATTTTATTAATTTGAATCTCATCAAAGATGCTTTCTTCAACTTTTTTTTCAGATACATTTAATAATGATCCTAATCCTCTACCTAAAGTGTTTCGTTTGTTTACCATTCAACTTTTACTGTACCATTTTTATCTACAACTTCTTTTGCTAAATTTAGGTAGCTTATCGATCCTTTACAACTAGCATCATAAGATATTACTGGAATACCGAAAGAAGGAGCCTCACTCAATTTAACATTTCTTGGAATAATAGTATTAAATACAAGATTTTTAAAATGAGTCTGAACTTCTTCAACTACTTGATTACTTAGTCTAAGTCTGACATCGTACATACTCATTAATATACCCTCAATTGTTAATTTTTTATTTAGATCATTCTGAATAAGTTTAATTGTTTCTAATAGTTTACCAAGACCTTCTAAAGCAAAATACTCACATTGTACAGGTATTATGACAGAATCAGATGCAACCAATGAATTAACAGTAACAATACCAAGAGAGGGAGAACAATCTATTATTATGAAATCATAATCATCTTTTATGCTATCTACGCAAGATCTCATCCTCAAGTCTCTATCTTTGATATTAACCATTTCGACTTCAGCTCCTACTAAATCAATGTCTGATGGTAAAATATCTAAAAAGTCTACATCTGAATTAATAATACAATCAGAGTCAATCTCATTATTTATCATGCACTCGTAAACAGTTTTTTTTATAGTTTTTGAATCAATCCCTAATCCTGAGGTTGCATTAGCTTGAGGGTCAGCATCTATAATCAATGTTTTATACTCTAATGCAGCTAAACTTGCAGCTAAATTAATTGATGTGGTAGTCTTACCAACACCTCCTTTTTGATTTGCAATAGAAATTACTTTGCCCATTTAGATAGTTAATTATAAAACTTAATTTATTTATTTTTTTTATTATTTTCTTGCCTTGCCTTCATTGCTTCTTCAATTCTTAACTGAAAACTAGATTTTTTTGTGTTAACAGTTCTCTTTCTGTTAAATTCTATCTCTTTTTTTATTTTCTCTTCATCCACAAATCTTTTGAAGATAAAAATTTGACCATAAGAAGCTACGTTTGAAAGAAAATAATAATATGTTAATCCAGATGAAAAATTATTAAAAATAAATAAAAACATAAATGGCAGAACATATTGAATTGTTTTCATTGGTCCTTCCATTGTTTGCATTTGTGAATTTGCCTTATTTATTAAAATAGTAGAAACAGTCATTAAGATTGTAAATAAACTAATATGATCACCATATAGTGGAAGATAAAAAGGGAGATCTAAAATTGAATCATAATTTGATAGATCTGTAGCCCATAAAAACGATTTACCTCGTAACTCAATAGCGTTAGGAAGGAAATAGAATACAGATACTAAAATTGGTAACTGGAATAATATAGGAAGACATCCTCCTAATGGGCTTACCCCTGTTTTTTGATATAATTCCATTATTTCTCCTTGTGACTTCTGCATGTCGCCATCATGTTTTTTCCTTATATCTTGAATTTCTGGATTCAAAACCTTCATTTTTGCCATTGAGAGATGGGACTTGAATGTTAGCGGTGTAACAACTATTCTAATTAGAAATACCATGAAGAGAATGATAAGGCCGTAATTAGATGTAATATTTTCCAAAAAATTAAAAATTGGTACAATGATGTATCTATTAAATCCTCCTACACCAAACCATCCAAGATATAAATTGTTATGAAATTCATAATCTATATCTTTTAATATCGAGTACTTATTGGGGCCAAAGTAATATTTTAAAGTAATTGTGTTATTTACAAAAGGTATTTCTGAATTTAAAGTAAATTTTTTGTTGAATAAGTCACTTTCTTGATATTCAGAAGTTAAACTACTGTTTACAATATAATTTTCAGATATAACAGCAGAACTAAAAAATTGTTGTTTGAAAGAAACCCACCTTAATTCCTCCTCTATATCAATTCTTTCAAGATTAGAAGAGCTTGCTGAGGTGTAGTCAAACTCATCATCTTTAGTGAAATAATTAATTCTTGTCTGATTTTTTTCATTTGTTATATTATTCTCTTGGTGTAAGAGGTTATTTGACCAGTTAAACTTTAAGTTTTGAGGATTAATAAATCTATCATTAAGTAATATTTTTGATTCAATTAGGAAACCATCATTTATTTCATATATAACAGTGATTTTTTTCTGATCTATATCTGATGCAGTAAAAGTAACTATTTTGTTTTCCCCATTACTTTGAACTTTTTTATCAAATATAATTTCATTAAATCTACTGTTTTTGCCGTCATTAATAACAATATCAAAATTTCCACTCTCTCCATAAATATTTACCTTTTCGTTGACAGGATTTGTATAATCTTTGAGTTTGACATCAGAAATAATTGCTCCCTTGTTACTAAATGTTATAATTATATTTTCATTTTCAATAACAAATGACTCCTCTTGAATGTTTGAGTTGAACCTTTCATCAATATTATTTTCTTTAATGCTTTCAATATTTTCAACGGTATTATTATCAACAGATTCAGTTGCTACTACCTCATCAGAAACTTCTGGTGATGTGTTTTGACCTGGAGGGAAAAATGTATAATAAGTAAGAATTAAAAGCATTATAAGAGTAAATCCTATAAATCTATTATTGTCCATTTTTAATTGATTTTATTTTTTTAACAAAACTAATGAATAGTGGGTGAGGTTTTAATACTCTACTTCTATATTCTGGATGATATTGAGTTCCAATGAACCATGGATGATTTTTTAATTCAATTACCTCAACTAAATTTAATTTTTTATTAACTCCTGAAGTTACCATCCCATTATCATTAAATTCTTTCTTAAATGAATTGTTAAATTCATATCTGTGTCTATGCCTCTCTTTAATCTCATTACTTTTATATGTATTATGTACTAGAGACCCTTTTTCTAAAGAACAATTATATGATCCCAATCTCATTGTTCCTCCTTTATTTTTAATATTTTTTTGATCTTCCATTAAGTCTATTACAGGGTAAGGAGTATTTTTATCAAATTCTGTGGAGTGTGCATTTTTATTTTTTAATACATTTCTAGAAAATTCTATACATGCACATTGCATGCCAAGACAAATTCCAAAAAATGGAATATTATTTTCTCTTACATGCTTGATTGCAGATATTTTACCCTCAATACCTCTCTCACCAAACCCAGGAGCAACAATTACACCGTCAATATTTATAAGATTTTTTTTAATGTTTTTACTATCTAAATCTTCAGATAATATCCATTTAATATCTACTTTAGAATTC
>CENJ01023460.1_pt1 | contig 27884 bp, 27 predicted proteins | sample 356161 | NCBI WGS metagenome assembly CENJ01 (sample SAMEA2619531, study PRJEB7988) | marine metagenome | biome: marine biome (ENVO:00000447); feature: surface water layer (ENVO:00002042); material: "saline water (ENVO:00002010), including plankton (ENVO:xxxxxxxx)" | depth 5 m | reverse complement strand
CCCCCATCGAGATTACTATTAATTAAGGCAACTTCTCCAATTTGATCGCAAATATTGATACTATCTGCAACATTTATTTGTAAAGGAGTATAATCGCTGATATAAATTATTGCACTGGAGGAATCTAATTGACCAGAGCAATCTTCATAAACCACATTAAGAACTACCGTTTCTGTATTTTCAGAAATAGAATCTAAAATTGGATTAATAAAAATGGTGTCAACTAACTGTCCTGATGGGATTACCAAACTATCAATAATAGTGTCATAGTCCAGGCCCATTATGGCAGTTCCATTAAAATCAAAACGAACTGTAAAATCTCCCAAAGTGTCTGTTCTTTCAAAATTAAAATATGCGGAGTTACAACCTTCATACAATAGGGTATCACTATTTGCAATTCCACTAGAAAGACCAATAGTATTATTGGATGAAAAACTCCCAGCTTCTAAAAAAACCCATGAATCTAGACTTGAATCAGAGCCATCTGCAATCGCTAGTCTAATATGGTATGTTTCCCCACATTGTACCACTACATTTGCTTGAAACTTTTGAGTGAATCCATTACAAGATAATGTTTGAAAAACATTGGTGTTATTGATGTAATAATTGCTATTAATTATATTATTAATCGAGCTTATTGTTATTGGTAGCGGAGGGTTTGAATTTGGTACATTAGCAATATTTATGGATCCATTGGGGAAACCAGCAGGAGCTGAATAGGGACCTGTAATTCCTGGCCCAGAAATAAAAAATCCAAAAACATCGTTGTATTGACTATTAACCCATGTGAGATATTCATTGGATCCAAAAATATAATCAAAAGTTAGAGAATCGGAGTTAGGAATAAAATCAAACTCAAGTAGCGCGACATCAAAAATACCTGATACCGAGAAAGATTGACCAATTAGTCCAGGCACACTATTTGCAACGTTTAACAAATCAGGGTCACTCACATTATTAATAGGCATATTTATAAACCCACTAAAATTAGGATCTAAAGCATTTATATCCCCTGTAGAGATGACAATACCACTATCCATATTCAAATTAGTATTCAATGCATTGAAAAATCCAATTTGTATAGCATCTCCCATAAAAGAATGGTTGGTAGAGCTTACCCCACCACCGAGTAAAATATTATCAACTAATGAAATTGCTGTATTGAATGGAGCTGAATTATCTACTTCAATCTGAGTGTAAAAGTTTTGGTAAAACCAAAATAAAAACGATAGGATGAAAATTTTTTTCCCCAATTTAAAACTATTAATTTTTTCTAAAGTTAATAATCTATAAAATACGCTTAGACATCTTAAGGTTTAGTAAATAAATCTTTAAATTAGGTTGTTTTATTTTAAGCTTCTAAAATTTAATTATTATGACCCAAGAATATATTAATGAAAATAAAAATAGATTTTTAAATGAGTTATTTGAATTCATAAAAATCCCATCTGTTAGTGCGGATATGAAATTTAAAGACGATGTCCTAAAAGCAGCTAATTTTTTGGAGAGTAATCTTAATCAAATTGGAGCTGATAATGTCCAAATATTTCCTACAGATGGGTATCCAATTGTCTATGCTGAGAAGATTATTGACCAAAGTCTTCCTACAGTTTTGGTATATGGTCATTATGATGTCCAACCTGCAGATCCTTATGAATTATGGGATTCCGATCCTTTCGATCCAGTGATTAAAAAAACCAAGATACATCCAGAAGGTGCTGTTTTTGCAAGAGGAGCTTGTGACGACAAAGGTCAAATGTTCATGCATTTAAAAGCATTTGAAGCAATGTATAAATCAGGTGAACTTTTCTGTAATGTTAAGTTTATGTTTGAAGGAGAAGAGGAAGTAGGGTCATCAAATCTAGAGAAGTTTGTTCGTTCAAATGTAGAGCTATTAAAGTCTGATGTAGTCTTAGTTTCTGATACTGGCATTATAAATAATACTACGCCTTCAATTTGTGTTGGATTAAGAGGGCTAAGCTATGTAGAAGTGGAAGTTACAGGACCTAATAGAGATCTTCATTCTGGATTATATGGTGGAGCAGTAGGTAATCCAATAAATGTTTTATCTAAAATGATAGCTTCGCTTCACAATTCGGATGGCAGTATTAATATTCCAGATTTTTATAAAGATGTCCTTCAGGTTTCTCAATCCGATAGAAATGAATTAGCCAAAGCTCCATTCAACATAAATGAATACAAGTCAGACTTAGATGTAAGTGATGTTTTTGGTGAAGAAGGGTATTCAACGAATGAAAGAAATTCTATTAGACCATCGCTAGATGTTAATGGAATATGGGGAGGGTATACGGGTGAAGGAGCTAAAACAGTTCTTCCATCAAAAGCCTATGCCAAAATTTCAATGAGACTTGTCCCAAATCAAAGCTCCTCAACAATTACACACCTTTTTGAAAAACATTTTAAAAGTATCGCCCCAGATTACGTAAAAGTAAAAGTTACTCCACATCATGGTGGAGAAGGAGTAGTTATACCTACAAATTTTCCTGCTTTCTTAGCGGCTAAAAGCGCAATGGAAACTACTTTTGGTAAAATTCCGATCCCAGTTAGAAGTGGTGGAAGCATTCCAATAGTCCCTATGTTTGAAGAAGTTTTGGGTTTAAAAACAATCCTTTTAGGTTTTGGATTAGATTCTGATGTTATCCATTCTCCAAACGAGCATTTTGGACTATTTAATTTTTATAAAGGGATTGAAACTATTCCCCATTTTTATAAAAACTATGCTTCATTGATGTCTAAATAAAATGAGAAATTTATTACTATTCTTTTTGATGTGTTCTTTAATTGCCTGTAAAGTATATAAACCCATACAGTTTAAAGGAATTGAAGATTATTCTTTTTCTTCTGATAAAGGATGTAATCCTATTTGTGTTACCCTTGGTCTTTACAATCCAAACCCATTTAACGTATCTTTTAAGTCAGCTCTCATACAGGCCAATTTAGATAACGACGATTTAGGCTTTTTGAAATTAAATAAACCTTCTATTTTGAAAAAAAATGATGTCTCGTTTCTTGAATTATCTATTGATTCTGACGCTCAGAAAATTCAACCCATGCTGTCTGGATTTTTAAATTATTTTATTGGAAACGATATAGTACTTTTTATTGAAGGAGTGATTAAAGTAAAAGCTTTGGGGCTCTCAAAAGAAATTCAAGTTAAAAAGTCTTTTAAATTGAAAAAATAGAGAAATATTACTGCGTAAATCTATTACGTACTTGTTTTAGATATTTGAGTTGTTTTTAAAACTTAATTATGACAACAGAAAATTATTCTAAAACTCTTTTTAAAGTTAATTACATAATCTATGAAAAGAATGATAGCGCGGTACTACTGGATGGTGTAGTATACATTAATAATAAATCTTACTACACATCTATACCTTTAGATATAGTAAGGTTTACTCATATATGCGAACAAATTATTGGATTAAAAAAAACCAACTTAATGTGGTCGCTACTACTTAAAAATAATGATCAAGTTTCTGAAATTATTCCAAATGAATATTTAGGACATCCTATGATTTTTTCAGACAATTTATCTTTTATTAACTCTTATTTATTCAAACTTAAAACAGCATAAATGAAAACATTAGCAATTTCAAAAAATATAGCATTCATATTACCAAAAATGGGAATTATGACACACTTAGTAGAACTTACAAGATACGATTATATTTATATAAAAGATAGCCTTAAGACCAATGATATCCTTCAAATTGAGTCAGATAAAAGCAGGTTTTGGGAAGAAAACTCCCTCGCAGTATATTATAAAGAGTTTAAGTTGGGTTACCTTAACAGTTCAATAAATAAAGTAGTTCAAAAAATGATTAACAAATATGGAGATGTTAAAGTAATTCTAAAAAACAAGCCCAAAGGTCATAATCCATTTGAAGGCATTGATATTTTGATTCAAATTGGATAATTATTTTGACAACCAAAAACTTGGGTTTACAGTACTCATACCACTAGCAAGAATTCTCCAAATTTCAAAATGTGATTCTGAAATTCCGGACTCTTTTGCTAATAACTTACCAAGTTTATCTTTAGGCTTTACATAATCTCCTTTCTTTACATAAACTTCTTGTAAATTGGCATAGACAGTTCTATACTCACCGTGACTGACCATAACAACCCTTCCTGCTCCAGGAATAATTAATACACTTGTTACCTTTCCTTCAAAAACAGCTCTAACATTTGCATTTTTTGATGTAGTAATATCTACGCCATTATTATCAACGAAAGCAGTAGTTACTAAATGATGTTGATGTCTGCCATATTTACTTGTTATTTCCCCTCTTTCAACCGGCCAAATTAACCTTCCCTTATTTTTGTTAAAGTTTTTTGATATTGCGATACCCTCTGGAGTTAAAGCGAATTTAGCTTTCTTCAATTTTTCTAGTGCTTTTATTTCATTTTCAATTGCTTTTTTGACTGCTTTTGCAATTTCGTTTCTTTTCTTATTATTTATTTCTAACTCAGCTGCTAGATTTTCTTCGTTATTGCGAATTTTATCAAGAGAAATTAATTGTAAATTTTTATCGGACTGATAATTTAATTTTTCTTTTTTCTTTATTTCTAAAAGGTCTTTTTTCTTTTTTATCTCTTCATTTAGTTCTTCTTTTTTTACAGCCAAATTATTTTGAGTTTTTTTAATTCTATCAATTTGTTTTAAGCGATAATCTTTATAATGCTGAATATATTTCATTCTGTGGAAGGCTTCAGAAAATGTTGATGCTGAAATTATATAAAGAAATTTATAATTTGGATCCCTATTTTTAAAGGCATATAAAAGCATTTTTTTATACTCCTCTCTTAGAATTTTATTGGTATTTACAAGAGAATTAACCTGTCTGTTAATTTCCTGTATTTTTTCATCCATTTTTCTTAATTGAAAATTATAATTATCAATAAGTTTTTGACGATATTTTATCTGTCTATTAACAATATTAATTTCACTAAGAGTTAATTTTTTAGTGGCTCTAGTTTGATCAATTAAAACTTTTGTATGCTCAATTTTTTCAAGTAGTATTTTTTCTTGTTTTTTAAGTATTTCACTTTTTTTTTGACCTAAAAGAGGGTTAGAATTTACAATTCCGAATAATAATATTGATATGAAAAAAATGACTTTATTCATTGAAATTCAATAATTTATAGTCGCTATTAATCTTATTAAACGGAAATTTTTGAGTAAGATCATATTTTGTAGCTCTAAAATCAATAGTAATATTATATTTAGTTTCGGAGTTACTGAGTTCTATTTCAATATTCATTGGAGTTGAATATCCATTTATATCTTCTCTATTTTTATAAACAATATTTATTTGAGAATTATTTTCTGGAAAAATTAAATTAACTCTTTTGCACTTAAACGTAAAGGGATTAATCCAAGATTGGTAAATATAATTGACTGGCTTTTTATTCTTGCTGGAAGTGATTCTCTTAGTTTTTCTAGGTCTATGAGATAATAAATGATATTCATTTTTTTCAAAATGTGAAATAAATTTATCATCTAAATATTTTAAAAAAGACCCACCAATTATCACTTCTTCAATAAGATCATATGAAAAGGATAAATTAGTCAAATCATTTAGCTTATTAATGGGTCCATCAAAAAATAATTTTTCTGGATATTCAATAGTCATTTTTACAGAATCTTTTGTAAATAATGTCCTAAAAATTTTCTTTTTATATTTTGTAATATTAATCCAAATGACACTATCAATTTTTGATCTTATATAAATCTCAACTTCCTGACTCTCATCTTCATTAATACTTATCAATGAATTCCCCCTTGTTCTAATCCAATTAGGATTTATTTCATTAGATTTGATGGAATCCAAAAGCTTCTTTTCATTAAGGATTTTCCCTGTTTTTTCATCCTCTACATTTTTAATTGTTGAGCATGAAAAACAAAAAATTAACCCAATGATTAAAATTTTTATACTATTCAATAAACCTATTTTCACTAATCTTTTGAATTAATTTTTTTGAATATTCACCAGTTTCTCTAGCCTTTTTCCAAAATAATAAGGCCCCATCTTTTTTATTAAGTTTAAATAATGCATCTCCATAGTGCTCAAGAACTTCTCCAGACCTCTCATTACTATAAACCACTGCTTTAAATAATTCTTTTTCAGAAAGAGAATATTTTCCCATTTGAAATAATACCCATCCATAGGTGTCGCAGTAGCTTGCAATATTGGGGAATTTATCTAAAACTATTAATATTAACTCCTCTGCTCGTTGAAGATTTGTTTTTCTTAATGCTAAATAATAGCTGTAATTATTTAAAAGGATTAGATTTTTTGGATTTAAAGCTATTGACATTTCATAATAATCAAAGCATTTCTCAAATTTGTTTTGTTTGTAATAAACATTGCCAATTTCATGTAGAAAATCACTCTCTAATATAGAATCGGTCATAACGAGTTCCCTTCCTAGGTAAAGAAATTTTAAGGATTCATCTAATTGTTCATTATTTGAAAGGCTAATTCCCATAGCTAAGTAAGGAAATGGTTGATTGGGATGACTTTCAATTGCAGCTTTGGCATCTTTAATGGCAATATCAAATTTTCCTCTAGAAATTGTTGAAGAAATTAGTTGAATCCAACCGTCAATTGGAAGAGAATTAATATTTAGTGATTTCCTTAAAAAATAGCACGCTGTATCTTCTTTTCCTTGCATCATTTTAAGATTACCCATAATTAGAAGTACATCACTGTTGTTAGGGTGCTCTTTAAGAAAGTTGTGAATCAAGTTAGATGTTTCAAATAAAGAGTAAGGACTATTTTTATCATAAAAAATTTGTAATAGCATTTGTTTTTTTAAGCTTTCTTCAACTTCTTTTGATTTCATAACATATAGTAGCTCTAAATATCCTTCTATGAATTTTCTTTTTTTATAATAATGTTGGAATAAAGAAAGCCTCACCAATCCATTTGAAGAATCTATCTTCATCATATCATCTAATAAAATTTTGGCTTTAACAGACTGATTTATATTTTCATAATATTCAGCTAACAAACCTAAGATTCTTAAATTAGTTGAATCTTCATTAATTAAATTGTCCAGTTCAATAATAGCTTTTTTCTTGTTTTTTAAGTAAACATATATCTGATGTTTTTGGATTGAAAGGTCTTCATTAATTCCTATATCTTTTTCTATCTCATTTAAGATTTCAATTGCTTGTTTATATTTTTTATTAGCTAGTAGCTCTTCTGTTAAGGAAAATAAGTAAGTTATTTTTTCTGGTTTTAGTTCTTTCAATTTTGTAAAAGATTCTACACTTTTTTTATGATTGCCTATTTCTTTATATAGAGTGGCAAGGTTTGCTAAATACCATTCATTCTCATTATTGATATTAACAGCTTTATGGGCATATTCTAATGCAACCAAAGGTTGGTTTAAACTTCTATAAATTCCTGAAAGTTCAAAATTTACCACTCCACTATTGGGGTTGATTTCCAAACATTTTTTATAAATCGAATCTGCTGCATATAAGTCACCACTTATCTTTGATCCTGTTGCTTGAATAAGAAATTTTGAGAATACTCTTTCATCGAAAGACTCTTTTTTCTGAGCTTTGGCATTAAAAATTAATATCAATGTGTAAAGAGTAAAAAATAGTATTAGAGGTAACCTCATAAGCAACTTTAATAAATTAGTTTTCACCTGTACTTCCAAAACCACTTTCTCCTCTGTCACTACTTTTTAGTTTTTCAGTTTCAATAAAAATAGGAAATTCATGTTTTGCAATAATTATTTGTGCTATTCGATCACCATTATTTACAGTAAATATATCCTTAGAAAGATTGATAAGTATGACCCCAATATCTCCTCTATAGTCTGAGTCAATTGTTCCTGGAGAGTTTAGAACAGCAATACCATTTTTTAAAGCCAAGCCACTGCGAGATCTAACTTGGGCTTCATAACCTTGAGGTAATTCTAACTTTAGTCCCGTGGGAATTAATTTCCTTTCAAAAGGTTTAATAATAATAGTATCATTTATAAAAGCCCTTAAATCTGCTCCTGCTGATCCTTGAGTTTCAAGTTTAGGGTTGGGATGTCCTGAACTATTTACAATTTTTATTTTTTTCATCTTCTATTTTAAACGATCTTACTAAATGGTTTTTCAATAATTAAAACCAAAATTAGAAAACTAATCAATAGGAAAGTGTGATAACCATATTGAAGAAGACTAAGATTTTGTGTTGGATTAATTGGAATACTTAAAATGTAAATTAAAATTCCTGAACCCATATATATAAAAAACTTCCTTAAGTTGTAGGGAACTTTATAATGTTTTTGACCAAGAAAATAACTTAGAATCATCATACAGCCATAGCACGATAGAGTAGCATAAGCAGATGCCAAATAACCATATTTTGGAATTAATAAAAAATTAATAGCTACAGTTACTAAAACCCCAAATCCAGATATGTAGGCTCCATAAATAGTTTTATCTGATAATTTATACCAAATGGATAAGCTAGTATAAATACCAAGAAAAATATTAGCACCCAATAGTATAGGAACAACATTTAAACCTTCCCAATAATCAGGATTATTTATAAAATATTTAAATAATTGAAGATAAAGAGTAATTACTAAAAATATAAATACTAACATGATTGTAAAATAATTCATCACTTTGGATAGGGTTTCTTTAGAATTCTTATTTACTTCATCTTTAAAGAAAAAGGGTTCAGAAGCATATCTAAATGCTTGGATAAACATACTAATAATCATAGTGATTTTATAATTTGCTCCATAAATCCCATTTTGAGATAGTGCAAGTTTTAAAGATTCTGTCCTGCTAATTCCTGACTCTAAATATTGACTATATAAAATCTCTTTTAACATAGCTCTATCTAAGGTCTCATTGATAACATAGGCTAGTCCTACTAAAAGCATTGGTCCAGAATATTTTAGCATGGACCTTATAATTGAAAAATCAAAATTGCCGCTAAAATTCATTTCAGAAATTAATGCCAAAAATTTAATGATACTTGCAATTAAGTTGGAAATAAAGACGTAACCTACTCCAATTTCAGGATTATAGAGGGTGTCTATTATCCAATTAGAATAACCATTATCATGATTAACTTTACAATAAAGGATAAAAAATAAGTTTAAACTTATATTGACACCAACATTCAAAAAATTAATAAGTGCAAATTTTTTCGCTTTTTCTTTAAGTCGGAGTTGTGCTAAGGCCATTGAAGAGATTGCATCGATACCTACTATCATACCAAACCAAATAATATATTCGGCATGTTCAGGATATTTAAGTAGATTGGCAATATCCTGAGAAAATATACTTACTATTAAAATGAAAAAGGAAGAAGTTGAAAGAATGGAGAACAAAGTATTACTATATACTTGATTAAAGTTGTTTTTATTCTCATTAGAAAATCGAAATAATGCGGTTTCCATTCCATAAGTTAGTAGCACTACTAAAAAAGCAACGTAGGCATACATCTCTGTAATTATTCCATATTGCTCGTTAGAAAATTGGATTACATATAATGGAGTTAGCAGAAAATTAAGAAATCGACCTATAATGCTACTTGATCCATAAATAGCTGTTTGACCTATTAATTTTCTAATCGAACTCAATAGTTAAAAATTTGGTCTTCTTTTTTCCAAAAAAGCTTGGGTCCCTTCTATAAATTCATCACTTTGGAAACAATTTCCAAAAGATTCAATTTCTTCATTATATCCATTTAAATCTTTATTATAACCAGCATTTATTGATTTTATAGCAGCTGCAATTGCATTGGGAGAGTTTTTCATTATTTGTTTTGAAATTTCAAAACATTTTGCAATTAAGTTTTCTTGAGATACTAAGTGATTAATTAGCCCATATTCTAAGGCTTGGTTGGAGTTGATCATTTGGGCAGTGGTTATTAACTCTAATGCCTTTCCTTTTCCAACAAGTTGAGCAAGTCTCTGAGTTCCTCCATATCCCGGAATTAACCCTAAACTTACTTCAGGAAGCCCCATTTTAGCATTTTCAGAAGCTACTCTAATATGACATGCCATAGCTAATTCTAGTCCACCTCCTAAGGCAAATCCATTAATTGCAGCTATAACTGGCTTAGAGAAATTTTCAATTAAGTTAAATAACTTGACTTGACCATTTTTTGCTAATTTTTTACCTTGCTCTTTAGAAAAATTGGAAAATTCCTTAATGTCTGCTCCAGCAACAAAAGCTTTTTCCCCTTCGCCAATTATAATTATTACTTTAACATTATTGTTATGGTTGATTTCTTCTAATTGTTGATGAAGCTCTTCGATTGTTTCATTATTTAAAGCATTGAGTTGGTCAGGTCTATTAATTTTAATTAATCCAATACCATTTTCAACTTTAAATAATATATTTTTTCTTTTCATAATAAATGTTGTTATAAAATTAGGATTAATAGTTCACAAATAATAAAAACAAAATTCTTTAACTACTTAATTATTATTTTGAACTAAAAAATTGAGTCTTAATTAATTGTAATAGATAAATAAAAAACCAATAAAAAGATATCATTATTACATACTTTTTTAATATAATCAAAAGTAAATTTCCAAAAAATCCAGAAATAAATATTGTAAAATATATTTGGTATAATAGAATTAAAAAAGATACTAATATGTGAAAGTAGATTCTTTTTTTAGTCAAAATAAGCAATTAAGGAATAAAAATGTTTTTCTCAGTTGTACTCATTTCAACGATGTTAATAACACCCATAAAAACACCATCTATTTCAACATCTAAAACTGCAAAACCAGCTTGGCCATCTTGATATCTATCAGAAAAATCAAAACTAGCAGAACCATTGTCTCTCGTTATTTTTTGAACATCAATTAAGGGCACATTGGAGCCATTGGATGGGTCATAAAATAATCGAACATTTGCATCTGCAATAGGATCATTAGTATTGTTGTCTAAAACAGTAATAATTGCCAAAGTCTTTTCTTGTTTATAACATGAAAAAAGTAAAGCAAAGCTTATAAATAAACTTACAAATATGAATATCCTGTCAAATGCTTTTCTAAAGTTCACTTAATTTTGTATAAGTTTGGTTTTTTTTAAATTGCAATTTAAAAAATTTTAAGATTTAATTATTGATGATTTCTATTACTAAAAATATTTTTAAAGTTCAAAGATCCATTATTCTTTTGATGGCAATTAATATCAACACTTTGTTTTCTCAAGAATCTACCCAAACCATCTCTGAAGAAACATATATTAATATGGAAACTTCATTGGGAATGGTGACAATAAAGCTTTATAATAAAACCCCTCTTCATAAAATTAATTTTTTGAAATTAGTTAAAGAAGGTTTTTATCATGGAGTAAAATTTCATAGAGTCATTAAGGGATTTATGGCTCAAGCAGGTGATCCTAATTCTAAGATTAATGATTTCAATGGTCAACTCGGTCAGAAAAGCTTCGGTGAAACCATACCTGCAGAATTTATTTCTGAATATATTCATAAAAAAGGTGCTTTGGCAGCGGCAAGAATGGGAGATAATGCTAACCCTGAAAAAAAATCTAGTGGAAGTCAGTTCTACTTAGTGCAAGGGAAAACCTATTCTGAACTGCAGCTAAAGCAAATGGAACAAAAAATCAATCAACAACAAGAAAATGGTTTAATTGGAAAATTTCTGAAAAAATCTGAAAATGTTCATTATATGAATCAAATAAAATATTGTCAACAAAATCGTCTTAATGACAGTCTAAATATGCTCATTCAAGAAATTAAATCTCTAGTTATTAAAGAAGAAGAAAATAAATTTTCATTTTCAAAAGATGCAATAGAAACCTATAAATCTATAGGAGGAACTCCCTTTTTAGATAATGGATATACCGTTTTTGGTGAAGTTGTTGAAGGGTTAGAAATTATTGATAGTATATGTTCTGTGCCAACTTTAACAGGTGATGTTCCAGTAAAACCTTTAATAATTTTATCAACTAAAATTAAAGAATAACATGATTGAGGATATAAATAAAATAAATAATGAAGTTCAATCTTTTGTTAGTAGTTCCTTAGATGAGATAGAAAATTTTAGAATTTTGTTTTTGGGTAAAAAAGGTAAAATCACTTTATTATTTAATAATTTTAAATTAGTACCAATTAGTGAAAAAAAAGAATTTGGAAGACAACTCAATATTTTAAAGAAAAATGCATTAAATAAAGTTGAAGAACTAAAGTCTTCACTAGTGAAAAATTCCTCAAAACCAAAATCTAATACTGATTTCACAATACCTGGTCAACCAAATGATATTGGTTCCAGACACCCCATAACAATAATTAGAGATAGAATAATTAATATTTTCTCTCACATTGGCTTTTCTATTTCAGAAGGTCCGGAGATTGAAGATGATTGGCATAATTTCACAGCACTTAACTTTCCAGAAGAACATCCAGCAAGAGATATGCAAGATACTTTTTTTATAAATCAAGATATAGCTTTGAGAACACATACATCTTCAGTTCAAGTAAGAGTAATGGAAAAAAACCAACCACCCATTAGAACTATATCACCAGGTAGAGTTTACAGGAACGAAGCTATTTCGGCAAGAGCACATTGTTTCTTTCATCAAGTTGAAGGTCTTTATATTGATAAAGATGTTTCATTTGCAGATATGAAGCAAACCCTAATGTATTTTACCAAAGCCATGTTTGGAAATGAAACTAAAATTAGATTGAGGCCATCCTATTTTCCTTTTACAGAACCGTCTGCTGAGGTTGATGTTTCATGTACTATTTGTAAAGGCAAGGGTTGTAATGTTTGCAAATATTCAGGTTGGCTAGAAATTATGGGATGCGGGATGGTTGATCCTAATGTTTTGGAAAATTGTAAGATTGATCCAAATCTTTATAGCGGTTATGCCTTTGGAATGGGTGTTGAACGAATAGCTCAGTTAATATATGAAGTCAATGATCTAAGACTTTATTCAGAAAATGATTTAAGGTTTTTAAAACAATTTAGTTCAGATTCGTTTTAATTTATCTCATGTTCCCATTTATGTTGATTCATCTCTTCTAAGCAGTATCTCAATAGATCAATACAGTTTTTTACATCTTTTTTATGCACCATTTCTATAACTTGGTGGATATGTCTAGTTGGAATTGAAAAAGCACCAGCAATAGATCCGCCTGGTGTCATTCTTTGAATATTTGCAGTATCAGTTCCTCCAGCAGTAAGTATTTCATTTTGCCATAAAATTTTATGAGAATCAGCTGTTTTCCTCATAAATTGAATCATTCTATTATCACAAATTGTGCTAGCATCCATAATTTTTATTGCTACACCATTTCCTAAGGATGTTATTTTCTCATGTTCCCCTGCTCCTGGCACGTCATAAGCAATAGTAGTGTCTAACCCTAAGCCAAAATCAGGTTTTATTTTTTGTGTTGCTACTTGTGCTCCTCTTATTCCAACTTCTTCTTGTACTGTAAATACAGCGTAGGTGTCAAAAGCTGGACTTTTTAATTTTTTTAAAGATTCTATGAGAATAAATACAGACACCCGATTGTCTAAACTTTTACAATTAAGACAATCCCCCATTTCAATTAGACCTCTTTCTCTAGTTACTGAATCTCCAACAGAAATTATTTTTTTGACTTCAGATTTTTTAAGACCAAGATCAATGTAGTAATCATTAATTTTAGGTACTCTATTTTTTTCTTCGTTGGTCATAACATGAATGGGCTTAGAACCCATAACCCCAATTACATCTTTTTTGCCATGTACCACAACTCTTTGTGCAGTCAAGGTTTTAGGATCAAAGCCACCCAGTGGATGAAATTTTAAAAATCCTTTTTCATTTATATGAGTTACAATAAAACCAATTTCATCCATATGAGCTCCAATCATAACAGATTTTGAAGAATCTTCCCCTTTCTTTAAGGCAATTATATTACCCATATTATCGATTTCAATTTTATCTACAAACCCATCAATTTCCTTAAGAACCAAATCTCTAACTCTGTTTTCAAAACCAGGCGCCCCAGCAGTTTCACATATTTTTTTTAATAAATTAACGTTAATCATTTATTCTATATAACTTAATTTGAGCATGTTGGTCTTTCCGTTTTCTCCAAGAGGAATACTAGCTGTATTCACAATTAAATCTCCACTTTCAACGTAATCATCATTTTTTAGAAGATGCATAATATCAGCAATAGTATGATCAGTACTTATTGTTTTATCATAATAAAAAGTACTTACACCCCAAACAAGAGATAATGTACTTAATAGTTTTTTATTACTTGAGAAAACAAAGATCTCAGATTTAGGCCTTTGACTTGAAATTTTATAAGCAGTATATCCTGAATGAGTCATGGTAATAATTGCTTTTGCTTCAACTCTATGAGACAGTCTGCAAGCATTAAAACATATGGAGTCCGTAATAAATCTTTCATTATTTTTTTTAGGTAAAGTCTCTTTAACGTAAATGTTTTCATACTTAGACTCAACTTCATTAATTATTCTAGACATTATTTTAATAACTTGTACAGGATGTTTACCAACAGATGTTTCCCCACTTAACATAACAGCATCAGCTCCGTCCATAACAGCATTGGCCACATCATTAACTTCCGCTCTGTTTGGAGTAATATTATCCATCATACTTTCCATCATTTGAGTAGCAATAATTACTGGCTTCGCCATGTCTTTTGCTAAGGCAACAATTTGTTTTTGAATTATAGGAACTGTTTCTAATGGTATTTCAACCCCCAAATCTCCTCTTGCCACCATTACTGCATCAGTTTCGCTTAGAATACCAGTTAAATCACTAACTGCTTCAGGCTTTTCTATTTTTGCTATAATTTTAGCTTCACCATTATGGCTATTAATAAGATGTCTTAGCTCTATTACTTCCCTAGCTGATCGAACAAAAGAAAAACCAATCCAGTCTACCTTTTGTTCTAAAGCTATAATTAAATCTGATCTATCTTTTTCAGTTAAACTGGCAATATTGATATTGGTATCAGGAAGATTAAGTCCTTTTTTCGAAAATAATAATCCACCAGCTACTACTTTTGTTTTAACAGTATCTTTTAAATTAGTTTCGACAACTTCAAGATGAATTTTACCATCATCTAATAAAACTTTTTCTCCTTTTTTAACATCTTTTGGAATTCGCTCAATGAAAATTTGAGCAGCTAGAGGGTAATCATGATTTTCAAGAGTAGTTAAATAAAAATCTTCTTCATTTTTCAGCAGAAGACCATCTTCAGGCATGTTGCCAATTCTAATTTTAGGGCCTTGTAAATCTGCTAAAATTGCAGAATGAGTTCCTAATTCATTATCAACTAATCTAATTTTATTAATTGCTTCTATATGATCTTCATGGGAACCATGAGAAAAATTGACTCTAAAAACATTTACTCCTTCTTTAATCATTGATTTTAAAGTGCTGGTTTCTGATGTTGCTGGTCCAATCGTCGCAACAATTTTGGTTCTTTTACTCATATTAAAAAATTAAATTTTCTTTAGATTTTAGTTGTTTTACAACAACATGATTTGCTGTTAATATAAATGGAATGCTTCTTAGCTTATTTAAATAGAGGTTATAAGATTTTTTTTCATCAGATTTAATCATTAAAAAAAAATCGAAGTGTGACTTTTCCGGAATTAGCCATGTTCTCTGGCATTTATTGGATATTAGGTAATATTGATCAGAATTATATTGATCAATGTAAGAATAGATTGAGAAGTTGGCGTCTGGCTTAGATTCCTTACTAAAAATCAATTCAATATCATCACTTGCCTTAGAAAGACTTAAGTTTAGAGTACTATTAACAGCCCAACAAAGGCGATAATCTTTTTCATGACAACAAATGCCAAGTAAATTAAAGTCAAATTCGTACTCTTCTTCTAGCAAATACTTCATATTTAAGCATCTAAATTAAATGATTTAACTTCAAAAAATTAATAATTCTGCATTAAAAATTTTGATAATTCAAAAAGCTGATTTTCTTTAAATTTTCCTGACATTAGCTGAATTCCAAATGGTAAATTATTACTATGCTTACCAATAGGTAAAGATATAGCTGGTAATCCAACAATATTGGCATGAACTGTAAAAATGTCTTGTAAATACATTGTTACTGGGTCTTCAATTTCACCAATATTAAATGCAGTAGTTGGAGTAGTTGGGAATAACAAAACATCATTTTTTTCTAGCATTTGAAAAGTTTTTTGTGAAATTAGCCTTCTAACTTTTTGTGCTTTTGTAAAATAGGCATCATAATATCCAGAGCTAAGAACAAAGTTACCCAGCATGATCCTACGCTTTACTTCAATTCCAAATCCCTCAGATCTAGTATTTTCATAAGTAGTATTAATATCGCTTGAATCGTCAGACCTTAATCCAAAATGAGCACCATCGTACCTTGATAAATTTGAACTTGCTTCTGCAGTACTAAGAACATAATAAGTTGGAACAATATATTCTAAGTAAGGAAATTTTAAAAGTTCAATATGATGACCCTTAGACTTTAAGTTTTCTATTACAGATAAAGTTTTTTCTTTTATTTCTGGGTCCAAGTTCTTGAAATTCAAATAATCTTCAGGAATTCCAATATTTAATTTTTTATCAACATTATTAATGGTTTTTTTATTGGGTTTTTTTATTGAAACTGTGCTATCAAATTTATCAGCCCCACTAATAACATGACTAATTAAACAAGTGTCATCAATATTTTTCGAAAAAACACCAATTTGATCAAAGCTTGATCCGTATGCAATTAATCCATTTCTCGATACTCTTCCGTAAGTTGGCTTGAAACCAACAACTCCACAAAATGAGGCTGGCTGCCTAACTGAGCCTCCCGTATCAGATCCTAAAGTAGCGTTACATAATCTTTCAGCAACAGCGGCAGCAGAACCTCCCGAAGAACCTCCTGGAACTTTGTTAAGATCAATAGGGTTTTTTACAGGACCATAAATACTATTTTCATTGGAACTGCCCATAGCAAATTCGTCACAATTTAGTCTTCCAATAAAAATGCCATCTTCTTTAATTATTTTTTCTACAGCAGTTGCAGAAAACATGGATTCAAAACCTTTCAAAATTTTTGAAGATGCGGTAAGTTGATGACCTTGATAACAAATATTATCTTTTAATCCAATAAATAATCCTGCTAAAAGTCCAGCACCGTTATCAGTTATTTTTTTCTGTATTTCTTCAGCTTTAGAAAGAGCTTCATTTTCAAAAATTTCTATAAATGAATTGGTTTTTGATGATTTTATTCTGTCAATATATTCTTTGCAAATATTTACTAATGAAATTTCCCCTCTAGCTACAAATTGTTGTATGTCTTTTAAAGACTCAGGAATGTTCAATTTATTTAATCTTTAGTATCAGATTCTTCTTCGTTTTTCGTAGCGTCTTTAAATTCTTTAACCCCTTTACCCAATCCACGCATAAGTTCTGGAATTTTTTTACCACCAAAAAGTAATAAAACAACAACAAGGATGATAATGATTTGAGGAGGACCTATGATTCCTAAAAAAATTGTATTCATTTTGAATTTTTAATTATTACAAATTTACGAAATGTTTTCATTAGTTTTTATAACCTACTAATGCTGCAACACAACCTTTGATTTCCTCAGTATTTTGATCCTCATTAACAGCTTTGTTTTCTTGAGATCGGAGAGTAATTATCAATTGCTGAGTAGAACTGACTTTGAAATCAAACAAAGTAGAGCCATCTCCATAATTATCATAAAAAAGCTGTCTTCGGGTATTTCTTATAGTTAATTGTAAATCCCCTAATAAAGAATCTGAACAAGCAAAGATTCTATAGTTTTGTCCACTATAAAATGTAGCTACAAATTGATATTTCGCTCCAGGGACAAGTTCTGTGTTGCTAGACTGTCCAGTGGGCATATAACCACTCCCAAGATTTTTCTTACATGCCTTAGCAATACCTTTACATTGAGCCGAAAAGTTAAAGCTGAAAAATAAAATTGAAAGACTTAATAAATATTTCATAATAAAAGCTAAATTATAATTTAGAGTTCAAGATTAATTTAATATAAGAAAATTCTTAAATTAAATATCGAAATTAAGGTTAAAATTGTAATATAATATCTTTTTATAATATTTTATAGTATTAAAAAATTTGTTTTGATTAGTGAGCAATTAACCAATTCTCTCCAATTCCAATTTCAACATCTAATGGCACATTGAATTTAACGGCATTCATCATTTCTTCCTTCACTAATTTTTTCAAATCTTTTTCCTCTTCTTTGAGTATTTCTAATACTAATTCATCATGAACCTGTAAAAGTAATTTGGATTTCATTTTATTTTCAGAGAGTTTTTCATGAATATTAATCATTGCAACTTTGATAATATCGGCTGCACTCCCTTGTATAGGAGCATTTATAGCATTTCTTTCATCAAAACCTCTCATAGTAGCATTTCCACTATTAATATTTGATAAGAATCTTTTTCTTTTAAATATAGTTTCTACAAATCCATTTTCTTTAGCAAATGCTATGGTTGAATCCATGTAGTTTTTAATTTTAGGAAACTCAATAAAATAATTATCTATAATTTCTTTAGCCTCTCCTCTTTTTATACTTAGCCTTTGTGAGAGGCCAAAAGCAGAAATACCATAAATAATTCCAAAATTCACCATTTTAGCTTTTCCTCTCATTTCTCTGTTTACCTCATCTAAAGAAACTTTGAAGATTTTAGAAGCAGTTTCTGTATGAATATCTCTTCCAATCGTAAAAGCATTGATCATGGATTCATCTTTACTTAGCCCGGCAATAATTCTTAATTCAATTTGTGAATAATCAGCACATAATAGTAAATGATCATTATCTGAGGAACAAAAGGCTTTTCTAATTTCTTTACCAAGATCTGTTCTTATAGGAATGTTTTGAAGATTAGGTTTATTAGAACTTAGCCTACCAGTTGCGGTTACTGCTTGCATATAATTGGTATGAATTTTCCCAGTTAACGGAGAAATTAACTTGGGAAGTGCTTCAACATATGTTGAAAGTAATTTTTTTCTTGTTCGGTAATTTAAAATATCATTGATTATAGGGTGAGTCCCTTCTAATTTATTAAGAGTAGCTTCATCTGTTTTATACTGACCAGTTTTTGTTTTTTTGGCCTTTTCGTCAAGTACTAATTTCCCAAATAAGACTTCTCCTAGTTGTTTTGGAGAATCTATATTAAATGAATCACCACTATGATTATGTATTGAGCTTTCTAAAGTTGATAAACTTAATTTTAATTTTTTTGACAGATCATTTAGAGAAGAAATATTAATTTTTATTCCCTTACTCTCCATATCGTGAAGTACTTTTAACAAAGGCATTTCAATATCTGTAAATAAATAATCTAGATCGAGAGATTTTAATTCTTCTTTAAAATTTAAATAAAGTTGAAATGCTAAATCAGCATCTTCAGCAGCATAATTTTTAAGTTCATTTAAATCAACCTCCTCCATTTTTCTGGTAGGTTTTGTCTTACTTCCAATTAATGATTCTATTGGAATGGGGTTGTAGTTAAGAATATTTCTAGCAAGTTGATCTAAGTTGTGTCTTTTTTCAGGATCTATCAAATAGTGGGCTAACATGGTATCAAAACAGTATTTGTTTATTTGAATTCCATATTTGAATAAAACTCCATAGTCGTATTTTAAATTGTGAGCAATTTTTAAAGTGCTAGAGTTAAAAAAATCATTGTATAAATGAATCAATGATTGATCCTTAGAAACATCACAGTAATACGCTTCATTTTTAGAGAAGCAGAAAGAAATTCCTAAAAGTTTTGCTTCATTAATGTCAAGTGAAGTTGTTTCTGTATCAAATGCAACAGCCTTCTGAAATAATAACTTCTTTATCAAATTTATATGATCTTCTTTTTTTTCAATTAATTGATACTTTGGTTTTATTGAAGAGATAGTATGAAAAGTTGGCTCAGAAACACTTTCTATTTCATTTCCGGTAAATAGATCCATTTGCTTTTCTTGATATATCGGCTTTCCTAAAATTCTTTTCCCTAACTGATTAAATTCTAGTTCTTTTAAAATTTTAGTTATTTCTTTTTCATCTATTTCTTTTCTTTCAAATTCCAATTCATCAAATTTTACTGGACTGTCTAAGATGATGGTAGCCAATTGTTTAGATATTAAACCTTGTTCTGCAAAATTTTCAACATTTTCTTTTTGTTTTCCTTTAAGGTCTGCAGTATTTGCTAATAAATTTTCTATGCTTCCATAAATGCCAATTAGTTTTTTAGCAGTTTTTTCTCCAATTCCAGGGATTCCAGGAATATTGTCGACAGCATCTCCCCACAGACCCAATATATCAATTACTTGCTCAGGTCTTTCCACTTCAAATTTCTCACAAACTTCTTTAGGGCCTAATATTTCACTAGGATTCCCCCCTCTTCCAGGCTTGTAAATAAAAATATTTTCACTTACCAATTGTCCAAAGTCTTTATCTGGTGTCATCATATAAACTTGATAATCCTTCTTTTCTGCTTGTTTAGCTAATGTTCCAATTAAGTCATCAGCTTCGAATCCCTCTTCCATTTTAAAAGGAATATTCATGGCTTTTAAAATGTCAAAAATGTAAGGGATAGATTTTCGTATGTCCTCTGGCATTTCTTGTCTATTGGCCTTATAATCTAAGAATACTTCCTCTCGTTGAGATCCACCTGGAGGATCAAAGACAACGGCTAAGTGAGTGGGCTGGTGATTGTTAATTACTTCTAATAAGCTATTGCAAAAACCAAAAATAGCTGAGGTGTTTAATCCATTAGAATTGATTCTAGGGTTTTTAATAAATGCGAAATGGGCTCTATATATTAAAGCATAAGCATCTAGTAAAAAAAGTTTTTTTTTCATTAAATATTATATAAATAGGTAAGTACAGTCTGACCAACTGCTTTTAAAGTTTTAATTTCTATGATATCAAGATTATCTTGATGAGTATGATGAAATCTTCCAAAGTCATATCTATTTGTAAATGGACTTATATCATAATGAATAATATCTAATGTAGGGATTTGAGCTAGTTTATTAATATATGTATGATCATCTGTTAGAGGAGGGGCTATTTTCTTTTTAAAATACTTTCCATACCCTAAATAATCTCCTAGTTTCCATATTTTATTGAGATGATATCCAGAATATTGTCTAGATATTTCTTCTTTTGGAAAAACAGCATTTTTAGCACCAACCATATCTAACAATATTCCAAATTTTGGTTTTTGGTAATTGGCATCAAGATTATAACACCAAAATTGAGACCCTAAACACCAAGTGTCATTCATACTATTTAAATCAAAAAAACTAGAATTATAATTTGGCGCTCCATAGTCTTCTACATCAAAAAAGATTATTTCCAATCCTATTTCTAGACTATCTTTAGCAAAGACTCTTGCTATTTCTAAAAGCACTCCTACGCCACTTGCGCCATCATTTGCCCCAATGATAGGTTGATTAATATTATTAGAATCACGATCTGCAAATGGTCTTGTATCCCAGTGGGCACAAAGTAAAACCTTTGTTTTAGAGTTTGGGTTTAAATTTCCTATTATATTTCTAACGGGTAATTTAGCTCCATTAAAAGCAATAACTTCTCCTTTTTGTTCGGAAACTTGGCAACCCATATTTTCCAGTTTACTAACTAGCCAATCTCCACATTTTTCATGGTTAGATGTATTGGGAACTCTTGGTCCATAGTTTACTTGATTGACAATAAATTTATAGGCACTGTCTGCATTAAATTCAGCTCCTTCCACCCATTTTTCAATTTTTTTTTGGGGCTTTTCTTCTGATTTTGTAGTATTACTGCAGCTTGAAAAGGAAAAAATAATAAGTAAACTGAGTAAAATATTTCTTTTAAAAAGGAGCATTTATTTTTGATAAAAGTTCTTTAGCTAAAGTAACTAATTCATTAGAAAAGCATCTTTTTTGACATTAAATTCATTTAATTATTATATATAATTCCAATATGATAATCAACTATATTTGTTTTTAGATGAAATTATATTCAAAAAAACAACGCTGGAAAAAAATTTTACTCCTTTTAGGTATTGGAATTATTGGAATTATATTTTGGCTAACATCTTTATTAGTATCTAATGTAAAAAGTTCAGAATTAGAGAAAATTCGACTTTGGAGTGAAGCTATAAAAAAGAAAGCGGAACTGGTCAGAGTAACAAATCTTGCCTTTGAAGAACTGGCTCAAAATGAAACCAAAAATGTTTATCTGTGGGCGAGAGCCACTAAAGAGTTTCAAAAATCTTTAAACGACTTCGGCTTGGCACTAGAGATCATTCAAAATAATGATAATATTCCATTGATATTAACCAATAACTTAGGGCAATATATATCGCATAAAAATTTTAAATTTTTAGATTCATTAAATGATGGAAAAAAACAAAATATTATTGACTCAATTACATCCACTTGGGGCTCACAGAATCAGCCCATAGAATTTAATTATTATGAAGACAGAGTTCAAAAAATACATTATTCAAATTCTTCTAAGTATTTTAAATTACAAAATCAACGCGATTCTTTATTGAATTCGTTTTCAGTTGAAATTATGAATAATATTGCGCAGCTTCCAGTAGTTTTTTGGAGTAAAAATGGAGATTCATTAATCGCTTCAAATGTAATTAATCAACAAATGGATAGTTTATTGATCTCAACGACCATTAATGAAATGGAGCAAAATAATATTCCAGTTGAGATATATTTAGGCAATAATCATAAAGGTCTTATTTATTACAGTAATTCTAAAATATTATTTCAGCTACAATTTTTCCCATTATTTACTTTACTGATTATTGCTTTATTTTTACTAATCTCTTATTTGTCTTTTAGTTCTTTTAGGCGATCAGAACAAAATCAAGTTTGGGCTGGGATGGCTAAAGAAACAGCTCATCAGCTAGGTACTCCGTTGTCCTCTCTTCACGGATGGATTGCCTTGTTAAAAGAAGAAGGGGACTTAAGTTCTGAAGCGTTGATTGAAATGGAAAAAGATATTCAGCGACTTTCTGTAGTTAGTGACCGTTTCTCCAAAATAGGATCATCCGTGGAAACCCCTAAAACTAATATTATTGATTTCTTTAATAATTACTTGGAATATATGAGAAAAAGAATTCCTAAAACGGTAGATTTAATAACTGATTTTAAAGAAGAAACAATTTATGCAAATATAAATGCTCCCTTATTTAGTTGGGTCATTGAGAATTTAATTAAAAATGCAGCTGATGCTTTAGCAGGTGATGGAAAAATTTTATTAACTCTTGAGAAAAGCTCATCAGAAATCATTCTTAAAATTAAAGATAATGGGAAGGGAATACCAGTGGCAATTCAAAAAACTATTTTTCAGCCAGGATATACTACTAAGGAAAGAGGATGGGGATTAGGACTTTCATTAGCAAAAAGAATTGTGGAAGGACACCATAACGGAAAAATTTATATTCTTTCCAGTAAAGAAGGAGAGGGTACTACAATTGGGATCAATCTACCCATTTTAAATTAAATTTTAAGCTTAACCAATAAAGACATAATTGTTCTTATTTTTACTCTTAATAACTAATGGATTTTAAAATATGGAAATTAAAAAAATATTAGAATTACTGGGAGTTAATCCTCAAAATTCTGGAGCATCAATTGGAGGAAATTGGCTCCTTACAAATGGTGAGAAAATCACCTCATATTCACCTGTCGATGGTAAAAAAATTGGGGAAGTTACGTCTGCTAATGAACAAAATTATAACGATTGTATTGATGCTGGTTTAGAAGCTTTTTCTACTTGGAAAATGATGCCAGCCCCACAACGTGGTGAAATCGTAAGACAATTTGGTGAAGCTTTAAGAATGAAAAAAGAAGCTCTTGGATCATTGGTATCTTATGAAATGGGAAAATCCTATCAAGAAGGATTGGGAGAAGTTCAAGAAATGATTGATATATGTGATTTTGCAGTTGGATTATCTAGACAACTTCATGGATTTACCATGCACTCGGAAAGACCTATGCATAGAATGTATGAGCAATATCATCCCATTGGAATAGTAGGAATTATATCTGCATTTAACTTTCCAGTAGCAGTTTGGGCTTGGAACACAGCTCTTGCATGGATTTGCGGAGATGTCTGTATTTGGAAACCATCTGAAAAAGCCCCTTTGTGCGGAGTTGCCTGTCAAAAAATAATGGCTGAGGTACTTAATAATAATAATTTACATGGGGGTATATGTTCTATTGTTATCGGAAATGCTGATTTGGGTAAAATGATGTCTGCAGATAAAAGAATTCCCTTAATTTCTGCCACTGGTTCAACTAGAATGGGAAAATCTGTTGGAAAAATTGTCGGAGAAAGATTAGGTAAGGCCTTATTAGAATTAGGGGGAAATAATGCCGTGATTTTGACTCCAAATGCTGACTTAAAAATGGTTATTCCAGCATTAGTTTTTGGAGCTGTTGGGACTACAGGTCAAAGGTGTACTTCAACAAGAAGACTAATCATTCACGAAAGTATTTACAATGATGTAAAAGATGCTTTAGTAAGTGCATATGGGCAATTAAAAATTGGTAATCCTTTAGACGAATCTAATCATGTAGGGCCACTAATCGATATTGATGCTGTTGATATGTATCTTCAAGCTATTGATGTAGCAGAAAAAGAAGGAGGCCAAGTGATAGTAGAAGGAGGTCAATTAAAAGGAGCTGGGTATGAGAGTAATTGCTACGTAAAACCAGTCATTATAGAAGCAAAAAATGAATTTAAAATAGTCCAGCATGAAACATTTGCCCCTATTCTTTATTTAATTAAATATAAAGGAGAGGTAAATCAAGCTATAGACATTCAGAATAATGTTCCTCAAGGCCTGTCATCTGCTATTATGACTACAGATATGAGAGAGCAAGAAACATTTTTGTCTCACAAAGGTTCAGATTGTGGAATTGCTAATGTTAATATTGGAACTTCTGGAGCAGAAATTGGAGGTGCTTTTGGCGGAGAGAAAGAAACTGGAGGCGGTAGAGAGTCTGGATCAGATGCTTGGAAAGTTTATATGAGAAGACAAACTAACACCATCAATTGGGGAACATCTTTACCATTAGCACAAGGAATAAAGTTTGAACTTTAATTGTACCCTAAATTTTTTCTAACTCTACTTAAGGTGGCATTAGCCACCTTTTTTGCTTTTATTGCTCCTTGATGTAAGACTTCTTCTACTTCATTAGGATTATTTAAGAAATGATTAAATTTTTCTCTTTGTGGTCCATATTTTTGAATAATTTCTTCAAATAATTCCTTTTTTGCATGGCCCCAGCCATATCCGCCCGCTATAAGATTATCCTCCATCGCTTTGCTCTTTTTTTCGGAAGCTAATAATTTGAATAATTTAAAAACAGTAGCATTATTAGGATCTTTGGGTTTTTCTAGAGGAGAATTATCAGTAATTATATTTCTATTGATATTTTTCTTTATATTTTTTTCTGTATCAAATATATCAATGGTATTATTTCTCGATTTACTCATTTTTTGTCCATCAGTACCAGGGATTAGCTGAGTATTTTTTTGCAAAATAGACTCAGGCAAAGTAAAGATTTCACCATATTTATGATTCATTCTTGAAGCAACATCTTTAGTCATTTCTAGATGTTGTAATTGATCTTTTCCTACAGGAACATATTCTGCATCGTAAAGTAAGATATCTGCAGCCATAAGCATGGGGTAAGAAAAAAGCCCAGAATTAACATCTTCTAGCCGATCAGCTTTATCTTTAAAAGAATGTGCCAGCTTTAGCCTTTGGTAGGGGAAATGACAATTCAAATACCACGCAAGTTCTGCACATTGGGGAACGTCTGATTGGCGGTAAAAAGTAGTTGTTTCTTTATTTAAACCGCAAGCTAGCCATGTTGCAGCCACTTGTAAAGTATTTTCTTTAAGCTCCTTTGAGTCCTTAACTTGAGTTAGCGAATGAAGATCAGCAATAAATAAAAAAGAATCATTTTCCCGCTTGTTAGCCAATTCTATGGCCGGAATTATGGCCCCTAATATATTACCTAAATGTGGCCTCCCTGTGCTTTGAACACCTGTTAAAATTCTTGACATTTTATTACTTAATTGTTATGTAAATTTAGTTGGATTTTATTAATATATAATGAAATATTTGGGACTAATTTTTTTGAGTTTTAAATTGAAATCTTATAATATTATCCTTTTTGTATTCCCTTATTTGAGACATCATCAGTTGTTATGCTAAATGAGGAAAGAAAGCCTATTGTTAATGTTAAAAGGTATATTTTTTTCATAATTTTATTTAATTTTTAAAATAAGTTATCAATTTTTTTGAAAAAAATATTATCATATCTTTTTTATTTATACTTCGGATTGATATACATAGTATTTTGTATAATTTTATCAATTCCTATATTCTTATTTGTAAGAGGAAAGAGAAAAAATTTAGTTGCTAAAAGAATTAAAACTTTTTGGGCTACTTACATGTCTAAAGCCATTGGAATTAAGACCAAAGTAACTTTTCTTTCCAATTTAAATTCCAATGATAACTATATAATTTGTGCCAATCACAAGTCCTACCTTGATATTGTTTTAATGTACTTAGTAATTGACATAGATTTTGCTTTTTTAGGGAAATCAGAGTTATTAAAATGGCCTGTAATCAACATCTTTTTCAAAAGGGGAGTAGATATTCCCGTTTATAGAGACAGTAAAACCAGAGCAGCGGAATGTTTAATTATTGCTGAAAAAGAGATAAAGAAGGGCAGAAGTGTGGTGATATTTCCCGAAGGAGGATGGGATAATTCAGAAAAAGTAATGAGAAAGTTTAAAAATGGAGCTTTTCAATTAGCTATTGATACAAGTTGTCCAATTTTACCAGTTACTTTTAAAAATAATTATGATTTATTTACAGATCATAAAGACATATCCGGCAATGCCAAACCTGGAACAGCAAATATTATCGTGCACCAACCTATATCAATTGATAATTTAACTAGAAAAGATTTAGTAAATTTGAGGGAGCAAACTTTTAATATTATAAATAACGAGTTAAATAGTGGAAATTAATAGAGAAGCAATATCAAAACTAGCTAGTTTATCAAAGCTAAATTTTAATGAAAACGAAATGGATTTGATTTCCAAAGACTTATCGAAAATGCTAGATTTTATTAATCAACTTGAAAACTTGGATACCAGTGGAGTAGAACCTCTAATTCATATTAATGAAGAAGCTAATATTTGGAGAGAAGATCAAATAGATGATATGCTTTCTCAGAAAGCAGCGCTCTTCAATAGTCCAACTAAAGATGGAACCTATTTTAAACTTCCTAAAGTTTTAGATAAAGGCTAACAATATTCTTTAAAAGCTTCTGTCAAGTTTTCTGCAATTACCTCGGCAGGCTGACCTTCTATGTGATGTCTTTCTATAAAATGAACTAATTTCCCATCTTTAAAAAGAGCCATACTTGGTGATGATGGGGGGTAGGGAAGACAATATTTCCTTACTTGGTTAGTAGCCTCATTATGGAAACCAGCAAAAACAGTAAAAATTTCATCTGGTTTTTGATCATTTTCAATAGCCATTTTTGCAGCTGGTCTCGCATTTCTTGCGGCACAACCACATACTGAATTGATAACTACTAATTTGGTGCCTTCATTAGAGTTTAATTGATTATCGACTTCTTCAGCTGAGGTAAGTTCTTTAAAACCTTTTGACGTTAAATCTTCTCTGAATGGAGCGACTACTTCTTCTGGATACATATTAAAATTTTTTGTTAAAAGTATTTAATAAAACGGTTAAGAATAAATTTAAAATGTTAAAGTTCTTAAAAACTTATCTTT
>CENJ01046342.1_pt1 | contig 27889 bp, 26 predicted proteins | sample 356161 | NCBI WGS metagenome assembly CENJ01 (sample SAMEA2619531, study PRJEB7988) | marine metagenome | biome: marine biome (ENVO:00000447); feature: surface water layer (ENVO:00002042); material: "saline water (ENVO:00002010), including plankton (ENVO:xxxxxxxx)" | depth 5 m | reverse complement strand
TTAATAAAACATTATATTCTTCAAAAGTTACATTAATTAATTGAATGTCTTTTAAATTATTTCTCGTAATTTCTCTAGAAGGGCTTGTTGCAATCATTGGAAGCCCAGTATTTTTGAGGAGCCTTATTGCAGTCTTTTGACCTTTTGCAGGACCAAAGCTGCCTAGATGTAAGTATTGTTTACTGATTAAATTGAATCGCCTTAAAACCAAATTACTACTTTGTACAACTAAAGAGTTGTCCATACTTTCAATATCAAAACCATTAAATATTGTTATTGTTTTTTTAAAACCTCTTTCTTTGTAGTATTTGCTCCAATATTTTGAGCAAGAAACAACCAGATCTACTCTGGAATGCTGAAAAATAAAAAGCCAGTGTGATAAATTTACATACATTCGTCTTATTCCCTTGAAAACTGATGGGTCATAGTGGTGTGATATACAAATTATAGAAACATGCTTGGGATAAAAAAACATCATCCATGGAGATACAATAGCAATATCAATATTTCCAAAAAACAACATATACTGTGAACGAAGCCAAAAAATAATAAGAGCTAAAAAACGAGGAAATGATTTATAGTCTTTAATATCTTTTACAGAATAAGAAATTTTATTTAACCAATCATTAAGAGCATTATCTATTTGAATATCATATTCACTTGCACCATCATTTCTATTAATCATGAAACGAACTACTTTTTTATTAGAGCTCATCAAAATTAGCTTTCAATTTTTTTACAGTTTTATTTATACTAAATTCTGTTAAAATATAATTTTTTGCTTCTTTGTGGTTAATAGGTGTTGTTACATTTTTTTTATAATATTTTGTAAGAAAATCTTTATCGTGGGGATCAAAATATTTAACATATTTTTTTCCTATTTCTCTAAATATTGGTATATCACTTACCAATACATTGGGATTATAAAATAAGCCTTCTATTAAAGGTATACCAAATCCCTCTACAAGAGAAGGAAATATAAATAGTTCTGCCTTTTTTATAAGTGAGATTTTTTCCTCTTCAGTTATAAATTCAGTAAAAATGATATTTTTACTAAAATTATTATATTTGGCTTTAAATGCTCCGCTGATCACAAGTTTGTAGTTTTTATTATTCTTTGAAAATTTATTAAATGACTCAATTAGAAAATTTAAATTTTTATGAGGTCCATTACCTACAATAGAATAAAAATATTTATCTACAGTGTCTAAATCAAGTTTTTTAAAAATTTTTTTACTATAACTTTCTCTAGCTATAAATGAATTAGTTAAAACATTATTTTCATTTATTTTTTTTTTATCAAAAAATTTTGAAGATATCTCATGCATCATTGTTTTTGAAACACTTGTAATTTTATTTATTCTCTTAATACCCATTAATAAATTTATCACTCGATAATAAGTTGCAATTTTTTGATATATGTTGGGAATTTTAAATTCCCTAATAAAAAAAATAAGATCATGAATTGTTATTATATATTTAGAACTCTTATTTAAAATTAATGGAAATGTGTTTGCTGGAAACCAGCAGATGTGAGGCTTGTATTTCTCAATTAAGTAAGGAATTACAATTTGATCAAAAACAACCAAGGGCATATTAATTTGTTTATAAGAATGTTCACTATTTAACAGCATTTCATATGTTTTATTATCTATTTTATTTCCAGATACAAATACGTAATCATAATCATCACTTTTAATCAATTCTTGAACAATCTGATTTGTAAATATACTCATGCCTCTATATACTGGAGTTATAATGCTGATATTAATTAATATTTTTTTTCTTTTTTTTTCTTTACTTGTAAAATTTATTTTTTCTAATCGACTATTTAATCTACCTTTATTTACTAAAACTCTTTCAATAAATTCTATATAACTCTTAACAATAGAGTTTAATGAAAACCTCGATGCACCTTCATAAATTATTTCTTGAGATTTTGGAGTCTCTGTTGCAGCTTTCATCGAAGAAGCTATAGAATTAACATTATCGACCTCTGCCAAAAAACCATAACGACCATTTCCAAGTACTTCAGCTGGACCAGAAAAGGAATTAGTGCTAACTACCTGCATTCCAGCCGCTAATCCTTCCACTAAAACCATCCCAAATGCCTCTGAATTTGATGTTAACACTAAAATGTCAGAATTCTTCATTAACTTTTCAATATCTTCAACATAGTCTAAGAAGTTAACCTGGGATTGAATTTTTAAATTTTTTGATAAATTTATTAACTCATCTTTTAATGGACCGGTACCAGCAATTAAAAGCTTATCATTGGGTTTTGCAACTAATGAAAAAGATTTTAAAAGTAAATCAAATCTTTTTCTTTCTTCTAAAACACCAACACCTAAAAATATAATGCCTGAATCTTTTTTCTTTTTCTCTATAATATTTTTTTTTAATGATCGAATTGGGTTATAGATTGTAATACATCTCGACGGATGCCAAGAGTTTTTTTTTAAGAACTCTAATCTCAATTTATCAGATACAAAAAATAATCCATTTAACTGGGTATAAGCAAACTGAAATAATGGTTTTAAAAATCTCAAAAATGGTTTTACATAATCTCCTATAAGAACAGATTTTGCAAAATTCTCTGAACCTATTATTGTAAGTGAAGATCGACTAAAACACTTAGCTAATCCAGCACAAAGGTTGCTATAACCACCAATACATATAAAAATTTCATATTGAGAATTACGAAAAAGCTTTGTTAAACTTAAAACGCTGGAAATGAAACTAGTGCATTTTAAATCCAACACGTTTGAAAAAATTTTTGGCCGACAACTAAAATCACTTTCTTTACATCGAATAGCAATAATAGTAACATCATGGCCTAATTGTTGAAATTGTTTAGCTAAACTAGCAGTTTTTTGTGCCCCACCATGATAGTCATAGTCTTGAATTAAAAATGCAATTTTCATTTAAGCTTTTACAACAATATCTTTAGAATTATCTTTTAATAAATTGATGCGTTGGAGTCTGGTATTTATATACTCTTTAAACTGTTTATCCTCAGGATCTAGCTTGCTCACTATTTGCATCACCTGCTCCATGTTCTCACCATGCTCAAGACGATCTTCTACACCATCATATATTTTTAACACATCTAGCCACGTTGAAGCAACATTAAAATTTACATCTTTGTTGGTATTAAAATATTGATCTGTCGCATAACGGTAAAGCTCATCTGTTTGAGTATTGGTTACAATAAGTTCTGTAATTGATTTACCTGATATTAAAGTTTCATAATCTTTTATATCTTTCCACCAATATCCAAATTTATATTCTTCACCCCAATTAGAATATGTAGAAGCAATCACAGGAATTTTTTTAAATACCAACTCCTCTGCTACACTACCATGATGAGTTATACCAACAACTAATCCTGAAGTGTCTATATGATTAACATCAAAATGAAAATCAGCCCATTCAACTTTATCAAAACTAGATATTTGGGATTTTAGATATTCATTCGCTATAGAGTCTCCAGGGTGGTACGCAGAAGTACTTTCAGGATGAGGTTTAACAATAACTTTTGAAACATACTCATTTGAATTAAGCAAAGAAATAGTTTTTAAACACCAATCCATTAAATCATGATATCCATCATATCCATAAATATACTGGGCATCAGTGAAACTGTGCAAATATAGAATAACTGTAACACCATTGAGTTTTAATTCTTTATTTGCGGAATATTTTTCAACTTTATACCTAAACACCTCCCAAGGCCTCTCTATTCTATTTTGATAATATTCAGTAATTTTGTCTTTCTCAACGTCAAGAAAATCTATTTCTAATTTAGAAAGATTTAATCTTGAATAATACTTTTCATTAAGCTTACGCTTAATGTAAGGATATTTCAGACAACTCATTTCAATAAAATGCACACCTTGATCGGACATATATCTGGAGAAAAAACCATAAATATATTCTTGATCTGGACCACAAACAAAAGAATTGCTTTGTTTTGGCAAAACAATCTGCTTATATTCTTTAACAGAACTATGTAATTTATATAAAGCAGTAAGAATACCAAGTCGACAATGAAATATACTGCCATAAGACTTATAATCAGCCCTTAGGGCCTCGGACAAAACATGCAATCCTACATGTACATTGGCCACTTTATACTTGAGATAAGCTTTGTTTTTAAGAGCAGATTTACTAAAATATTTTAGGTAATCTAATCCCATTTTGTAACTTATGATTAAAAAATTTAATATAGATTTTTTTTTGGCTAATTTTTCTCTTACAAATTCAATTTCTAAATCACCAATAGTTAAATCAGCTTGGTCTAGTTTTCCTGTAGCAAAACTAGATAATTTAGTGAGTTTATTATTTTTAATGCTAGAGTGATTAATAAAATTTCTGTATTTTTCTAATTTTTGCTTATTGATGTATGATGACAGATTCTTAAGACGTAAAAATAAACTGAAAAAGTTAAATGGGTTATAATTCGAGATAGTTTTAATTGTAATATGGTTATAACCACTAAATTTATGAAGCCAAAGTGCGGTATCAATTATTGTTAAAAGCCAAGATCCATTCAATGAAGCTGAAGTATATAATGTAGTTTTTTTTATCACTATCTCATCAACGTTTTAATAAAAAACTTGTGAATGAAGTGTCTTGGTATCCTGTAAATTCAGCTAATTGAGGAAAAGGGATGTATTTATAATGTTCACGGATATCATTTACTGCAATACCACCAATGTCAGCATTGGCCAGCATTCCATTACATATCCAATTAAACTTTTTTGGAATTTTCTCATAATTATAAATCATTGAAGCAGTAGGTATAGGAGGCCAAGGATCGCTATGAACCTGGGACACACTGAGATCGTCATCAACAACTACGATTTCAATTTCATTTTTTAAACAAAATTTAAGTCTATCATAAATAGAGACATGATCATCGAATAATGCAAAATCTACTTTGCTAAAATTTACGTCAGATACAAGTGATAAATCACTCTCAAAATAAGATGCTTTTTTTGATATGAACTCTCTTTTGTCTAAGTTAATATCAAAAGACAAGATTTTAGATTCAATTGGCGTTGCTTCATCAATCAAAAATGTAGAATATCCCCTCCACACACCACTTTCTAAAATTTTTTTTGGCTGAAAATGTGAAATTAAAACATAAAAGAAGAGTCCATTGTTAAAACCAAACCCCCCATTTAAATCTCTAATTTTTGAATTCCTAAAAATCTCTTCGTAACGTTCAATACTATTAAGTAATTTTGTTTTTTTGAATTCAATACCAAATCCTAACCCAAACTGAAATAAGTAATCTGAAATTTGTATATTTCTTAATGATAAAATCTCTGAATTTTTTAAGTATGATCTCTGTTCTTTTCTGTAATTTGAGAACTTTTGGACAATCTGATATCCAAGATTATTAAGAAATAATTTATTGATCACATATTTTAGAAAATATCTTATCTTATTCAAATAACTTTTTGAAAAATATTTTTTATTTTCATAGCCCCAATAATGAGTATGTGTTACAGCATTCAATTTATCAGGTTTCACTAAAAAAGTTTTTATATAATTAAAATTATAGTCATAACTTCACAAGTTGAAAAATCAATTAATTTTATGTGTTTAATTTTATTAAACATAAATCAAATTACATTATAAAATTGGATCATTTAAATTTCCACTATTATTCATTACATTTTCTATAAAATTAAGATACTTCTTTGCAATTTGGCCGACTTTCAAGATCACCTTCATCACATCTTATAACAATAATATTTACATCATGGCCAAGGGATTGAAGATAGTAAGCTATGCTAGCCGTTTTTTGTGCCCCACCATAGTAATTATAATTTTGAATTATGAATGAAATTTTCATTTAAATCTATATTGTTAGTCTTGTTGGAAGGTCTTTTAATAAATTGATACGTTGAAGTCTGGTGTTGATATACTCTTTAAATTGTCTATCTTCAGGATCTATTTTACTAACCAGATAATTTATTTGTTCCATATTTTCTCCATGCTCATTACGATCTTCAACTCCATCATATATTCTCAACATGTCCTGCCAAGTTGAGTCATATTTGAAGATTTTTTTTGAATTTTCACTAAAATATAGATCACTAGCATAACGATAAAGCTCATCTGTTTGGGCGTTAGTAACGACAAGTTCTGTGATTGCTTTAGTTGAAATCAAATTTTCATAATCTTTTACATCTTTCCACCAATATCCAAATTTATACTCCTCTCCCCAATTAGAGTGTATAGAAGCAATGACAGGTATCTTATTAAACACTAGTTCCTCTGCAACACTACCATGATGCGTAATACCCACAACTAATCCTGAACTATTTATGTGATTAACATCAAAATGAAAGTCAGACCACTCGACTTTGTCATATTTTGAAAGTTTAGATTTCAAATACTTATTTGCAATTACATCACCAGGATGGTGCGCATTAGTACATTCAGGATGAGGCTTAACAACAACCTTTGATATGTGTTCATTTGAATTAAGTAAAGAAATAGTTTTCAAACACCAATCCATTAGATCATGATATCCATCATATCCATAAACATACTGAGCATCAGTGAAAATATGTAAATATAGAATAACTGTAATACCATTGAGATTTGTTAATTCTCTACTAGAAGAATATTTTTCAACTTTATAATTAAAAACTTCCCAAGGTTTTTCTATTCTTTTTTTATAATATTCAGAAACTTTTTTTTTATTGATACTTGTAAAATTTAACTCCTTAGGAATTTGACTTAGCCTTGAATAGTATTTATCTTCAAGTTCAAGCTTGATATAAGGTTGTTGTATACTGCTTATCTCAATAAAACACGCACCTTGATCAGACATAAGCCTAGAAGAAAAACCGTAGATATATTGCTGAGCTGGTCCACTTACATAAGTGCTTCCCTCTTTTAAAAAGTTGACTTCTTTAAATTGTGAAAGATTATTGTGCAACTTATATAAAGCTGTGAGAATACCAAGTCGACAATGAAATATACTGCCACAAGACTTATAATCAGACCTTAAAGCCTCAGACAAAACATGCAATCCTGCATGTACATTAGCAACTTTATACTCAAGGTAGGCTTTATTCTTAAGAGCAGACTTACTAAAATAATTTAGGTAATCAACAATTACCCTAAAACTTAAAGTCAAATAATTTAGTAAAAAGTGTTTTTTTTTAAATATGTTTCTTTTAAATTTAATTTCTAATTCACCAATGATAATACTTGACTCGTCAATTTTTCCGGAAGTGAAATTCGATAAGTCAGAAATTTTATCTTTTTGGGATTTAGACTTAGCGAAACTTCCTAATTTTTTAGATTTAAAATTTAAATATCTCCATAATTTTTTTAATTTATTCAACGTTAAATATGAAGACAAGTTTTTAATACGTAAAAGTAAACTGAATAAATTAAAAGGATTATAATTTGAGGTTTGTTCAATAGTTATTTTTTCATAACCTTCAGATTTATGAAGCCACAATGCAATGTCTGTACAAATTAAAAGCCAGCCCCCATTTAAGATAGCAGAAGTGTATAATGTGGCTTTTTTTTTTGTCATATTAGATAAATGTATCAATAGTTATTTGTTTTCAATAGGAAACTCATAAATCAAGAATTTAAATATACAAGACCTTTATAAATTAAACTTAATGTATCTGGCAAAATAATTTTTACAATTTAAATTACAAAAGAACGCTGAACTTCAGTTTTATCTAATTTTTTTAAGATTTTAATCAGGTCTAAATTTTCAGCAGCCACATTTAAAAAAAATTCCCCCCTTCTTAATGACTTTATAGGTGGAAGTGGATTGTGATTAGCTTTTATATATTCCACTATCTCAATTAAATCATTTTTGTTAGGTTTATCTAGGTTTAAACCAATAGAATTATCAGACTGAAGATAAAAAGATCCTAATAAATTCTTATCCCTATAAAATAAATACCACTCAAGATATGGATTTTCTATCACAAATTTTTTATGTTCAGTTTTCGATGGTAGCTTGTTATGGCTCACTGAATGCTTTCTATTTTTTAACAAAAAATAGAGTTTTTCAAACTGATTTTCCGTTGGAATTATTTTTTCAAATATAATTGTCATTCAATTTCTATTTGATGAGAAATTTTTTATATAATAACCATTCTTTTTATATACTTTATATTTTTCAAAACCAACACCTAAAAAGGTTTTTTTACTTGCAATGTTCTTCTCATTTACCTCAGCATACATATTTTTAGTTAATGGATATTTTTTTAAAAAAAATTCAATTGATCTAGTCAAGCTACCTTTTGCAAAGTTCTTACCTCTTTTTTTAGGATTCAAATTAATTGATACAAGTACACCTGTTTTTGAAATATCAAAACGAACAACTGCAATTTTATCAATAGAATTTTTCTCACAAATAAGAAGTATTCGATTTTTAGAATTTAGAGACCCATTAAACCAATTTGTGTGCTGTTCCCAATCAATAATTTCAGACGAGTTAGACATGCTACGTGTAATTGGATCATTTCTCCATTCAAATATATTTCTACAATCACCACTCCTTGCAAGTCTAACTGAGAGATTAATTAATTTTAAACTCATTTATTTTTCCATTAATCGAATTTGATATTCCAAAATAAAGTGCTAAATTATTTCTGCTTAATCTTTTGTCAGTATATAACATTTTAATAATAATACTTCATATTATTAGTACACTTTGAATTTATCTAAGTTCTCAATAAAAATGGATATTGATTCTATGAATAAGGTGAGACTTGAAAATTTAATCTCATTAATCAATACATCCTATTTTTAAGCTTAATTCTGATTAATAGTAAGGTATGTAATACTTTGAAATTATAATGTTAAATATCAGTGCATTTATGATAAAAATAATCAATTAAATTAAAATGTTTCATGACTAGTAAAAACTTAATTAATTTTCATGGGAAAATGATGCTTAATCTAGCAAAAAAGCTATATCCTATCAACAGATCTATAACAGGTAGAGGTGTCAAAAAATCATTAGATTTAATTAAAAAAAAAGTCCCTTTAGAAAAAAAGTTTTTTAAATCGGGTAAAAAGGTATTCGATTGGATAATCCCAAAAGAATGGAATGTTAAAGAGGCATACATTTTAGACACAAAAAATAATAAAAAATATGCAGATTTTAGCAAAAACAATTTGCATCTTGTTGGATACTCTCATGCAATAAATAAAATTATTCCTCTTAATAAACTTAAAAAACATATTCATATTGACAAAGCTAATAAAAATTCAATTCCATATGTTACTTCATATTATAAAAGAACATGGGGATTTTGCATGTCTCAAAATCAGTTAAGAAGTATTAAAAACAAAAAATATAAAGTTGTGATCAAATCTTCTTTAAAAGACGGGGTGATGGATTATGGCGAAACCTTAATTAAAGGAAAATCAAAAAAAGAAATTTTGTTCTCCTCTTATATATGTCATCCGTCTATGGCAAATAATGAATTATCAGGTCCAGTTATAATTGCTTCATTAATTCATTATATAAATAGCTTAAAAAATAAAAAATACAGTTATAGATTTGTGCTTGTTCCAGAAACAATTGGATCTATAGCATATATAAATAGAAATCTTAAAAAATTAAAAAAAAATGTTTTAGCTGGTTTTGTAATTAATTGTGCTGGAGATAATAGAAATTACTCTTTTGTACAAACACCTGAAAAAAATACTTTTGCAGATGAAATAATGAATTCAAGTTTTATAGGATTAAAAAAAAAAAGTATTTATGAATTTAAAGATAGATCATCTGATGAAAGACAATATTGTCACGCAGGGATCGAGCTACCTATTTGTAGTTATTCAAGAAGCAAGGCAGGTAGCAAGACATTTCCTGAATATCACACGAGTCTGGATAACTTTTCATTAGTCACGAAGAAAGGTTTGGAGGGTTCATTTGAAATATTTAAAAATATTGTAGATGCTTTGGAGTTTTCGCCCTTTCCTAAAGCTAAAACCAAATGTGAACCTTTCTTAACAAAAAGAAATTTATATCCAACTTTAAGTAAAAAAAAAAATATTGATAATGGGTTAAAAAATCTTTTAGATATTATAGCTTACAGTAACGGTAAAAGATCAGTATTTCAAATTTCAAATATTCTAAATTTAGAATTGAAGACTTGTCTTGAAATTTTAAAAAAATTGAAAAATCATAGTTTAATTGTTTAACTAAAGTGACAAAAAAAGTTTTAATTATTGGGTCTGGATTTAACGCATTGGCTACAGCTTACTTTTTAAAAAGTAGAAATTTTGATGTTAAAATTTTATTTGAAAGAAATATTAAAGGTGTGTTGGGTTCAATTAAAATTGAAAATGAAAGTTTTGATTTAGGATATCAATTTTTTGATGGTCTTGATAAAGAAACAGATAAATTTATTAGAAATATGTTTTCAAATAACGATTTATATGATTTTAAATATGGTGCAAGCACCTATTCTAATAATTCATTTTATGAAGATCATGCAATGCCTTATTGGAAATCTTATGGAGCATTGTTTACCATCAAAGCTTTTATTTTTTATTTAAGTAAATTTTTAAAATCAGTTTTTTTCAAAAGAAAAAAAAAATTAAATAATTTGTCAGATTTATTTAGTCAGCTTCCTCCAAACATAAGAAATATACTTTCCAAAGGCTGCGAAAAAAACTTTCAAATCAAACCACACAAGTTAGATGTTGTAGCAAATGAAATGAGTACATTTACGAACTTTAGGCAAACTCTTTTCAATGATAATCTCAGCAATTTCTTAAAAAAAAATTCTAATTTTTTTGACAAACATCTGGCTTCAAGAAGAAAATCAAATGATAGTTTGGAAAATATTTCTCTTTATCCAAAAGGCAAAAGTATGGAGTTTATAGCTGATAAATTAATTGAGAAATTAAAAAATCAAGACGTTATTTTTGAACAATGTAGTTTTGATGAAGTAAATTTATCTTCTAATTTGAAAAATGTACAATTCAAGAGCGAGAAATTTGATCAAGTTTTAATTACAACTAGTTTAAGCAATATACAGAGGTTATTTAAAATAAATTTGGAACAAAATTATGAGCACTATGTTTCACAAGTATTTATTTATTTTACAATAAAGAAAGTTGACTTTAAATTTCAATATACACAAATAAACGACATAAATCTTTATTGTTCGAGAATAAGTAATTGCAGCTTATATTCAAAATTTACTGAAAAAGATAATCACCTATTAATAGCTGAAATGCCATTAACCAGTAATAGCGAGCTTTGGGGTGATGATAAAAAATTAACAGAAATAGCTTGGAATGAAATAATAAAATGTGGAGTTGTTAGTAATATTGCAAAGTATGAAGAGGCAAAGGTCTTGAAAGTTGCAAAAACATTTCCTGTACCCAGGGTAAATTTTTTTAAATTTTTAAACGAATTAAATTTAAATATTCAAAATAAATTTTCTGGAAATGTTATAATGATAGGACAAGGTGTTTTTACTAGACACAAGTTTATTAAAGAATTAATAAATAAATACAAATAATGAAAATTATAATTATCTCTATTCACACTCTGGCTTTGAGCTATTTGAAGGACTCTTTTAATGATAACCAATTAAAAAAAGTAACTTTAATTACTGACAAACTTACAACTGAGCTAAAAAAATTTTTAAAATTTAAAAATGTTAAATATATAACAACAAAAAAACTTAGTATAAAAATTTTGGAAAAATTAGACCTAAAAAAAAGTATAACTATATCAGCTGGGTCTCCTTGGATATTTACTGAAAAAATAATTAAAAAATTAGGTAAGAATTTTTATAATATTCATCAGTCACCACTACCTAGCATGAGAGGCAGTGTGGCTTCGTATATAATCTTGTATGACATAAAAGCTTTTCAAACTTGTTTGCATAAAGTCACTACAGGTATTGACACTGGAAATGTTATTTATAGAAAAAATTTTATTATTCCATCTAATTTAAAACTACCAAAAGAAATAAATATTTTTTTACAATCAAAAAACCGTGAAATGTTGAAAGAGTTTTTAGATAATAATAATAAAAATGAACCAATAAACGAAAAACAAAATATTTTATTTGCTTCTTACAATAAAAGGTTGAGCAGTAAAATAAATGGATGGATTGACTGGTCGATGAATGTTGATGATTTAGATAGATTTATTCGTGCTTATGGTGATCCTTACGGCGGTGCAAACACTTGTTTATCAAATGCCAAAGTACAAATAGAAAATGTTGAAAAATCAAAAAATGAATCTGCTAGACATCCTGAAGAAGTGGGTAGTGTACTTAGAAAATTTGAAGATTATATTGTTGTTAGTGTAAATGGTGGATCTTTGTATATTAAGACAATTTTAATTAATAAAAAAAATATAATTAATTCTATTAAACCTGGTGATAAATTTTATACAAAAATAAAATATTTAGATGAAAAAAATCAAAGAGTTATGTTTGTTGATCAAACAAATATATACAATAAAAAAATAAAATTAAAAAAATTAATTCAGTGAACAAGTTAAAAAACAAAGTTCTTAAATACCTCTTAAACAATGAAGGAAAAAAGATATTAATTGATACCAAAACAGAAATAAATTCAGACCAAATAGTTGGTTTAGCAAATATTATAAACAAAAGAGAAATAGTTAATAAAAAAATAATTATAAATATAGAAAGATCAGCAGACTACATCGGACTTATTTGGGCTTTGTGGATTAACGGCAATACAGTAATACCGACTAATAGGAATTGGCCGAAAAAATACATAAAAGAAATCTATAAAATTTGCAATGCCGACTTGATAATTAACGAAAAATTTTACAATGAATTAAGTGTATTTATAAATAAACAAAATATCTCAACTTTAAAAAAAGAGTTTCGAATTCTAAAAAAATTAAAATTTAAGAATAATATTCCGTATATTATTTTTACATCTGGGACTACCAGTAAGCAAAAGGGGGTTGTAATCTCAGAAAAAAGTTATTTAGCTTATATTAACTGGACTAGTAAAGAATTCTTTGCTTACAAAAACTTAAAATCACTAATTCTTACATCAGAATTAAATTTTGATATTACATTTGGAGATATTGCTTTTGCATTATTTTCTAATTGTAAAATTATAGTTGCAAAAAATAATTCAAATATTTTTGAAATTATACAACTTATAGACAAGTATAATATTGAAGTAATGTATACGGTACCTAATTTATTTAAATTATTATTTCTTGTTTTAAAAAAATATAAAATTACTAAATCAATAAAATTATTTATATCAGGTGGTGAAGCTTTAAATAAACAAATATGTGTTGATGCAAAAGCATTATTTCCAAAATCAAATTTTTACAATGTTTATGGTCCAACAGAATGCACAATCAACATTACTTCTTACAAAGTAAATTTGAAAAATTTAAAAAATAAAAAAGTAGTTCCTATTGGAAAAGTTTTTTCTCATCTATATTGGAAGTTAATTCCTACAGAAAAAGATAGAACAATTGGAGAATTGATAGTTGGTGGAAATCAATTAATGATGGGTTATGTCAATACAAAATATAATTTTTTAAAAATAAATGATAAAAATTATTATAATACCGGGGACCTTGTAAAAATTGAAAAAGGACAAATATATTGGTTATCAAGAAATGATGATATGATTAAAAAAAAAGGACTAAGAATTTTTACAACAGAGATAGATGAAATTGTTGAAAATAAAAACAAGAATATAATTTCTAAAACTATTCTTATTAACGAAGATCTATTATTATTTTATAAAGGAAATTCAGCAAAAGATAATATAACCAAAAGTATAAAAGAAAATTTACCAACCTACATGCATCCTTTTAAAATAATTAAGATTAAAGATTTTCCATTAGGACCTACAGGTAAAATTGACGTAAATAAATTAAAAAAAGATTATGCGTCAATCAAAAATTAAAAGTATTTTAGAGAAACATCTTAAAATTAAGATAAAAAAAAATACAAATATAAAATTGAACTCACTTAAAAATTACGATTCTTTGACATTGGTACAAATAATCATGGCTATTCAAAATATTGACGGGAAGAAAATTCCATTAAATAAACTCAATAAGATTTTTAAAATTAATGATTTATTAAAACTATGAATAAGAAATATCTTTGTCATGTTGATTTTTTAGGTCTGTATAATATTTTTAATGATAAATTTAATAATAAAAATTTAAAAAATGTATTTAATGAAATTTTAGAGGAACTTGAAATAGAAATTTTATATTTAGCAACTTTTAATTATGATTTTCTAAAAATTGGAAAAACAAAATATGGCGCAAATAGTCAATTAAATGAAATAACTAGATTAATTCAAAAACAAAAAAATTATAACCATACCTTTGATCCTGTTTTTTCTTTCTGTACAAACGACAAAGATTATAAATTTAAAATTATCAAAAATTTTGAGTCTTTTGGAAAAGATAGTTTGTACGAATATGCATTAAAAAATAATATGGAATATTTAAACTTAGGCACAAATCTAAATTTTATAAGTACTGCAATACACTATGCTGAAAAATTTTTTAATGTAAATTACAGGTATGAGAAAACTTTTGTTGGCAACTATAAATATAAGAATAAAAACAATAACATAATTTACAAACATACAGTATGGCCTATGACGAAAAAATTTTGTAATTATGACGCAAAAAAAATCAATAAAGATTTAATTAAGGATGGTGTTTGGAAAGTATTAAAATTTAAAAACGGGTTTTATGTAAAAAAAGCAAATATAAAACTGTTTAATAACTACATAAAAAAAAAGGTTAAAAAAGACCCTTTTTATCCAGTCCACAAAAAAACAAAAGCTTGGATGGCAAAATTTTTAAAAGAAAATAAACAAATTTCAATGAAAAATTTTGAGAGTTAAGATTAATTTTTTCTCAAATTTTTTTCATTACTTTTAATTTAAACAAAACTTTATCCATAGAAGTAAAATATTTTTTCAATAAAGTTTTCGTATGCGCAGTAGATAAATAAATAACATTTGATGCAAGAATCCTTTCTTTGAGCATCTCAGTAGCAAAAATTTTTTTTAGAGAGTTATCATCTAGATTATGAATTACAAATTTTAATAAAGAGCCTGTTCCAATAATATCTCCTGAAATTTTGTGTTTTTTTAATACTGATCTAAAATTTTTTTTAAAAAAACTACCAAGATTTTTTAATTTGAGCCATGAGCGTTCTTTTTTCATTACATCTAAAGTTTTTAAAGCAGCTGCTGGACCTATTCTATCCGACCAAAATGTACTACTTATAAAACTATTTTCAGCACTCTCCATAACCGTCTTGGTTCCTATTACTGCATTAATTGGATATCCGTTACCAAGAGCTTTGCCTAGTATACAAATATCTGGATTGATTTTATATTTTAAATGAAGACCGCCAAAAGTTTGTCTAAAACCACTAGTACATTCATCGAATATCAAAGTTATTTTATTTTTATTTGTATATTCTCTAATATATTTTAAAAATTCTTTTTGAACTTCCTCAAACCTTTCAACTTCCATAATTACAACTCCAATATCTTTATTTTGCTTAACAATTTTTTTAAAAGAATTTAAATCATTATGCTTAAAAGCTATTGAGCTATTTTTTAAGTTTTTATCAACTCCATCAATATTTAAATTTTTAAATAAATGTGTGTCTAATTTTTTTTTTCCTTTCAAATTTACACTTAAATACCAATCGTGCCAACCATGATAACCGCAAATTGCTATTTTATTTTTTTTTGAATAAATTCTTCCTATTCTTATTGCTACAGCTGAAGCTTCAGCTCCTGTCCTTGTAAATTTGCACATTGAGGACCATTTATGCATGTTGATTAACTTCTCAGATAGAGAAACCTCTTCTACACAATTTAAAGTCGACATTGTACCTTTGTTTATAATTTTTTTTACATGATTATCTATTTTAGAATTTGAATAGCCTAAAATATTTGTACCAATGCCCATATATGAAAAATCAATATATTTTTTTCTATCAATTGACCAAATGTTGCACCCTTTAGCCTTATCAAAATACACTGGCCAGTTTTTTGAGTAATTTTCTGGATTTTTTGAAAATAAAGAATTTCCTCTTAAGATTATTTTCTTTGATTTTTTCCATAGTACTTTATTTTTGTTCATATAATATTTTAATTAAATCTTTTTAATTTATAAATTTCTTGCCAACTAAAGTGAATTTTAGGGTGAAATTTCATAACAATTTTTTTAATAAACCTCAAATCTTTTTTTGTATCAACTGTCCATCTTATTTTAGATAAGTTTTTTTTATTATAACTCATATTGTATTTTTTATATTTTGTATTTTTTCTTATATTTAAAGTGACATGCTCTTTATTTAAGACACTTTTATTTTCAATAAAAGATTTTTTAAGTATCGATAGCTTCACAATTTCAACATCTAAACCATCTGGAAAAGTAGGTGGACATACATTGCTAGCGTAATCATAATTATTTTTTAAATAGATATTAAGTAAATTATTAATTATATCTTTATCCACCAGTGGGCAATCACCTGTAATGCGTACAATGTCTGATAAATTATATTTTTCGCAACAATCAATATATCTTTTTAGAACGTCGTTTTTACTGCCTCTAAATACTTTGATTTTATTTTTTTTTGCATATTTTTCAAAAATATTGTCGTTTTTATTACTTGATGTACATAAAATTATATCTTTGATTTTTGATTTTCTACATCTCTTTATGCAATAATCTAATACAGTTAGTTTACGTTTTTCATTTATTATCTTAAAATGTTTTCCTGGCAAACGAGCTGAGTCTGATCTAGCAGCAATTAAAATAGCAAATTTCTTTTTTTTATATTTTTCTAAGATCAATTTTTTTATACTTTTTTTTTATAATTAAGTTTGAGTTTATTCTCTTTTTTTGTTTAAAATAATTGATTGTTTGCTTTAACTCTTCATGATCCTGTACACCTATAATCAAAAAATCTAATTCCTTTATTGATTTACAAAAATCCAAACAAGCCTTAACAGGATGAGTTGATTGGGACTTACAAAATTTAAACCAATTATTAAAATTATTTTTAAATTTTATTGATAAATATTTATTTTCTTTTACCAGCATACCTTGTAAAAAAATAGATCGAGCAAATATGATAATATTTTTTCTTTTGAGTTGCTTTAAAAAATTTTTTGATAAAAATTCTGAATTAAATGGATTTACTGGAATTTGTACTATATCTGGCGTCCATAATTTTAAAACTTTTTTCAATACAGGTAGATCATATACAGAAACGCCAATTTTATTTACAACTTTATGTGACTTTAAACTTTTTAATAATTCAATTTTTTCAATATTCAGTGCATCATTCTGATCATGTAATAAGAGACTATGAATTTTTGATGGAGAACTCTTATTAAAATTTATAATCTTTTTTTTTACAGACGTAAAGTTTGAGTTTTTTTTTAAAAAAATTTTTGTATTAATCTTCATTTTTTTATCTGTTATTTTTTTTAAACTTTGATGACTATCTACATACTCAAATGATGTATCGATATTTAATAAATTATTTTTTTTTGCGATAGTAATTATGTTTATAAGTTTGTTTTTATTAATTTTTTTATTTTCTAGACCATATTTAGATCCAAAATTTGCAGACCCTAAACAAAGTTGAACCATTGAATTGAATTTTTTAACTTTTTTAATTTTAATACTATTGAATACACAATATAAAACAGTTTATGATATATATTTTTTAATAAAATTGTACAATACATATATATGCTAAAATTATTATGACTTTTTTTAATTATAAAGAATCTTGTGAAAAATAAAGTATTTTTCATAGCAGAAATTTCTGCAAATCATTGTGGTAACTTTAATTTAGCAAAAAAATTAATTAAATGTGCTCATGATAATGGTGCAGATGCAGTAAAACTTCAAACCTATACTGCTGACACAATGACAGTAAAATCTGATAAAAAATATTTTAAAATTAAGAATGGTTTGTGGAAGGGATATACACTTTGGGACTTGTATAACAGGGCCCACACACCATTAAAATGGCATAAAGAATTATTTAAGTACGCAAAATCCATAGGAATTAAAATTTTTAGTACTCCGTTTGATGATACATCCGTTGACTTTTTAGAAAAACTAAAATGTCCAATTTATAAAATTGCTTCATTTGAAATGACTGATTTAAATCTAGTAAAGAAAATTTCTCAAACTAAAAAACCTATTATAATCTCTACGGGTATGGCAAGCTTAGATGAAATTTCAGCTACTGTAAAAACAGCGAGAAGAAATGGCGCAAAAGAAATTACTCTATTGTATTGTGTTAGTAATTATCCATCAAACATTGATGATTTTAATTTAAAAAATATTGAAATTTTGAAAAAAAAATTTAAATGTAAAATAGGAATATCTGATCACTCAAAGGATAATAGAGTTGCGATTGCCGCGGTAGCAAGTGGAGCCGAAGTAATTGAAAAACACATAGCTCTCGACAATCAAAAAAAAGGTTTTGATATAAATTTTTCGTTAAAAGGAAGGGAAATTAAAAAATTAAGAGAGGATATAAATATTGCTTTTAAGCTCTTGGGCAAGAATTTTTTTTACAGAAACAAAAGTGAAGATAAATCAAAAATCTTTAGAAGATCAATTTTTGCAATTAAGAATATCAAAAAAGGAGATAAATTTGCTAAAGATAATATTAGGGTTATTAGACCAGGACACGGTTTAGAACCAAAATATTTCAATCAAATTTTAAATAAAAAATCACCAATTAATATTTTAAAACACGAACCAATAAAATCTATGGTAATTAAAAAAATATTATAAAGTTAAGATAAATTTACAAAAAAATTTTATTTAATTTTAGAGTATTCTTACGAAGTTTATTTAAAAGAAATTAGCTTCACGAATTCATAACTTTTTTTAAGGTTTGAACTACATAACTCTTCTGCGAATCTTGAAGTGATGGAAACAATGGAATACTTATGACTTCTTTATGAAATTTTTCCGCTACTGGGAAATCATTCTTTTTAAATCCTAATTTTTCGTAATAAGGGTGTCTATGAACTGGAGTATAATGAATATTTGACGCAATATTATATTTTCTTAATTCATTATAAACATGCTTTTGACTTTTAAAATCTGAATTAAATTTGATAAGAATTGTGTATAAGTGATAACTAGAATAAACACCGGTAGCCTGCCAAGGTGTTGTGAGTGGCAAGTTTTTTAAGGCAGAGTCGTAAAAAGCAGCTATTTCATGACGACGCTTCACATATTGATCTAAACGTTTAAATTGACTTAAACCTAGTGCGGCCTGAATATCATTCATCCTATAGTTAAAACCAAGTTCAATTTGCTGATAATTCCATATCTCATTTTCATGTTGTTTTTTCATTTTACTATTGTCATTCGTAATCCCATGGACTCGTAACCTTGATAATTTATCAGCTATGTTCTTATCATTAGTTAAAGCCATACCACCCTCAGCAGAGGTAATAATCTTAACTGGATGAAAACTAAAAACTGTAATGTCGCTGTGGGCGCATGAACCAACTTTGATTTTATTATAAGATGAGCCTATTGCATGAGATGCATCTTCTATAATTTTAAAACCATAATATTTAGATAATTCATGAATTTTTAACATATTACAGGGTTGACCAGCAAAATGAACAGGAACTACAATTTTTGGAAGCTTTCCCAATTTTTCTGCATGTATTAATTTTTTTGTTAATAAATCAATACTCATGTTGTAAGTTTTTGGGTCTATATCAACAAAATCGACATCTGCTCCACAGTAACGGCCACAATTCGCAGAAGCTACAAAAGTATTAGGAGAAGTCCATAATAAATCCCCAGGCCCAAGATCAAGAGCAAGACAAGCGATATGAAGCGCACTGGTTGCACTATTAGTTGCAACAGCATGTGAAGCTCCACAATAATCAGCTACAGACTGTTCAAATTTTGGGACTATTGGACCTTGGGTTAAAAAATCAGAACATAAAACTTTTTTAACTTCAATAATATCTTCTTCTGTAATTTCTTGTCGACCATAGGGTATCATTATTTATATTTTACCAATATAATCTTTATTTTTATCTATCCAATTTTTAAAATCAGAATTTGTCATCCACTCTGAATTGTTGTCACTAGTATACATAAACCCTTCCGGGACTTTTTTACCATTCTTAATACGTAAATTATCATTTGACCATTCATTAATCTGTGGCAAAATTTTATAGTAATCAGAATATTCATAAGTTGAATTTGCATCATCAATGCTTATCATCTCTTCATGTAATTTCTCACCTGGCCTAATACCTATAATTTTATGTCTAGCTTTTGGCGCAATTACCTTAGCAATATCAATTATTTTCATAGAAGGTATTTTTTTCACATAAATCTCTCCTCCCACCATATCTTCGAAGGCATGCCAGACTAAATTTACACCTTGTTCTAATGAAATCATAAAACGTGTCATACGATTATCAGTTATAGGTAATTCTTCTTGATCCTTTAATAAATCAAAATAAGGTATTACTGAGCCACGCGAGCCCATCACATTACCATATCTCACTACCGAAAATGAAGTTACTTGACCTCCCGCATAAGAAGAGTTGCTTGCTGTAAATAATTTATCTGACGCAAGTTTAGTTGCTCCATAAAGATTAATTGGGCTACTTGCTTTATCTGTTGAGAGAGCCACAACCTTTTTAACTTTTTGATCGATACATGCGTCTATTAAATTCATAGCACCATTAATATTAGTTTTTACACATTCAAACGGATTATATTCAGCAGTAGGTACAATCTTAGTAGCTGCTGCATGTGCAACATAATCTATATTATCTAAAGCACGATGGAGTCGATCTTTATCTCTTACATCTCCAATAAAAAAACGTACTCTTGGGTCATCTTTGAATAGTTTTGCCATTTCCCATTGTTTCATCTCGTCACGTGAAAAAATTACTAAACGTTTAGGATTAAAATTTTTAAGCGTAAGTGAGGCAAAACTATGTCCAAATGAACCTGAGCCACCAGTAATTAATATGGATGAATTATTTATTATTTTTCCCATCTTTATACTATTTTCAATTATATTATTATTTCAACAACATCTATAAAAAAAATTACTTATTACAATTTAATTATTCATTGTTTAAATAAAAAATTTCAGTTGTGGTAAATAAAATTGAAAATTTTTCGTGATAATTAATTTTTTTTTCACTTTTTAATTTTTTTAAAATACCCTGATGCTTTACTAAATCTTTTGGTAATGGCCACTCTTTTTTAGATAATATTTTAAAATTAATTTTATTTTTTTTTAAAAACTTAATTATTTTTTCTCTATTAGATAGTCCAAGAACAGGAAAAATTAGTCTCGCATTTTTAAATTTTTTATTCTTGAAGTCTTTTAAAATATTAATTGTAAATTTAGTTCCATCATTACCACTTTGATTTGGAGCAAATTTAAACCACTTTGAAATACTATTTATTTTTGCGGAAATTCCAGAAATATCATTAATAATTAAGTTAAATCGTTCATTCTTCCAACTATTTAATGAGTTAGACAATCTAATATCATAATTTTTTGTTAACTTTTTCGAATTATATATTGAGCAGTTTACTGCTGCTTTCGAGATATCAGAGCCATAAATATATTTTATAATTTTATTTTTATAAAGATAACATCCTATTACTCCCGAACCACACCCTAAATCTAATACCTTGTCATTTTTTTTAATAATTTTTCTAGCTGCATCAATAAGAAGTATCGTTGTTAAATTTGGTTCAAAAATTCTCTTGTTTAAAAAAATTGAAAATTTATTATCTAAAATCTTGTAATTTTTATTAACATATTTCGTCACAAGTTTAATTAAACCCACCATCTATTGGTATTAATGAGCCCGTCACATAATCAGATTTTATTAAAAAATTAACTGCATTATAGATTGATGAATAGTCCCCAATAGTTCTGGTGTCTGTATTTTTTAGAAGTTCTTTTTGAATTTTTTTAGTAAGACTTAAGTAAAGTGGAGTATCAAAAAGACCAAGACTTAAATAATTTGAAGTAATTCCATATCTTGCATATTCTTTTGATAATGTTTTGCAATATCCTAGAGAAGCATATTTGCCAGATGAATATCCAGCTAAACCAACATCTGTTTTTAAGGCGCGTGATGAGCCAAAAAAAATTATTCTTCCCCAATTTTGTTTTAACATATGTGGTAAAACTAATTTTACAACATCATGAAAGTTTAAAAAATTCGAATTCATATCATCTAAAAGCTCTCTTGAAGTTTTATTAATTAATATGTTTGACTTTGAGGATGCTTGCATCAGAATTAAAACTATTTTTTTATTTTTTATTTTATCAATATAATTTTTAATCAATGAAATACTTTTATATTTAACTAGCTTGTATTCTTTTATTTTTTTTACTTTTGAATATTTGGAGAAACCGATAATCTCAAATTCCTTATTTGATTTAAACATTTCTCTTGCAATTTTTGAAGAGCCGCCAATGATCAATATCTGTGTTTTAGATTGACAATTATTTTTAGACATTATAAGTTCTTTATAAAATTTATATTGTATTATTAGTCTAAAATTTTCGTTTATGATAACTAAAAAACAAGCTATTTCATGTATATCTAAAGCCCTTAAAGTTCCTATTAACAAAATAGATATAAATTCAAGTGATAAAGATTTTGAAAAATGGGACTCTCTTGGTCATTTAGAAATCTTAATGAATTTAGATAAAGCTCTTAAGGGCAAAGCTATCAAGATAGAGGATTTAGCTCAAGCTACTAGTGTAAAAAAAATATTTTCAATTTTAAAAAAAAATAAACTTTTAAATTGAGTCAATTTTCAATTTCGAACTTAGCTAATCAACTTGGATCTAATAAACTTATTATATCGAATTTAAAAAATAGTCATCCTCGATGGAATATAGAGGAAGTTTTAAAGAAGACAGGTATTAAGAATATTTATACATCCAACGAAGAAGAGGACGTGCTTTATTTATCAATTAAATCTTGCAAAAAAACACTTAAAAATTTTGATAAATCAAAGATTGACTGTGTAATAGCAGTTACCCAGACCGCAAAACAAAAATTGCCATCTGTGTCATGTATGATTCAAGATCAGTTAAATTTAAGAAAAAATATTATTGCTTTTGATATAGGCTTAGGTTGTTCTGGATTTGTATATGGTTTGTCGGTAATAAACTCATTATTAAGTTCTAATACTGTTAAAACAGTTTTGTTTGTTTGTGGTGATACCTATAGTAAATTTCTAGATAAAAAAAATAGAACATGCAGAACAGTGTTTAGTGATGCAGCTTCATCGTGCTTAGTTCAAAAAATTAATTCAAAAAAAAATGTTGAATTTAGTTTTTTAACTGATGGTTCGGGTGCTACTGATTTAATAGAAATTAACAAAAACATTGTTATGAAGGGATCAAATATTTTTCACTTTACGACTAAAAATATCCCCAATATTTTTGATGACATTTTAAGAAAAAATAAATTAAAAAAAGGGAATATTGATCAATTTGTTTTTCATCAAGCAAGCAAACTTGTGATAGATAAATTAATTGAAATTTTAAAATTAGATAAAAATAAGGTTTTTAGAAATTATGATAAAATTGGAAACACTGTTTCTTCATCAATTCCCATTGTGTTAGAAAACCTAGAAAAAAATAACATTTTAAAAAAAAATCAAAAAGTAATGCTTATAGGTTTTGGTGTTGGTTTGTCTGCAGCCGCTACGATAATTAATTGGAAATAATTTATGCACAAACTTAAAATTATTTTAAAAGGAGAAATAATAAATTTATGTCAACCAACAATGAAATTTGCTGGAGGTGATACTTGGTATAAATGGCTGAATGATCCATTTATAAATAAGAACCTAGATAACAAATATAGAAAAACAAAAAATACAAAGAAGAAACAAATAGCATTTTTTATTAATCAAAAAAAAGATCAAAGGAAAGTCTTCATAATATCTACAAAAAATCATGTCTATAAAGGAGTAGTCTCGTTATCAAAAATTAATAAATCAAGTAAATCTTGTGACATCTCTTTAATTACTGATACTAAAATTGAACCACTATTGTCACCGTTTGCAGGACTTGAGGCAATGGCTCTAATGTCTAGTTATGCATTTACTAAATTAAAATTAAAAAGAATTGACTGCGCCTTTACTTTAAATCAAAAGAACTGGCAACAAAGGACAGAACTCTTGGGTTATAAACACTTTTTTCGTAGTAAATTTAGAGCCACAACATATTCGCCTGATTGGTGTTCAAATATTAAGTCCATGGCAGATTTGGAGATAAAAGATTTAAAAAGCGCATATTATTACACATCACTAAGTCATAAAGATTTTAAGTATTTAATCAAAAAAAGAGGTAAATTATGGGATAGTATGAAATTAATGAAAAAGAGAATTACCAAACTATCAGATGAGACATTTATAGATATTTTTAATAAGTTTGTGACTGAAGACAAAAAAAATTACTACAATAAAATATTTAGACTTTAAAATTTGTTTTTTAAAATTGACAAAATTAATTTAAATAATAGTAATGATTTATGTCTTTAAATATTGTTAATGAACCTTGGATTGAGTCACCTTTTTTTTATCAAATACTTAAATCAAAGAAAAATAAAGTTTTTAAGAAATATGCAATCGATATGCATGAAAAAGGGTATTGTGTAATTGATTTAAAATTAAGCGCTAATACCATAAATAATATTAATAAAGATATTGCTCGGTCTCTTAATATAGGTGATTTTAAAACAAATCCTAAAATTTACCAATACAATAAATATCCAAGAATAGTTGAGGCTTGGAAATTTTCAAAAAATGTTGCGCAGCTTGCAAATAACATTTTTGTAAAGAAGTTATTAAATTATTTATATGACTCAAAACCTTTACCTTTTTCCACTATAAATTTTATTGGTGGTTCAGAACAACCACTTCATAGCGATTACATTCATTTTGGTAGTATGCCACATAAATATTTGGTGGGTGTTTGGGTCGCATTGGAAAATACAAATAAAGATAATGGACCATTAACAGTTGTGCCTGGTAGTCATAAATTATCTTTAATTGATTATCAGGATTTAAAAAGAAATAAAGCAACAAACATTAAAGAGTTAGAAAAAAATTATCGTGTTTATGAAAAATATATTCAGAATATAATTAAATATAAAAAACTTAAAACCAAACAACTTCATATAAAAAAAGGACAGGCTATAATTTGGGCAGCAAACTTATTACATGGTGGGGTAAGAATGAGAAACTATAAACTAACAAGAAAAAGTCAGGTAATTCATTTTCACTTTAGCAAGAATAAATTTAATTATAATCCAGGATTTTCAGATCCAAAAAAAGGCCTTTATGTTGAAAGAAAACTAGATATTGTTAGAGTTTAATTATACAAATCTTAAATCTCTTATAATTTTTTATTTAATTCTTTTAATTACTTTTTTGGTTTTGCAAAACATCATTAGCATCAATTAATTCTTCAAATGTTACTTCTTTTTTTATTTTTCCTTTTTCTAAAATATAATTTTTATCACACATTTTTATAGTGTTTAAACGATGAGCTATTAGTATAATAGTAATGTGCTTACCTAAATTGTTAATTGCATCCATAACTGCTTTCTCTGTTTGATTGTCTAATGCACTAGTTGCTTCATCCAAAATTAGTAATTGAGGGTTATGATAAAGTGCTCTCGCTATTCCTATACGTTGGCGTTGACCACCTGACAACCTAACACCACGCTCTCCAATTTTAGTTTGATATTTTTTAGGTAATTCGTTTATTACAAATTCATGCAAATTTGCGATTTTAGATGCTTTTTCTACAGCATCTTGATTTACACCTTCAGTTTCTAATCCAAATGCGATGTTTGATGCAATAGTATCATCAGAAAGAAAAATTTGCTGTGGCACATATCCAATAGAACGTTGCCAAGATCTAATATTTTCTTTTGTAACAATTTTACCATCAATTTCTAAAGTACCCTTTTGCGGTTCAAGTAGGCCTAAAATAATATCAACCATAGTAGTTTTACCGCTACCCGTGACCCCAACAATTCCAACTGTAGATTTCGCAGAAATACTTAAATTCAGATCACTCAATGTTGTTCTCGATATATTAGGATAATTAAAATGAATATTCTTTAAGTTGATTGATTTTTTAAAAGGTAAAATTTCCTTATCCTTATTTTCGCTAAATGATTTAAGATTTTGAAGATCTTCACATAACTTATCAAGAGAAGGTCTGATAAAAGTAAGTTGAGTAAAAGCCTCATAAATTTGTTGAACTGCTGGCATTAAGCGATAACCAGCAAAAACATACAAACTAACAATAGGCAAAGTAGAATTAAAACTACCTGTTTTAGACATTACATAAAGTATCATAAGTAAAATACCACCAAATGCGATAGCTTCTAAAATATAACGTGGTAAAGCACTGATAACCATCCTTGAAGCATGTGTTTGAGCATAAATTTGAGCAGAATTTGAAAATCTATTGATGAAAGTTTTTTCTAATCCTCCTAATTTTACTTCTTTTGCAGCACCAAAGGCCTCATTAACGGTAGTGAAACGTAACTGGTTATTTATCAGACGTTTATTTCCAGATATATTTAGAAATCTACTTACACTATAAAAAATAATTAAATACGCTCCAAGTAGTAAAAATCCGACTATTAAAGTAAGTTTTAAGTCGACAATAATTAATAAAGCTATAATTGCTATTACAATCATACTTTTGCTTATTAACTCCAGCAAAGGTCTCAATCCATCATTAACTAATTGTTGAACTTCAGATAAAATAGTTTTTCCTAGATCTGCGCTATGACGAGATAAAAACCAACTGTAAGGTTGGTTTAAATAACCTTCGATTAAACGCTTACCGATAGTATATTCACGCATATAGACAAACCTAGCTTGCGCATAGTATGTAAGAGCTTTAAATAAAAGTGAAATTAATAACACCAAAAATACAAGCACCCCTAAAGCAAAAATAAACTGTTGATTATTTTGAACCCCAAAAATATGGGAAAACTCAAAAATATAATTTAGAATAAAGTTTGTTTCAATAAGTTCTGGGTTGGTAAGCACAGCCATAAAAGGTAAAATGGATGCCACTCCTGTCATATCTAGTAATGACATTATTAAGACCATAATTAACAATAGTCCCCCACGTTTTTGTTCATGTGGAGTAAGTAAGGATAAAAGTTTTTTAAAAGTATGCATTAATTTTGTATAATTTTTGCAAATATTAATTTAAAAGTTATTAATCTTTAAATCTTTTTAAATCTGCGTCTAACATATCTTTTACTAACATTTCTAATGTATGTTTTGGCTTCCAGTTTAAATTTTTTTTAGCTTTTGAATAATCACCTTTTAAAATATCAACCTCTGCTGGTCTAAAAAATATTGGATTTGTTTTAATTATTTGATTGCCCTTATCATCAAATACTTCGTTTCCTTTAAATTCATATTTTATTTCTAGCTGATCTAAACATTTTTTTACAAAATCTTTAATTTGAATTGTCTCTCCCGTTGAGATCACATAGTCTTCTGGTTTATCTTGTTGTAGCATTAACCACATCGCTTCTACATAATCCTCTGCATGACCCCAGTCTCTATAAGATTCTAAATTCCCTAACTCTAATGGCTTGCCTGTTTTAATCCACTCAACCAGACCTTTTGTAATTTTTCTAGTAACAAACTCTTCACCTCTCATTGGGCTTTCATGATTAAATAAGATACCAGAGCAAGCAAACAGATTATAGCTCTCCCTATAATTTACTGTTAAATAATGTGAATAGGCTT
>CENJ01022350.1_pt1 | contig 27891 bp, 36 predicted proteins | sample 356161 | NCBI WGS metagenome assembly CENJ01 (sample SAMEA2619531, study PRJEB7988) | marine metagenome | biome: marine biome (ENVO:00000447); feature: surface water layer (ENVO:00002042); material: "saline water (ENVO:00002010), including plankton (ENVO:xxxxxxxx)" | depth 5 m | reverse complement strand
CTGCCGCTTCGGCTACGTAGGTTCGAATCCTACCCTCTCCACCATTGATTTTTATAAGAAAAAGCGTACTTAAAATATCTTCTAAAAAAGGTTGAGTTTATAGCCTTTTAGAGGGATAATACGCCACCAAAAATGGGATGCTTATGGACGGGCTCATATAGCTCAGCGGTAGAGCACTTGCTTGGTAAGTAAGAGGTCACCGGTTCAAGTCCGGTTATGAGCTCCAATTTATAAATTTAGAGAGGCAAAAAAATGGCTAGAGAAAAATTCGAAAGAACCCTACCACACGTTAATGTTGGTACTGTTGGTCACGTTGACCATGGTAAAACAACCCTTACTGCTGCTTTAACAAAGGTTGCTGCAGAAGTTTTTGGTGGTGATGCAGTTGATTTTGCAAATATTGATAACGCACCAGAGGAAAGAGAAAGAGGAATTACGATTGCTACTTCTCATGTTGAGTATGTTTCAACAGCTAGACACTATGCACACGTTGATTGTCCAGGTCACGCTGACTATGTGAAGAATATGATTACAGGTGCTGCTCAGATGGATGGAGCAATTCTTGTTGTTAGTGCAGCAGATGGACCTATGCCACAAACAAGAGAACACATATTGCTTGCTAGGCAGGTTGGTGTTCCATATATAGTTGTTTATATGAATAAAGCAGATCAGAATGATGATCCTGAAATGATTGAGTTAGTTGAAATGGAAATAAGAGAATTACTTAATGAATATGATTTTCCAGGTGATGATACTCCAATTATTGTTGGCAGTGCTTTGAAAGCTCTTGAAGGAGATACATCTGATATTGGCGTTCCGTCCGTGCAAAAACTTATTGAAACTCTAGATACCTATGTTCCTGAGCCTGAGAGACCAGTAGATGGTAATTTTTTAATGCCTATCGAGGATGTTTTTACAATTTCTGGTAGAGGAACTGTTGTAACTGGAAGAATTGAAACAGGCATTGTTAATACTGGAGATCCTCTGGAAATTGTTGGAATTAAAGAGACTACTGACACAACATGTACTGGTGTTGAAATGTTTAGAAAGTCACTTGATGAAGGTAGAGCAGGTGAAAACTGCGGTATTCTTCTTAGAGGTGTTGAAAGGGAAGCAGTTGAAAGGGGACAGGTACTTGCTAAGCCAAAATCAATATCACCTCATACCAAATTTGAAGCTGAAATATATGTACTTAGTAAAGATGAAGGTGGAAGACACACACCATTCATGAACAATTATAGGCCACAGTTTTATTTCAGAACAACAGATGTTACAGGCGCATGTGAATTACCTGAGGGTACCGAAATGGTTATGCCTGGTGATAATATCAAGATGGTTGTTTCACTAATCGCTCCAATTGCTATGGACGAAGGTTTAAAATTCGCTATTAGAGAGGGTGGAAGAACAGTTGGTGCTGGCGTAGTATCAAAAATTGTAGAATAAGTTAAGACTTTTTAGCCGAGGTAGACTGCCTCGGCTTATTTGTCTTTGAATATATGGAAAATATAGGCCAGTGGCTCAATTGGTAGAGCATCGGTCTCCAAAACCGGAGGTTGGGGGTTCGAGTCCCTCCTGGCCTGCCATGAGGAACGAACTGGTAGAGAGTTAAAATATGAATAAAGAAGCATCTAATTCTAAAACTCTTGATAACCTGAAATGGTTACTTGCTTTATTAGTTTTTTCTGCGGCTGTTATAGGAAACAGCTATTTTGTTGAGGTAGCATTTTTATATAGGGTTTTGGGAGTCTTATTTCTATTTCTAATAGGACTTGGAATAATTGCAATCACAAATTTTGGCACTAATGCAATTAAGCTTATGAGAGAATCTAGAATGGAAATTAGAAAAGTAGTTTGGCCAACCAGAATGGAGACAACTCAAACTTTTATGATTGTTTTTGCCGCAATTATTATTTTATGTTTATTTTTTTGGGGACTTGAATCGCTTTTAAGTTTTCTAACTGGCTTAGCTCTGGGGTAATTAATGGATTGGTATGTAATACAAGCTTATTCTGGCTATGAACAAAAAGTTAAAGCAGCTTTGGAAGAAAGAATAGTTTTAAATGATCTTTCAGAAAAATTTGGTGAAATCTTGATACCAACTGAGCAAATTGTTGAATTAAAAGGTGGAGCAAAAAAAACAACAGAAAGAAAGTTTTTTCCAGGTTACATTTTAGTCCAAATGAATCTAGAAGATGATTCATGGCAGCTAGTTCAATCCACACCGCGTGTTTCCGGTTTTGTTGGAGGAACAAGAGAAAAACCCCTTCCAATATCTGAAGAAGACGTAAGTAACATTATTAATAGAATTGAGGTTGGTGAAGATGCGCCTGCACCCAAAACTATTTACGAACCAGGTGAGGTTATTAGAGTTTGTGATGGTCCTTTTAACGATTTTAACGGGGTTGTTGAAAATGTGGATTATGAAAGAAATATGGTTAAAGTTTCTGTTCAGATTTTAGGAAGAGCAACGCCTGTAGAGTTAGATTTCATGCAAATTGAGAAAACGTAATGGCAAAAAAAATAGTTAATGTTTTAAAATTACAAATACCAGCAGGAGGAGCAAACCCGAGTCCACCTGTAGGCCCTGCATTAGGTCAGGTAGGATTAAATATTATGGATTTTTGTAATGCATTTAACGCAGCTACACAAGAATCTGAAAAGGGTATGCCTCTGCCGGTTGTTATAAATGTTTATGAGGACAAGTCTTTCGATTTTGTTGTTAAAACTCCTCCAGCAGCCGTTCTCATAAGGAAAGCTTTGAATATAACAAAAGGTAGTGGTGAACCAAATCGAGAAAAAGTTGGCAAGTTAACAAGGTCTCAATTAGAAGATATAGCAAAAGCAAAAGAGCCTGATTTAAATTCAAATGATATTGATGCAGCAGTAAAAATTATTGCAGGAACTGCCCGAAGCATGGGAGTTGAAACAGATATATGAGTAAAATTACAAATAAACAAAAAATAATCTTAGAGAAACTTGATACAGAAAAGACTTATTCAATTGATGAGGCAATGAAAATTATTCAATCGGTTAAATCTGAAAAGTTTGACGAGTCAGTGGATATATCTGTAAAACTGGGAGTCGACTCCAATAAATCTGACCAAAATGTTAGAGGAGCAGTTTCATTGCCAAACAGCCTTGGTAAAGAAGTCAAAGTTGCAGTTTTTGCAGATGGCGATCATGCAAAAAGCGCAGAAGAAGCTGGTGCTGATTTTGTTGGAATGGAGGATCTTTCTGAAAAGTTTCAAAAAGAAGAAATAGTTGTTGATGTGGTCATATCTACGAATGCAGCAATGAAGGTTGTTGGTAAACTAGGCCAAACTTTAGGACCAAAAGGTCTAATGCCTAATCCAAAAACTGGAACTGTTTCAGATGATGTAACTTCCGCAATAAAAAATGTTAAGGCAGGTCAAGTAAGATTTAGAACAGACAAAAATGGAATTATTCATGGAAGTATTGGAAAAGTTTCGTTTGACGACGATAAAATAAAAGAAAATGCTTCTGCTTTGATAGAGGAATTAAAAAAATTAAAACCAGCATCTGCTAAAGGTGTCTACATTGGCAATATTGCCCTCAGTAGCACTATGGGGCCAGGGATAAAAATTAATCCAGGTGAGTTGGTATAAGTTTTAGTTCTACAGAAATGTAGAGCTAGATAGTTGCGTATTACGCAGCCGTCGAAGACCGTAGGTGTCGAAAGACTTAATTTCCTACGTAGGTGGTGTTCAAATTGTAATTTTTGCAATTTGTCGCCAAATTGCCGAAAGGCTTAAATTGGAGAACTGCTATGGCATTATCTAAGAATGAAAAAGAAAAGATAGTTCAGAACGTTAAAGAAGTTGCATCTAACGCATCATCATTAGTTATTTCTGATGCAAGAGGTTTGAAAGTTTCTGAGTTATCAGAAATTAGAACTAAAGCGAATGAATCAGGCATTCATATTCAGGTAATAAAAAACTCGTTGGCTAAGTTAGCCTTTGTGGGCACTGATTTTGGATGTTCAGATGAAGTACTTTTTGGACCTTCTTTGTTCGCTTTTTCTTTCGAAGAACCAGGCGCAGCAGCAAAATTGCTCAAAACATATGCTAAAAATTTTGATGAACTTGAAATAAAAGCTTTAGTGGTTGAAGGGCAATTATTAGATGGAAGTCAAATTGATATTTTGGCAAAACTTCCATCTAAAGATGAAGCTTATGGCCTCATTGCCAATGTGCTTCAAGCTCCTGTTGGAAAATTTGCGACTTTATTAAATGAAGTTCCAAGTAAGCTAGCTAGAGTTTTGTCTGCAGTTCGTGACAACAAAGAGGCGACAGCCTAAATTATAAGGAGAATAAAATGGCAACTAGTAAAGATGATATTTTAAAAGCAATTGAGGAAATGTCTGTAATGGATTTAGTTGATTTAATTTCAGCTATCGAAGAAAAATTTGGAGTGACAGCCGCAGCTGCAGTTGCAGCGCCACCAGCAGCCACTGGTGGTGATGGAGATGCACCAGCTGCAGAAGAAAAAGATGCATTTGACGTTGTTTTATCAGCCGTTGGCGATCAAAAAGTCCAAGTTATTAAGGCTGTAAGAGCTATAACTGGACTGGGATTAAAAGAGGCAAAAGATATGGTCGATGGTGCACCTAGCACACTCAAAGAAGCTGTTAAGAAAGAAGAAGCTGAAGAGATGTTAGCTAAGCTTACGGAAGCCGGTGCTACAGGAGAACTCAAGTAAATAATTATATTTAATTAAAAGGACGCATTTATGTCATACAGTTATACAGAAAAGAAAAGAATAAGAAAAAACTTTGGTACTTTCTCAAAGGTAATGGATCTTCCAAACCTTGTTGAAACTCAAACAAATTCTTATGCTGAATTTCTTCAAGCTGATGTGGCACCTGAAGCAAGAGAAAAAAAAGGTCTTGAAGAGGTTTTTAAATCTTTATTCCCGATCAAAAGTGTTTCAGGAAATGCAGCCTTAGAATATGTTTCATATGAACTTGGAAAAAATACGTACGATGTTCAAGAGTGTTTAATTCAAGGATTAACATACTCTGCACCACTTAGGATTAAGGTCAAATTAGTTCTTTTTGATAGAGACTCAAATTTTCAAGAAGTAAAAGATATTAAAGAAGGAGAAGTATTCATGGGAGAAGTACCATTGATGACAGATGACGCATCTTTTATCATTAATGGAACTGAAAGAGTTGTTGTCTCCCAGCTTCATAGATCTCCAGGGGTATTTTACGATCATGACAAAGGAAAAACACACTCATCTGGAAAGGTTTTATATTCCGCAAGAATTATTCCCTATAGAGGTTCATGGTTAGATTTTGAATTTGATCCAAAAGACATTTTATTCAGCAGAATAGATAGAAGAAGAAAAATTCCTGCAACAATTATGTTGAGGGCTCTTGATATGGGGACTGAGGAAATATTATCTGAATTTTACGAAGAAGATATTTTTAAGTTAGACAAAGACACTGTTAAAACAGCTCTAATACCTGAAAGATTTCGTGGAGAGACTTTATCAGTTGACATAAAAGTAAAAACTAAGGTGTATGTTGAAGCTGGAAAAAGAATAACTGCAAGGCACATAAAAGAGCTTACAAGTTCAAAAGCATCAGAGATATCAATGGCTGAAGAATTTTTATATGGAAAAGTTTTATCTAAAGATATCTTTAACAAAGAGACTGGTGAAGTTTTATTTGCTGCTAATACTGAAATAGATGAGATTGTTTTATCTGAGATAAAAGCAAATGAAATTAAAGAGATTGGTTGTTTATATATTAATGAATTAGACAAGGGGCCATATATTTCAAACACATTAAGAGTTGATACAACATCTAATAAGTTAGAAGCCCTAGTTGAAATTTATAGAATGATGAGACCAGGTGAACCACCAACTAAAGATTCTGCTGAGACTTTATTTAATAACTTATTTTTTAATGAAGAAAGGTATGATTTATCAGAAGTTGGAAGGATGAAATTTAACAGAAGGCTTAAACTCAATGATAAAAAAGAAAATCCTCATGTTTTAGACAAAAAAGACATTGTTGAAGTAATGAAAGGAATTGTAAATATTCGTGATGGACATGATATTGTTGACGATATTGATCATTTAGGTAACAGAAGAGTTAGATCTGTTGGTGAAATGACTGCTAACCAATTTAGGGTAGGGCTTATAAGAGTCGAAAGAGCTGTAAGAGAGAGATTAAGCATGGCAGAAGCGGATGAATTAGGACCTCAAGATTTAATCAATGCTAAGCCAGTGACAGCAGCTATTAAAGAGTTTTTTGGATCAAGTCAGCTCTCACAATTTATGGATCAAAATAATCCTTTATCTGAAATTACTCATAAAAGAAGAGTTTCTGCGTTGGGACCCGGAGGCCTTACTCGAGAAAGAGCAGGTTTCGAAGTAAGGGACGTTCATCCAACTCATTATGGAAGAGTTTGTCCAATTGAGACACCTGAAGGACCTAATATTGGTTTAATTAATTCTTTTGCTTCGTATTCAAGAACAAATCAATATGGTTTCATAGAGACACCATACAGGAAAGTAACGAATGGAAAAGTTACTAATGAAATTATATATTTGTCTGCAATTGATGAAGCTGAACATGTTATTGCACAAGCAAATGTGCTACTAGATAAAAATAATAAGTTTGTCGACGATCTAGTTGCCGTTAGGCATGCAAACGAATTTGAATTAATGTCACCTGACAGAATTGATTTAATGGATGTTTCACCACAACAGGTTGTTTCAATTGCTGCGTCCTTGATACCTTTTCTTGAGCATGATGATGCAAACAGAGCTTTAATGGGATCAAATATGCAGCGTCAAGCAGTACCAGTTTTAAGAGCAGAAAAACCACTTGTTGGAACTGGTCTTGAAACTGTTGTAGCAAGAGATTCTGGTGTTTGTATTGTTGCTAAAAATTCTGGGGTTGTAGAGAGTGTTGATGCCTCAAGAATTGTTGTTCGCGTAACTGATAAAAAATCAAAAACAGCTTCTGATGTTTATAATTTAATTAAATACACTAGATCTAATCAGAATACATGCATTAATCAGCGACCAATCGTTAAAGAGGGAGATACAGTCAAGAAAAGCGATGTCCTTGCAGATGGACCTTCAATTGATAATGGTGAATTAGCACTTGGACAAAATATTAGAATTGCATTTATGCCATGGAATGGATATAACTTCGAAGATTCTATATTGATTTCTGAAAAAGTTGCAAGAGAGGACAGATTTACATCAATTCACATACAAGAAATAGTCTGTATTGCAAGAGATACAAAACTTGGTTCTGAAGAGATTACATCAGATATCCCCAATGTGGGGGAAGGTTCATTAAACAAACTTGATGAATGTGGGATAGTTTATGTAGGAGCTGAAGTTGAACCTGGAGATATATTGGTTGGAAAAATTACACCAAAGGGTGAAACTCAACTTTCTCCTGAAGAAAAACTTTTAAGAGCGATATTTGGCGAAAAAGCATCTGATGTGAAGGATACATCACAAAGATCAAGTTCAAAGGGAACTGTAATTGGAGTTGAAGTATTTACTAGAGATGGTGTTGAAAAGGATGAGAGAACTCAAGCTATTGAACAAGATCATCTCGACCAATCAAAAAAAGATGCAGATGATGAAGCTGGTGTAGTTGAGCAAGCTACAAAAACTAGATTATGCGAATTACTAAAATCTAAAAAAGCTGTCAAAGGTAATGGTGTAAAAAAAGGAGAAGTACTCGCAATAGAAAAATTAGAATCATTTAAATTAAATGATATTTTCTCTCTTAGAACTGATACAGATACAATTAATAATGTTATCGAAGAAACCGAAGTTTCATACAAACAGTATATAAAAGACATTAAATCCAGATATGAGGAAAAAGTTGCTAAGATCGTTAGGGGACATGACCTTGCACCTGGAGTAATCAAAATTGTAAAAGTATTCTTAGCTATAAAAAGAAGAATACAACCTGGTGACAAAATGGCTGGTAGACATGGAAATAAAGGTGTCATATCTGAAATAATGCCTGTTGAAGACATGCCATATGATGAAAATGGTAATCCGGTAGATATCGTCCTTAATCCCCTAGGAGTCCCTTCAAGAATGAATGTTGGTCAGATTCTTGAAACTCATATGGGTTCTGCTGCGAAAGGTATTGGTTTAAAGATTGATGAGATGATTAATGATAATGCAAAGCCAGCTGAGCTAAAGACGTACCTGGATAAACTTTATAATCAAAATGCTTCAAATAAAGAAGATATCAATTCTCTAAACAATTCTGAAATTATAGAACTTGCTGAAAATTTAAGAGGCGGACTACCAATAGCTACACCTGTATTTGATGGCGCAAAGGAGAGTGAGATTAAAGATTTACTTAAGCTTGCAGACATCCCAGAGTCTGGTCAAATTACATTATATGATGGAAGAACTGGATCAAAATTTGATAGACCTGTTACAGTCGGATATATGTATATGATTAAATTAAATCATCTTGTTGATGATAAAATGCATGCAAGATCTACTGGTTCATATAGCCTTGTTACACAACAGCCACTCGGTGGCAAGGCTCAATTTGGCGGCCAAAGATTTGGTGAAATGGAAGTATGGGCCTTAGAAGCTTATGGTGCCTCATTCACACTACAAGAAATGTTAACCGTTAAGTCTGATGATGTATCAGGCAGAACGAAAATGTATAAAAACATCGTTGATGGTAGTTATGAAATGGATGCAAATGTCCCGGAGTCATTTAATGTCTTGAGCAAAGAAATTAAATCCCTCGGAATTAACATTGAATTAGATTTAGAAAACTAGGAGAAAAAATTGAAAGACTTACTAAATTCTTTAAAAACTGGTCAGGATGACTTTACAACAATTTCTGCTGGTCTCGCTTCACCTCAAGTTATAAAGTCATGGTCTTTTGGTGAAGTAAAGAAACCTGAAACAATAAACTATAGAACATTTAAACCAGAAAGAGATGGTTTATTTTGTGCAAAAATCTTTGGTCCTGTAAAGGATTACGAATGCATTTGTGGAAAATATAAAAGAATGAAACATAGGGGTGTTGTCTGTGAAAAATGTGGTGTTGAAGTAACGCTAGCAAAAGTTCGAAGAGAAAGAATGGGGCACATAGATTTAGCTGCACCTGTTGCCCATATTTGGTTTTTAAAATCTCTTCCTTCAAGAATAGGTCTCTTACTTAATGTAACACTTCGTGAAATAGAGAGAGTTTTATATTTCGAAAGTTACATCGTTACGGATCCAGGATTAACTGAATTAGAAAAAGGCCAAATACTTACTGAAGAAGAATGGGTTGAAAAGTATGAAGAATTTGGAGATGAATTTTCAGCAGGCATGGGCGCTGAGGCTGTTCAAATTTTACTTGAGGAGCTAGATATTGAGGACGAAATAAGAATAATCAGAGAGGAAATACCTGAAACTAATTCAGAGACAAAACTAAAAAAATTATCTAAAAGATTAAAATTATTAGAGGCATTTAATAACTCTGGTAATAAGCCTGAGTGGATGATTATGAATGTTCTTCCAGTATTGCCACCAGATTTGAGACCACTGGTACCGCTTGAGGGTGGAAGATTTGCTACTTCAGACCTAAATGATCTATATAGAAGAGTTATTAATAGAAATAACAGATTAAAAAGGCTACTTGAATTGAATGCTCCTGAAATAATTGTAAGAAATGAAAAAAGAATGCTACAAGAATCTGTTGATGCTCTTCTTGACAACGGAAGAAGAGGCAGAGTGATTACAGGCACCAACAAGAGACCTTTGAAGTCTCTTGCAGATATGATTAAAGGGAAGGGCGGAAGATTTAGACAAAACTTATTAGGGAAAAGAGTAGATTATTCAGGTAGATCTGTAATTGTTGCTGGACCAAATCTAAAGCTACATCAATGTGGCTTGCCTAAAAAAATGGCTCTGGAATTGTTTAAACCATTTGTCTATGGAAAACTTGAAAATAGAGAACTGGCTACAACAATCAAGGGTGCAAAAAAACTTGTTGAGAGAGAGACTCCGGAAGTTTGGGAAGTTCTCGAGGAAGTTATTAGAGAACATCCTGTATTACTTAATAGGGCACCTACACTTCATAGACTTGGACTTCAAGCATTTGAACCAAAGCTTATAGAGGGCAAAGCTATTCAACTTCATCCTTTGGTTTGTGTTGCATTTAATGCAGATTTTGACGGAGATCAAATGGCTGTTCATGTTCCATTAACGATTGAGGCACAACTTGAAGCAAGAGCTTTAATGATGTCTACAAATAACATTCTTTCTCCAGCAGATGGATCTCCAATTATTAATCCAACTCAGGATGTAGTTTTGGGTCTATATTATATGACAAGAGATAACGCTAATGCCTCAGGTGAAGGAAGAGTATTTAGTAATCCTGACGAAGTTTTAAGAGCTTATGAAACTGAAACTTTGGAAATACATTCACCTATAAAGGTAAGAATCACTCACGAAGATGGTGAAACAACTATTGAAGAAACAACAGTTGGAAGAACTTTGATTTGGAGAATAACACCACATGAAGTTGGCTTTTACAATATTAATAATGTATTAAATAAGAAATCAGTTTCAAAGTTAGTTGATACTTCTTACAGAAAAGCTGGCTTGAAGAAAACTGTAATCTTTGCTGATCAACTTATGTACCTTGGCTTCGACTTTTCAACTCGATCAGGTTCATCAATTGGTGTAAATGATTTTGTTATACCAGAGGAAAAGGCCAATATTATTGATTCCTCTGAAAAAGAAGTTAAAGCTATTGAAAAACAATTTGACTCAGGATTAGTTACAAGGGGAGAGAGGTATAACAAAGTCATTGATATATGGTCTAGAGCAAATGAGCAGGTAGCAAAAGCGATGATGGAAAAAATTAGTTCTGAAACTGTAACAAAACCAAATGGAGAAGACATTGATCAGTCCTCATTTAATTCTGTTTATATCTACGCAGACTCTGGCGCAAGAGGTTCACCTGCACAAATCAGACAACTTTCAGGCATGAGAGGACTTATGTCAAAGCCTGATGGCTCTATAATTGAAACACCAATTACAGCCAACTTTAGAGAAGGCTTGTCAGTTCTTCAATATTTTATATCAACACATGGAGCTAGAAAGGGTTTAGCAGATACTGCGCTTAAGACAGCTAATTCAGGATATCTCACTAGAAGACTGTGCGATGTATCTATGGATTCAGTCATAAACATTGATGACTGTGGAACCACAGAGTCTATAACTGTGACTTCAATAATTGATGGAGGTGAAATTATTCAAGCGCTCACCGATAGAATATTAGGAAGAGTTATTGCAGAACCAATTTTCGATGCAGATGGAAAAGAACTTTTTGCCATAAATACAATGTTAGATGAGGATGCTCTTAGTGTAATTAGCGAATTAAACCTCTCTAGCCTAAAGATAAGGTCTCCAATGACATGCGAAGCTCCCATTGGAGTTTGTGCTAAATGTTATGGAAGAGATCTTGCCAGGGGACATTTAGTTCACAGAGGTGAAGCTGTTGGAGTAGTTGCTGCTCAGTCAATTGGCGAGCCTGGAACTCAATTAACAATGAGAACATTTCATATTGGTGGTGCTGCATCAAGTTCATCTGAGGAAAATGCAATTTTTAATAAAAGCTCAGGTGTTGTATCTTTCTCAGACGATATTAAAACCGTTACGAACAAAGATAAACTTGAAGTAGTTGTGTCTAGGAATGCGATGTGTTCTATATCTGATGTGAATGGAAAAATTATTGAACAGTACAAAGTACCATATGGAGCTACATTAGAAGTAGCAAACTCAAAAGACTTAGATGAGGGAATTAGAATTGCCTCTTGGGATCCATACACTAGACCAATAATTTCTGAAACATCTGGCAAAGTTAAATTTACTGATATAGAGGATGGCGTAACCGTCAGAGAGCAGCTTGATGAGCTTACAGGCTTATCAAGTATTGAAATTATAGAGGTTGCAGATAGAACATCTGCTGGTAGAGATATGACTCCAACAATTGAAATTGTTGACTCAAAGGGTAAGGCCGTTCTGATTGGGGAATTCAAACAACCTGCTGTTTATCCTTTGCCTGCAGGCGGACTAGTAAATCTTGTTAATGGCCAGAAAATTAGTGCTGGTGAGGTTATTGCTAGAATGCCATTAGTAGCGTCAAAAACAAAAGACATTACTGGAGGCCTTCCAAGGGTTGCAGATTTGTTCGAAGCAAGAACACCAAAAGATGCAGCTGTTCTTGCAGAAGAAACTGGTGTCGTTTCTTTTGGTAAAGAAACAAAAGGAAAAGTTAGACTTGTTATTACACCAGAAGGTGCTACCAAAAAAAGTCAAAATAAAGAAATGCTGATTCCTAAGCATAGAACTCTTAATGTTTTTGAAGGAGAAAGAGTAAATAAAGGTGATATTATTTCAGAAGGTCCTTTAAGTCCCCACGACATTTTGAGACTTAAAGGGATACCAGATTTAACAAACTTTATTGTTAATGAAATACAAGATGTTTATAGACTTCAAGGTGTTTCTATAAACGATAAGCATATAGAGACAATTCTACGACAAATGCTCAGAAAAGCTTTAATTATCGATGGTGGTGATACTAAATTTATTCAGGGTGATCAAGTTAGTTTTGTTGACTTAAAAGAGGAGAATTTAAAAGTTGTAGCAGATGGTAAAAATCCAGCAGATTTTGAAAGAGTCTTGCTAGGTATAACTAAAGCCTCCCTTGCTACAGATTCATTTATATCAGCTGCCTCTTTCCAAGAGACGACAAGAGTTTTAACTGAAGCTGCTGTAACAGGGAAAAAAGATCATTTAAAAGGATTAAAAGAAAATGTTGTTGTAGGGAGATTAATTCCTGCCGGGACTGGCATGGAATTTCATGACAAACTTAGAAATAAGAAACAGGGTGAATTTGACGAAAGCATGTTATCAGATGAAGATATCGAAGCTGCTCTTAGACAAGAGCTTCAAGAAAATGATGAAGAATAATGTTGACCATTAATACTATGCTCTATAAAATCGCCGCCTATATAGATAATTAAAATGGCAACAGTTAATCAATTAATTAAAAAATCAAGAAAACCTAAGGTTAAGAAAACTGATGTGCCTGCATTGAACGCTTGTCCTCAAAGAAGAGGCGTTTGCACAAGAGTTTACACAACTACACCAAAGAAACCTAACTCTGCATTAAGAAAAGTATGCAGAGTCCGACTAACGAGTGGATATGAAGTCACATCTTACATTGGAGGAGAAGGTCATAATCTTCAGGAACATTCTTTAGTCTTAATAAGGGGCGGAAGAGTTAAAGATTTGCCTGGTGTTAGATACCATACTATAAGAGGCACATTAGATACATCGGGTGTTGCAAGCAGAAAACAGAGACGCTCAAAATACGGCGCAAAAAAAGGTAAATAGGTATGCCAAGAAGACGAAGTCCAGAAAAAAGAAAAATTCTTCCAGATCCAAAGTATAAGGATGTTGTTCTTGCGAAGTTTATGAACAATTTAATGAAAGATGGAAAAAAATCTGTTGCAGAAAAAATTGTTTATGGAGCATTTGACCAAATAAACAAAAATTCTAAGGACGATCCACTTGATGTATTTATGAAAGCTCTTGAAGAGGTAAGTCCAGTTGTTGAAGTAAAGTCAAGAAGAGTAGGTGGTGCAAATTATCAGGTCCCCGTTGAAATAAGACCATCAAGAAGACAGGCTTTGGCAATGAGATGGATTGTTGAGGCTGCTCGGAGCAGATCAGAAAAATCAATGGATTTGCGGCTTGCTGGAGAACTTCAAGATGCTTCACAAAAAAAAGGTTCAGCTTATAGAAAAAGAGAGGATGTTCACAAGATGGCTGAAGCAAATAAAGCTTTTTCACACTTCAGATTTTAATCAAAAAATATTATGGCTAGAGATACTATTTTAAATAAATATAGAAATGTAGGTATATGTGCGCACGTAGATGCAGGTAAAACTACTACTACTGAGAGAGTATTATTTTATACTGGTTTGTCTCATAAGATTGGTGAAGTCCATGACGGTGCTGCTGTTATGGATTGGATGGAACAAGAACAAGAAAGAGGCATCACTATAACTTCAGCAGCAACAACATGTTTTTGGAGTGGCATGGAGCAGCAATTCTCTCAGCATAGAATCAATATAATTGATACACCAGGTCACGTTGACTTTACAATTGAGGTTGAAAGATCACTTAGAGTTTTGGATGGGGCTGTAGTTGTATTTTGTGGTACGTCAGGTGTTGAGCCACAATCAGAAACTGTGTGGAGACAGGCTAACAGATATGAAGTACCAAGAATTGTCTTTGTGAATAAGATGGATCGAGCAGGGGCTAATTTTGAAAAAGTTATTGATCAAATCAAAGATAGACTTCAAGCAAATATTGTTCCAATACAATACAACATTGGTTCTGAAGAAGATTTCAAAGGAGTGGTTGATCTTATAAATATGAGAGCTATTTATTGGAACGAAGAAGATCAAGGTCTTACTTTCGACTCAAAGGAAATTCCTGAGGAATTGCTTGATAAATGTCATAAACTAAGAGAAGAGATGCTTGAAGCAGCTGCTGAAGCTAATGAAGAATTAATGGATGCCTATCTGGAATCCGGTGATTTAACCTCTGAGCAAATTAAAGAGGGCCTAAGGATTAGATCTCTCGCGAATGAGGTGATTCTTGCTTTATGTGGCTCTGCTTTTAAAAATAAAGGTGTTCAAGCCGTTCTAGATGCAGTTATAGATTTTTTACCTGCGCCGGACGAAGTTAAAGCAATTGAGGGTGTTATTCCAAATAATTCAGACGAAGAGGCTGAAGAAGCAGATACAAGAACATCTTCTGATGAAGAACCATTTTCTGCATTAGCATTTAAGATTGCAACAGATCCTTTTGTAGGAACCTTAACATTTATAAGAGTCTATTCTGGAGTTCTTAGAGTTGGTGATGGTGTAATGAATACTACAAAGTCTAAAAAGGAAAGAGTAGGAAGAATGGTGCAAATGCATTCTAATAATAGGGAAGAAATTAAAGAAGTTAGAGCTGGTGATATCGCAGCATGTATTGGACTAAAGGATATTACAACAGGAGATACCCTATCTGATTCAAATAAACCTATTGTTCTTGAAAGAATGGACTTCCCAGAACCAGTTATATCTGTTGCTGTTGAGCCAAAATCAAAACAAGATCAAGAGAAGATGTCTTTAGCCTTAGGTAAACTTGCTCAAGAAGATCCATCTTTTAGAGTTGCAAGTGATGAAGAATCTGGCCAAACAATAATTTCTGGCATGGGGGAACTTCACTTAGATGTTCTTGTGGATAGAATGAAAAGAGAGTTTTCAGTTGAAGCCAACATAGGCAAACCTCAAGTTGCATATAGAGAAACTATTAAAGAAACAATAGAGATAGAGGGTAAATTTGTAAGACAAAGTGGCGGAAAAGGACAGTATGGTCATGTTTGGCTTAAACTTGAACCATTAGGTCTTGATGATGAATATGAATTTGTTGATAAAATCGTTGGTGGAGTAATTCCAAAAGAATATATACCAGCTGTTAACAAAGGTATTCAAGAACAAATGCAAAATGGTGTAATTGCTGGGTATCCACTATTAGCATTGAGGGCAACATTGTATGATGGTTCATTTCATGATGTAGACTCTAATGAGATGGCATTTAAAATTGCAGGCTCTATGGCTCTTAAAGAAGGAGCAAATAAAGCTAAACCTGCTTTGCTAGAACCAATAATGAAGGTTGTTGTTGTAACACCAGAAGATCATATGGGCGATGTTGTTGGTGATTTAAATAGAAGAAGAGGAATAATTTTGGGGATGGAAGACATTACTTCAGGTAAAGAAGTTTCCTCTGAAGTGCCTCTTGCCGAAATGTTTGGATACGCAACTGATTTAAGATCTCAAACTCAAGGAAGAGCAACTTTTACCATGGAATTCACTAAATATGGCGAGGTTCCAAATAATATAGCAGAACAGCTAAAAACCTCTTAATATTTACAAAAAATAAAACACTCAATAAAGTTGACAGTACCACTCTTAGGGGCTTAGAATACGCCACATTTTGCATTTTGCTGAATGTAAAAATTTTTTAAAAATAGGTTAAAAACAGGGTAAATGGAGAATCAATCAATAAGAATAAGGTTAAAAGCTTTTGATTATAGATTAATTGATGCTTCGGCCAAATTAATAGTTGAAACCGTTAAAAAAACTGGAGCAGTTATTAATGGGCCAATACCTTTACCTGTTAAAAAAGAGAGGACAACAGTACTGATTTCGCCGCATAAAGACAAAGATGCAAGAGATCAATACGAGATTGTTACTTACAAAAGATTGATGGATATTGTTAAACCAACTGATAAGACAGTTGATGCTTTAATGAAATTAGATCTCTCCTCTGGAGTAGATGTTCAAATAAGCTTGGGACAATAAATTTTAACGCGAATGCGGCCATAGAGGGTTTGTAGCCCCGTAAAAGGAGATAAAATTGAGCATAGGCTTAATAGGAAAAAAATCAGGCATGTCTCGTCTTTTTCTCGAAGATGGAGAATCTGTGCCTGTTACAGCAGTTTCAGTATGTGGCAATTTCGTTGCTGGCATTAAGACAAAAGAAAAAAATGGATATAACGCTTTATTGATCTCAAAAACTGAAAAATCTAATAATTTAAATAAATCTAAATCTGAATTTTTCAAAAAGATAGATTTAAACCCAGGATCGCTATCAGAGTTCAAATCAGATGAAATAGAAAGTTATGAAATTGGAAAACACTTAACTGCTGAAGTGTTTGAGGTTGGACAGTACGTCGATGTAACTGGTACTTCAAAGGGCAAGGGTTATGCAGGAGTTATAAAAAGACATAATTTTTCAATGCAAGATGCAACTCATGGAAACTCTCTTGCTCACAGAGCACACGGATCGATTGGCCAGTGTCAAACTCCTGGCAGAGTTTGGAAAGGTAAAAAAATGTCAGGACATATGGGCAACGTGCAGAAGACAATACAAAGTTTAAAGATCGTAGATATGGATGTAGAAAATAACGTTATCTATATAAAGGGAGCTGTTCCTGGTTTCAACGGCTCTGAATTAAAAATTAAACCATCAAATAAAAAATAATGAAGATAGAACTTTTATCAAATACAAAGAATAAAGATATTTCTATATCTAATGAAGTTTTCAGCAAGGAATTTAATGAGTCTTTAATTCATCAAGCTGTTGTTAGTTTTATGGCATCTTCACGACAAGGAAGCGCTAAACAAAAAAATAGATCTGAAGTAAGAGGCGGTGGCAAAAAACCATTTAGACAAAAAGGAACTGGCAGAGCCAGAGCGGGGACCATAAGGAGCCCTCTTTGGAGAGGTGGAGGTGTTACTTTTGCTTCAAGACCAAGAGATTTCAGTAAGAAGATAAACAAAAAAATGTATCGTGCTGCTATTAAATCAATTTTTTCAGAATTAGTAAGACAAAATAGATTAGTAGCGATTGAAAAACCAACACTTAAGAAACCAAAAACTAAAGAGTTTGCAAGCTTTTTAAATGAATTTTCTTTAAGTAGAGTTCTAATTATTACTGAAGAGCCTGATATAAATCTTTATCTTTCAGCAAGAAATATACCAAACGTTGATGTTATTACTGTTAGAGAAATTAATCCAATAAATCTTTTAAAACCTCAAAAGGTGGCTGTTACAAGCGAAGCTTTGAAACAAATAGAGGGGTGGATTAATGGGTAAAGAAAAATTATATACATTAATAAAATCTCCAATTATTACTGAACAAACTGCTCAGCTAAGTGAAAAGTATAAACAAGTTGTTTTCAAAGTTGATCTTTCAGCAAATAAAAAAGAGATTAAAAATGCAGTTGAAACATTATTTAAAGTTGATGTAATTAAAGTAAGTACATCAGTTGTAAAAGGCAAGAGAAAAAGAAATAGATTTGGTATATATAAAAAATCAGATTACAAAAAAGCTTTTGTTTCTATTAGTCAAGATTCAGAGATTCAATTTGAGGGTATAAACTAATGACAATTGTTAAATCTAAACCAACTAGCCCTGGAAGAAGAGGCCTTATATCAGTCAAATCTGATTTACATAAGGGTAAACCATATAAGTCATTAATTGAGCCTAAAGCTAAAAATGGTGGAAGAAATAACAATGGGCGAATTACTGTTAGGCACCAAGGTGGCGGCCATAAGCAGCATTACAGAGTTATTGACTTTAAAAGAAACAAGTTTGATGTTCCAGCAATCGTTGAAAGAATTGAATATGATCCCAATAGGTCAGCGCATATTGCTTTATTAAAATATCTTGATGGTGAGAGAAGATACATAATTGCTCCATCAAAATTAAAAATAGGCGATGAACTAATGTCTTCAGACAATTGCGAAATTAAAGTAGGTAATTCAATGAAATTGAAAGATATACCCCTTGGTACAAATGTTCATTGTATAGAACTAAAGCCAAAGAAAGGCGCTCAAATTGCACGAAGTGCTGGAACTTCAGCCAGATTAGTTGCTAAAGAAGGCATATATGCAACCTTAAGATTACAGTCAGGAGAGACACGAAAAATTTTGTGGGAATGTAGAGCTACATTGGGAACAGTTTCAAACCAAGAAAATAATTTAAAATCTTTTGGAAAAGCTGGTGCTAAAAGATGGAGAGGCGTTAGACCTACAGTTAGAGGGGTTGCTATGAATCCCGTTGATCATCCGCATGGTGGTGGAGAAGGAAGAACCTCAGGAGGAAGACATCCTACAACGCCATGGGGAGTTCCAACAAAAGGTTACAAGACAAGAAAAAATCAAAGGACGGATGATTTAATCATAAGACGAAGAGGTAAGAAATAAAATGCCAAGATCTCTAAAAAAAGGACCATTTGTAGATTTGTCACTTTCAAAAAAAGTAGATAAAGCAATCACAAATAACGATAAGAAACCTATAAAAACATGGTCTAGAAGATCAATGATTATTCCCACGATGGTTGGACTAACAATATCAGTTCACAATGGAAGACAACATGTACCAGTATTTATTAATGAAGATATGGTTGGACACAAGCTTGGAGAGTTTGCGATGACAAGAACATTTAAAATGCATTCTGGTGATAGGAAAGCTTAATTATGGAAACAAGAGCTTATTTAAAAGGAACAAGGCTATCTCCACAAAAGGCATCATTAGTTGCAGATCAAATAAGAGGCAAAAGTGTGGATAAGGCTTTAGACTTTCTTATTTTCAATAAACAAAAAGGTTCTGCAGTGATAAAAAAATTGTTAGATTCAGCAATTGCTAATGCAGAAAATAACAATAATTCTGATATTGATAAGCTATTAGTCAAATCTGTAATTGTTAATCAAGGTATGAGATTAAAAAGAATGAGAGCAAGAGCAAGAGGTAGAGCTGACAGAATAATAAAACCTACATGCCATATAGAAATTACATTGGCAGAGGAGAGTAACTAATGGGACAAAAAGTTAATCCAAATGGTTTTAGATTAGGCATTTCAAAAAAACAAAATGCTAATTGGTTTGCAAAGGGAAAAGACTTTCCTAAAAATTTAATACAAGATCTAAAGGTTAGAGATCATCTCAATAAAAAGCTAAAGAATTCTTCCATAAGCAAAATTGAATTAGAAAGAACAGCTGATACATTTGTAGTAAATATCCATACAGCAAGACCCGGAATTATCATTGGGAAAAGAGGTGAAGAAATAGAAAATCTTAAAAAGGCTGTTCAGAGGATTGTAAAAGGACCTTCACAAATCAACATTAAAGAAATAAAAAAACCAGATTTAGATGCACAAATTCTTGCTGAAGGGGTAGCTCAACAGCTCGAAAAAAGAGTCATGTTTAGGAGAGCAATGAAGCGGACCGTTCAAAGCGCATTAAGGCAAAGTGCCAAAGGGGTCCGAATTGAGGTATCAGGGAGACTTAATGGCGCTGAAATCGCAAGAACAGAATGGTATAGAGAGGGTCGGGTACCATTGCATACATTAAGAGCAGACATAGATTATGGAACTTCAGAGGCTCTTACTACTTATGGGATTATTGGTGTAAAAGTTTGGGTTTACAGAGGTGAAGTAAATGAAGATCCATATAAAAATGCTCCAGGAGCCGGTTAAGTAAAATGTTGCAACCTAAACAAACAAAATTCAGAAAAATGCACAAAGGTAGAAACCGTGGTCTTGCACAAAATGGTAATACAATTGCATTTGGAAGATTTGGATTAGTAGCATCTGGTAGAGGAAGAATCACTGCTAGACAAATCGAGTCTGCCAGAAGAGCAATGACTAGGTATATTAAAAGAGGTGGGAATATATGGATTCGAATTTTTCCTGATAAACCTATTACAAAAAAGCCTTTGGAAGTAAGAATGGGCAAAGGTAAGGGTAATGTTGAGTATTGGGTTGCACTTGTTCAACCAGGGAAGATTATGTTTGAAATGGCCGGTGTTGAAGAAGAACTTGCAAGAGAGGCATTCAGACTTGCTTCAGCCAAGCTACCTATAAAAACACATTTTATTAAGAAAGATTTATAAATGAAAAAAGAGTTAATGGGTTTAAGAAAGAAAAATATTGAACAGTTAAATGCTGAACTTTTATCTGTAAGAGAAACACAATTTGGATTGAGGATTAAGCACAAAACTGGTCAATTAAACGAAGTCAGTGACTTAAAAAAGTTAAGAAGAAAAATCGCACTAATCAAAACTTTAATTAGTGAAATTAAGTTAAAGGATAAATAAAAATGAAATCAACTAATCCGAGAATATTATCAGGTGTTGTTACCAGTAATAAAGCTGATAAGACTATAACCGTAAAAATTGAAAGGAAAGTTAAACATCCTTTTTATGGCAAAGTTATTAAAAGAGCAAGTAATGTCCATGCACATGACGAAAATAATATTGCCAATATTGGAGATATTGTTTCGGTGAAAGAATGCAGACCTATTTCAAAAACAAAAACATGGATTTTAGTAAATGACAATAAGTCAGAAACATTGGAGAGCAAATAATGATTCAAATGCAATCACTTTTAAAAATTGCAGATAATAGCGGTGCCAGAAGCGTTATGTGTATTAAAGTTTTGGGTGGTTCAAAAAGAAGATACGCGAATATAGGTGATGTTATTAAGGTTGCTGTTCGTGAAGCTATTCCGACTGGAAAAGTTAAAAAAGGACAAGTTGTCGATGCTCTTATAGTTCGCTCTCGTAAAGGGGTCAGAAGAAGAGATGGCTCTCTTATAAAATTTGATGAAAATGCAGCAGTTCTAATAAATGCTCAAAAAGCCCCAATTGGTACTAGAGTATTTGGGCCTGTCACGAGAGAGTTAAGAGATGGAAAGCACATGAAAATATTGTCTCTGGCACCTGAGGTTTTGTAATATGGGTAATAATATTATTTCAACAAAACTAAGATCTGGAGATGAGGTAATTATCATTGCTGGAAAGGACATTGGTAAAAAAGGTACTTTGCGAGATATTGTGAAAAATAAAAACAAAGCAATAGTTACAGGAATTAATATGGTTAAAAAGCATACAAAACCTAATCCAGAAATGGGAGTAACTGGAGGCGTAGTCGAACAAGAAGCTGCAATATCATTATCAAATTTGGCAATATGGAACCCAAAAACTAAATCTAAAGACAAAATCTCTTATTCAAGAAACAAAGAAGGAAAAAAAATAAGACTTTTCAAGTCAGATGGAGCTGAAATTAAATAATGGCAAACTTAAAAGAAAAATATAACAGCGAGTTAAGACCAGCTCTCAAGGAAGACTTGGGAATTGATAATATTATGGCAGTTCCAAGATTAACAAAAGTTGTCATAAATATGGGTGTTGGTGAAGCTGCAAATGATAAGAAGCATCTTGAGTCAGCATTAGAAAATCTTACAGTTATTGCTGGACAAAAACCTGTTGTTACAAAAGCTAGACAGTCTGTAGCAAGCTTTAAAATTAGAGAAGGATGGCCACTTGGATGCAAAGTTACTTTAAGAGGAAGTAAAATGTATGACTTTGTAGAAAGACTAATTAAAATTGCAATTCCAAGAGAAAGAGACTTTAGAGGACTTAATCCAAAATCTTTTGATCAACAAGGTAATTACAATTTCGGAATTAAAGAACAGATAATATTTCCTGAAATTAATTATGACAATATTGACAATATAAGGGGTATGGACATTTGTGTAAATACTTCGGCAAAATCTGTGGAGCACGCAAAGGCACTTTTGAAAGCTCTCGATTTTCCTTTTAAACAATAGGCGGTATACATGGCAAAGAAATCTATGATTGCAAGAGAAGTTAAAAGAATAAAAACAGTTGAAAAATATGCTGAGAAAAGATCTGTTTTAAAGAAAATGATGAGCGATCAAAGTCTAACAAGTGAAGAAAGGTATGAAGCAAGAATACAATTTCAAAAGCTTCCAAGAAACGCAAGTCCTTCAAGAGTTGTTAGAAGATGCCAAGTGACAGGAAGACCGCATGCTGTCTATAGAAAATTTGGCCTGAGTAGAATTAAATTAAGAGAAGCTGCTATGAGAGGTGATATACCTGGATTAGTAAAATCAAGTTGGTAATATTATGAGTTTTCAAGATCCTATATCAGATTGTTTAACAAGAATTAGAAACGGGCTTATGCGTGGGAAAGATAAGGTTCTCATACCATATTCAAGACTGAAATTTGATTTGGTTAATGTTCTTGTTGAAGAAGGCTACCTAAAATCATGCGAAAAATCTGAAGATAATGGCAAGTCACTAATTGAAGTAGATTTAAAATATTACAATGACTCTCCGGCAATAAAAGAACTTAAAAGAATTAGTAAACCCAGTCTAAGAAAATACTCAGGTGCGTCAGATCTTGAATCAGTAAAAAGCGGACTAGGGTCATTTATCTTATCAACAAATTTAGGTTTAATGACTGACAGGGACGCTAAGGCTAAAAATGTTGGTGGTGAAATTTTGTGTGAGGTTTTTTAATGTCTAGAGTAGCTAAAAGTCCAATTAATATTCTTGAAAATGTTGACTTCAGCATTAATGAAAACATTGTTAATGTCAAAGGAAGTAAAGGAGTGCTCGAGTTTAATATACCTCAGTCAATATCTCTTGAGATAAAAGAAAACATCATTAATGTTAAATATGATGAGACTGATCAACAATCTGTTGCCCTGGCTGGCACCACCAGATCTTTAATTAACAATATGATTATTGGTGTTACAAAGGGATTCGAAAAAAAATTGGAATTAATTGGTGTTGGTTATCGTGCAAAGGCTTCAGGCAAACTTCTAGAATTAACCTTAGGTTTTTCCCATCCTGTTAAATATCAACTACCTGATGAGGTCGAGGTTGAGACACCCTCTCAGACCGAAATAGTTTTAAAAAGCCATAATAAACAGATATTAGGACAAGCTGCTGCTGAGATAAGAGCATTTAGACCCCCAGAGCCCTATAAAGGAAAAGGTGTTAGGTATGCTGATGAACAAGTGAATAGAAAAGAAGCTAAAAAAGCAGCTGGTGCAGGAGCCTAACAGTGAATATTAAGAATACCTCAAGATTAAAAAGAGCTAAAAAAACAAGAATTAAAATTAGAGTGCAAGAGACACCAAGATTAACCGTGTTTAGATCGTCAAAGCATTTTTATGCCCAAGTTTTTGATAGCCTTGGATCTAAAGTTATTGTTTCAGCCTCAACCGCTGAAAAGAATTTAGATGTCAAATCTAATAATCTTGATGCTGCCGTTGCCGTAGGTAAAAAAGTTGCTGAAAGAGCATTAGAAAATGGAATTACAAAAGTTGTTTTTGATAGGTCAGGTTATAAATATCATGGACGAATTAAAGCTCTAGCAGATTCTGCTAGAGAAGCAGGATTGGAGTTTTAAATAAATGAATCAAAAAGATACAGTGAATAATCAACAGGTTGATGCACTTGAAGAAAAATTAGTACAAGTCAATAGAGTTGCTAAAGTTGTTAAAGGTGGAAGAATTTTTGGATTCACAGCACTCACGGTTGTTGGAGATGGTAATGGAAGAGTTGGCTTTGGGAGAGGCAAGTCAAAAGAGGTCCCAATTGCAATTCAAAAAGCTATGGAAAATGCTAGAAGAAGTATGGTTGAGGTTGAATTGAACAATACAACTTTATGGTATCCAATAAAAGCAAAACATGGTTCAGCAAATGTTTATATGCAGCCAGCATCAGAGGGTACTGGTATTATTGCTGGAGGCGCTATGAGAGCTGTTCTTGAACTTGCTGGAGTCCAAAATGTGCTTGCTAAATGTTATGGATCTACCAATCCAGTAAATGTTGTAAGAGCTACTATTAATGCTTTAAGTCAAATGGAATCTCCAGAAACTGTTGCTGCAAGAAGAGGAAAAAAAATTGAAGACATATCATGAATAAAGAGAAGACAATCAATATCAAACTAATTAAAAGTGGCATTGGAAGAATGAGAAGTCACAAACTTTGTATTAAAGGTCTTGGATTTAAAAAATTAAATCAAACAGTTTCTGTTTTAGATACTCCAAGCAATAGAGGAATGATAAAAAAAATATCAGATATGGTTGAAATACAAGAAAATTAAAATGAATAATAATGAAACTAAAATTACTATGACACTTAACTCGATTTCAAATGAGGGAACTGTTAAAAATAAAAAAAGAGTTGGTAGAGGTATTGGATCAGGATCTGGAAAAACAGCTGGAAGAGGGCACAAAGGCCAAAAATCAAGATCTGGAGGAAATATTCGACTAGGATTTGAAGGTGGGCAAATGCCTCTTCAAATGAGACTGCCTAAATTTGGATTTTCTTCAAGAGTAAACAATAATTTTAAAGAGATAAATATCAAAAATATTAAAGGGATGAAGCTAGTAAACTTAGAGACTCTTAAAGAAAAAAAATTAATAAGTAAGTCCATAAAAAAAGCAAAAATTTTTGGCAATTCAGAAATAGATACAAAAGTTACGGTAGAAGGAATAGCTTTAACTAATGGAGCAAGAGTATCTATTGAGAATGCTGGTGGAAAGATCATTAACGATAAGGCAAATGAAAAAGCAATTGTAGAAAAAGTTAAAAATGAGGAAAGTGATAAATAATGGCTGATCAAGGTAACATGAGTGATCTTTGGAAAAGATTACGGTTTGTATTCTTTGCGATTCTTGTATATAGAATTGGAACTCATATACCAATCCCTGGAATTGATCCAGAAAGATTAGCTTCATTATTTCAGCAGAATCAAGGAACAATTATTGAAATGTTTAATTTGTTTTCTGGCGGGGCTTTAGAGAGAATGAGTATATTTGCCCTCAACGTTGTACCTTATATCTCCTCTGCAATTATTATGCAGCTTTTCTCAAACTCAATACCTTACTTGATTGAGCTCAAAAAAGATGGTCAGGCAGGCAGAAACAAAATAACACAATACACAAGATACGGAACAGCAGTTTTAGCTCTTATTCAGGCATCTGCGCTTGCTGTAACTCTTTCCGCAAGTGGACTAGCGTATGTTCCAGGCACATCTTTCTTTGTTTCGGCAGTTTTTTCAGTAGTAGCAGGTACTATGTTTCTAATGTGGTTGGGAGAGCAAGTTTCTGAGAGAGGCATTGGTAACGGAATATCAATAATAATTGCAACCAGTATTTTGACTGGCATCCCTGGAGCAATCGGACAAGCTCTGGAGCAATCAAGACAGGGTGATTTGAGCATACTTCTGTTAATAGGAATTGGGCTCCTATCAATGGCCGTTATAGCGGTTGTTGTATTCATAGAAAGAGGTCAAAGAAGAATAACTGTTAATTATGCACAAAGACAACAGGGCAGAAGACTGATGCAAGCACAAGCAAGCCATCTTCCTTTCAAAGTAAATATGGCAGGAGTTATTCCAGCAATATTTGCAAGTACATTCTTGTTATTTCCTGCATCACTCTCTACTTGGTTTGGTGAGTATGAATCTTTAGGCTTTTTACAAAGTTTTTCATTAGCACTTAATCCTGGTCAACCTTTGTACATTCTTGTATTTGCAGGGCTAATTATAAGTTTTTGTTTTATCTGGTTAGCTCTTACATTTAATACGAAAGATGTATCTGATAATCTTAAAAGGTCTGGTGCTTACATTGCAGGCATAAGACCAGGCGAGCAGACTGCAAATTATATTGATTCAGTATTAGCCAGACTAACAGTTTTTGGAGCTATTTATTTAACATTAATATGTTTACTTCCGTTAGCGTTAATTAATTTTGCTGGCATATCACCCACTATCTCAATCGGGGGTACCTCTGTTTTGATTATAGTTGTTGTCTTAATGGACTTTATGTCTCAGGTTCAGTCACACATGATGTCATCACAGTATGCATCCCTAATGAAAAAGGCAAATTTAAAAAATTATAGAAGGTAGTATGAAAGTTAAAGCATCAGTCAAAAAAATTTGTAGAAACTGTAAGATCGTCAGAAGAAATGGCGTGCTATATGTAATATGTAGTGCAGACCCTAAACACAAGCAAAGGCAAGGATAATAATTATGGCAAGGATAGCAGGCGTCAATATTCCGGAAAATAAACACATCGAGATTTCTTTGACACATATTTTTGGAATTGGTAGAAAAACAGCCCAAGATATTTGTGTTGATCTCAAGATCGATTACACCAGAAAGATTTCAGACTTATCTGAAGAAGAAATCGAAAATATTAGAGGTGCAATTGCTAACTATACAGTTGAGGGAGATCTGAGAAGAAACATCAGCACAAACATAAAAAGGCTGCAAGATTTAGCAAGTTATAGAGGTATTAGACATAGAAGAAAATTACCTACAAGAGGACAAAATACAAAAAATAATGCGAGAACAAGAAAAGGCCCTAAAAAGCCAATGAGAGGATAAATATGGCTGTTAAAGGAAAAAAGAATAAAAGAATTGTTACTGATGGTGTGGCTCACATCCATTCTTCATTTAATAACACCATAGTGACAATTACTGATAAACAAGGTAATACCATATGTTGGGCAACATCAGGTGGTTCTGGGTTCAAAGGCTCAAGGAAAAGCACTCCTTTTGCAGCTCAAATTGCAGCAGATAAAGCAGGAAATGCTGCTAAAGAGTTTGGAATGTGCAACCTTGATGTAAAAGTTAAAGGGCCTGGTGGCGGAAGAGAGTCTGCGATCAGATCTTTAAATGCTTGTGGTTTAAAAATTAAAAGTATCACTGATGTGACACCACTCCCACACAATGGGTGTAGACCATCTAAGAAAAGACGAGTTTAAAGGAGAAGTAAATGGCAAGATACAGAGGACCATCGTTAAGACTTTCAAGAAGGGAAGGAACAGACTTATTTTTAAAAAGTGGCGTTAGAGCAATTGAGTCTAAATGTAATATGGACACTCTGCCTGGCGTCCATGGCGCAAGAAGAGGGAGACTATCAGACTATGGACTGCAATTGAGGGAAAAACAGAAAGTCAGAAGAATGTATGGGATATTAGAAAAACAATTTAGAAATTACTATAAAAAAGCTGCCTCATCCAAAGGAAATACTGGCGAGAATCTTTTGTCGTTGTTAGAAAAAAGATTAGATAATGTTGTCTATAGAATGGGTTTTGGTTCAACAAGAGCTGAAGCACGTCAAATGGTTTCTCATAAGGCATTTATGATTAATGGAAAAGTAGTAAATATTCCTTCTTATCAAGTCCAACCAGGTGACGAAATTGAAGTTAGAGAATCTAAAAGAGGACATTTGAGGATTGCAGCTGCGTTAAAAATTGCTGAAAACAGAGAAGAATGTGATTGGCTTGAGGTAGATGAAAAAAACTTTAAAGGTGTATTTAAGTCTGTTCCTGATAGAACTGATTTGAGTACTGAAATTAACGAAAATCTTATTGTTGAGCTTTACTCAAAATAAAAGTA
>CENJ01174113.1_pt1 | contig 27970 bp, 29 predicted proteins | sample 356161 | NCBI WGS metagenome assembly CENJ01 (sample SAMEA2619531, study PRJEB7988) | marine metagenome | biome: marine biome (ENVO:00000447); feature: surface water layer (ENVO:00002042); material: "saline water (ENVO:00002010), including plankton (ENVO:xxxxxxxx)" | depth 5 m | reverse complement strand
ATTAAAGATATATCGTGACTTATTGACCTATAACGGCATTGAGACTGGTTACCTTCTTATTGAGATCACTGATAATTTTAGTTTTTAAATTTCTATTGAAATCAGGGAATTCTTGAAGAAGCTTATCGAATAATTCTCTGTTTATCACCATAGCCAAACCTTTTGTGCCAGCAATCAACGCATCCTTTGGGTAAGTATTATTTATTAGTGATAGTAGTCCAACTACAGAACCCGCCTTTAACTCGATAGGGCTCGTTTTTTTTTGGATGAATGCTTTACCCTCTAGAATAACAACGCATTTAATGCTTTTTTCACCTGACTTTATGATCAGATCACCAGTTGAATATTCTATCTTTTCTGAAGTAAATGCTAAAGTATTCAGAAAGCTATCAGTTTGCATCCCGAAGCTTTCTGTTTTCTTTAAAATTTTTATAGTTTGATTTATGTTCATGATCGCGAACCGAATATTTCACTACCTACCCTTACGTGCGTGGCACCAAATTGAATAGCTTTTTCAAAATCTGAACTCATCCCCATTGAGAGATATTTGATTTGAAACTTATCCGCGATTTTTTTCAATAATGCAAAATATGGTGAAGGTTCCTCTTCATAAGGTGGAATGCACATTAATCCATTAAAGTCTATTTTATCAAAATATCTTTTCTGTTGCATTAGATCACTTATTTCATCTTGAGCTAAGCCGTATTTTTGTGGTTCATCACCCAAATTTAGCTCAATAAAGAATTCTTTTGTAACTACAGAAGGCTCATTAATATGTTTTGTGAGCTCAGTGACTATTTTTTGGGAGTCTAGGGTATGGATCGTATTAAATATCTCAAGTGCCTTCTTTACCTTATTCGTTTGTAGATGACCAATCAGGTGCAAATTGATTTCATCACTACCTTTCTTCAAATCTACCCACTTATGTTCGGCTTCTTGGACTCTGTTCTCACCAAAATCTCTGTGACCTAACATAATGAGAGGTAGAATTTCTGAGGAGTCAAACGTTTTCGTAACAACAATTAAATTAATTTCATTCATGTCTCGGCCAACGCTTTGTGCTGCAACTTTTATGCGTTCCTTAACGCTATAAAAATTCTGAATAATTTCATCGTGTGAGAATGTTGATTTTGAGTACATGTTTCTATTTTATTTCAATAGTAACGTTTTTACAAAAAAAAAGGGTGGTCGAAACCACCCCTTTTTAAGTAAATAAACTTTTGGTTTATTAATTAGAACCCAACTGTTAGAGCAATTTCTGCTGTGTATGTTGAGTTTGAACCTGCACCTGCAGCTTGTGAGAATAGATCTGCATCCGTTTGGATGAATTCAAGACCTAGTTCAACACCATCGCCTAGTTCTGTGCTAGCTGTGAAGTTAACTGCTGTAGTTTCGTCTTCTTCACCACCTAGTTCAAATTCTAATGTTTGGATTGCGTAACCTGCACCAATTGTGTAATCACCAACTGATGTTTCAACACCAAAGCCCATTGTAGTTCTGTCAGCTTGATCTGAGTCAATTGCTGAGTAACCAGCTGATAGTGTTAGGTCTGATACTGGCATTTCTGCACCGATCGCAATTGTGTCCATGTCACCGCATACAGAGTCACCGTATACTGTTGAGATCAGAGTTGCTGCTGTTGTGATAGTATGTAGAGCTGCTGCTGATACTGAACAATCTGCGTCGTTACTTGATGCACTTTCAAAACCGAATGACAGTGTTGCCATGCCAGCGTCGAATGAAGCACCTAGACCAAATGTATCCATATATTCAGAGTCATCTAGACCACCGTCATCCGCGTTAGGGAAGTATGAAATAGATACATCTAGCGCACCCATTGTTGGTAGAGCATATAATAGACCGAAACCTGCAGAACCATCTGTAGATACGTCATAGTCTAGTTCACCTGGCATACCAACTGAAGTTGAGTCAACTGCTGTGTCAGGACTACCCATTTCTAGTGTACCAAATGCACCACCAAGAGTCAGTGAGAATGAACCTTCTTCTGCATCAACATCTGTTAGATCTAATGTGTCTTCGAAAGTTACTTCAAGACCGTTAGCTAGTGTACCTGAAGCTGCAAAAACGATTTCTTTAGAAAAACCGAATACTGGGTTATCGTTATCTGCTGTAACTGGATTACATCTGTAATCTGTAAATGTAACTGTGTCTACGTCCATAGAACCAGCTGAGTCAGATGTAAATGTAATACCTGTTGCAGTATTAAGAGCTGCTAGTGTAGCATGACCTGTTACGTCGTTTTGCGCTGCAGCTGTCGCTGGAGCATCGCCACATGAATCAGAAGTACTGATTGTAACTTGTGCTTCACCACTAGTGCTTAAGCTGATGCTTGCATCTGCTGGAGTAGCAACCATGCTACCTGCCATAATTAGAGCAGCTGCACCACCTAGTAGTATTTTTTTATCCATGATATTTCCTTTCATAATAAAAAAAGTTAATAATAAAAGTTATTTTATATAAAATAACGCACACAATGCACTAAACACTGTGCACATGTGATCAATTTAACAAAATTTCGGATGGTATCAAGCAAGAAACACACATTAATTTTACTTTATTTTTATGTGTGACATAAATACAACAGCGATTAATCTATTGTTAATTTTTTGCCATATTTTCCTACAAAATAATATATGGTCGCCAAAAAAACACGTACCCATTGAAGTCTTGATGAGAGTTATACATTAAATTTTTAAAAATTTTTTTTATTTAGAAGCCGAGAGTTACAGAGACGCCTGCTCGCCAGGCATCATGAGAGCCACTCCCTAACTCTTCAGAAGCAATATCATTTGCAGTATTTGATATATTAAGGCCGAGGTCAACTCCATCACCAAGTGGCTTGACAGCTTCCAACATTAAAATAGTTGATTGATCTTCAACCTCGGCGCCTGATGTCTTGTCCCTCGCATAACTGAGTGTTTCTTGAGTGTAACCAACTGTGTAATCAATTTCATTATATGTTCGAGCCACTCCCAGCGACCACACAGACATATCACTGCCATCTGTTGTATCAAGATTTGAGAATGCGGACGATAATGTGTAATCACCAAAACCAATATCTGCTCCAATCGCTGACAAGGTTTCATTACCACATCTACTTCCTCCATATAAACCGTCAATAAGTCGGAAGGCTGATGTTGCATTATCTGCAGTTGAAAGATCATTTGTAAGACAATTTGCAGGTGTATCGGTATCACTGATTGCTTTCTCAAAGCCACCTCCAAGAGACAGAACAACATCGCCAATATATGTTTCATAGCCAAAACCAACGGAATATGTGTCATTAAATTCAGAGTTATCCAAACCTAAATTATCAGTATTTTTGTTGTATCCAAACGCAAGATCCATTCCCCCAAATGATGGAGTGAAGTATATCAGACCAAGTCCGTTATCATTTCCAGAAGTTGTAGTTACATGGCCATCGGATGTTACATCAATAGCTGTATCCGCCCCAGAACCGGTAGTACCAACAAGCATGCTATCAACGGCTGAACTACTATCTTTTATTTGGATTGAACCAAAAGCACCGCCAAGTGATAACTCAAAACTATTTTCTTCGGCATCGATATCAGTGAGATTAAGAGTATCTTTGAAAGAAATATCTAAGCCATTGAACATGGTTGCGCTCACATCAAAAGTGAGCTCTTTAGAAAACTCAAACTGTGGAAATTTTTCATCTACATTTACCCCACATAGACTTGGTTCGAATGTGTAGGTTGCTTCGCCTGTTAGGGATGAGCCGGTTGCAAAACCGATACTTTCTAAATCTGCAGTTATTGTCCCAGCATTTGTATCTGTCAATTCATTGGCAAAAACATCAGCTGGAGCAGCTTGGGTTTGACAACGCCCTTCTATTGCAATTGCCTCAACCATAACTTCTCCACCAACATTCAAACTAATGCCGCTTGTTTTAACATCGCTAGGTGCATCACCGGCATGAGCAAATGTTGACAATAGTATTGTTGAAAATATGACAGGTATTTTTCTCATTAAAGTATTTACCGCTTTTATCAATTAATTAATAATCAATATTATATTGTTATAGTTCTAAAATAGTCAACGTATAACAAAGACTTGAACATTATAATAATATTATATGTTGTTTATATGATACAGTTGTTAATAGTTTGTTAAATGTTATTTTGTTGACATTGGAATGGCTTTATTTTTTACTGCCAATTAGTTGATATTAATGGTTTTTTATGAATAATCTTTTAAATAATCAAAAAATTAAAATAATGAGAACAAATCTGCTCAAAAAATCAATATTCATTTTTTTAATTAGTTTTACACTTTCAGGTTGCTCGACATCTTTCAATATGCCGGACTGGATGGATGCTGATTTATCTCGTGAGAGAGCTGCGGAGAGGCAAGCAAAAAAAGACGGTGGTCCAACAGGTAAAATTCAAGATAGCATAAAACTATTTGGAAGTGATATTCGCGACAGCGGCGCTATGATTGGTGTAAACTCATTACTATGGCGTGCGTCTCTGGATACCATATCTTTTATGCCATTAGAAGAGGCCGATCCATATGGGGGTATTATCATGACTGAGTGGTATAATAATCCCAATAATCCGGAAGAAAGATATAAAATCACGATATACATTCTTGACACCCGGCTCAGAGCTGACGCAGTTAGAGTCTCCGTATTTATGCAACAAAATCTTAACGGCGAGTGGATAAATATTTCAACAAGCGAGGATACCCGTTTACAGCTCGAAAATAGTATATTGACAAAAGCACGCCAGATGAAGCAAGAATAATCCGATATATTATGGAACGATACAATCATAGAGAAGTAGAAGGTAAATGGCAGAATAAATGGGAGTCTGAAAAGATATTCCATGCCAGTGAAGATTATTCGAAACAAAAATACTATGTTTTAGAAATGTTTCCATATCCTTCAGGTAAGATCCATATGGGGCATGTTCGTAACTATACAATGGGAGATGTTGTAGCAAGATACAAAAGGGCTCAAGGGTTTAATGTACTTCATCCAATGGGGTGGGATGCATTTGGAATGCCTGCGGAGAATGCTGCAATGGAAAATAATATTCATCCTGCAAAATGGACTTACCAGAATATTTCAAACATGCGTAAGCAACTAAAGCTACTTGGTCTATCAATAGATTGGTCCCGTGAAATTGCAACATGTGACCCTGAGTATTATCAGCATGAGCAGAGATTGTTTTTGGATTTCTTTAAAAAAGGTCTTGTTGGAAGAAAAAAATCAAAAGTAAACTGGGACCCGGTAGACAATACCGTTCTTGCCAATGAACAAGTCATTGATGGAAAAGGTTGGAGATCAGGTGCCGAAGTTGAAACAAAAGAGCTGACTCAATGGTTTTTCAATATAACAAATTATGCAAATGATTTACTGAGTAAACTTGAGAGTCTTAGTAAATGGCCCGAAAAAGTCAAAACTATGCAAAATCACTGGATTGGAGAATCGACAGGCTTACAGTTTAAATTCGAAATAACAAATAGTGCTGATCATGGATATAAAACAATAGACGTGTTTACTACGAGACCTGATACACTTTTTGGAGCAAGCTTTGTTGCAGTTGCAGCCGACCATCCCTTAGTTAAAAAACTAGAGCAAGATAATCCTAGAATTACAAGCTTTAAAAAAGAGTGCAGATCAAAAGGTACAACTTTGGCCGAAATAGAAAAAGCCGAGAAAATTGGTTTTGATACAGGGATTAAAGTAAAGCATCCATTTATCAAAGATAAGACGCTTAGTGTTTACATCGCAAACTTCGTGTTGATGGAATATGGGACAGGTGCAATATTTGGGTGCCCTGCACATGACCAGAGAGATCTCGACTTTGCACGTAAGTACAATTTAGATGTGATACCTGTTGTATTGCCAGAAGATCAACAAGAAGAAAACTTTCAAATAGAGAATGAGGCTTATACTGGTAATGGGACAATTTTCAATTCAGACTTCCTAAATGGAAGAACCATTGAAAAGGCGAAGGAGATTGTGGCCGAGGAAATTGCAAAAAATAAAATTGATGGGTCACCTCAAGGTTATAAAAAAATTACCTACCGTTTGCGCGACTGGGGTGTTTCCAGACAGAGATACTGGGGCTGTCCAATACCAATCATTCATTGTGTTGGTTGTGGGGTTCTGGAAGTACCATATAAAGATTTACCAGTGCGATTGCCGGATGATGTTGACTTCAGTATTCCAGGAAATCCTCTTGAGAGACATCCAACATGGAAAAAAGTAAAGTGCCCAAATTGCAATAAGGATGCCACAAGAGAGACAGATACATTTGACACGTTCGTTGACTCTTCATGGTATTTTGCAAGATTTTGTAGTCCAAAGTCTGATGAACCAGTAAAAGCTGAGTCTGTCGACTATTGGTTACCGGTCGATCAATACATAGGTGGTGTAGAGCATGCTATCCTTCACCTTCTTTACTCAAGATTTTTTATACGTGCCATGAAAGAGACTGGACATTTATCATTAGATGAGCCTTTTTCTGGATTATTTACACAAGGTATGGTGACACATGAAACTTACAAGGACTCTTCGGGTAATTGGCTATTTCCTGAAGAAGTTATGCGGGATCGAGAAAAACCTGTTCATGTTAAAACCGGAGAAGCTGTTAAAATTGGGCCCATAGAGTCTATGTCTAAATCAAAAAAAAATATTATCGACCCTCAATCAATAGTAGAGACATTCGGAGCAGATACTGCAAGATGGTTTATTCTTTCTGATACGCCACCTGAGCGTGATATTCAATGGACTGATAAAGGGGCAGAAGCCTCTAATCGCTTTATTCAAAGAATTTGGAAAATTGTAAATGACGGGGCATCCTTGATTTCGAAAAAAAATATTGTCGAGCCAAAGGAGTATACCGAAGATGCACTAATTATTAGAAAAATAACACATAAAGCGATAAAAGATATAACGGATGCGCTTGAGAATTTAAGATTTAATAGAGCAATTGCTCATATTTACGAACTTTCCAGTGAGATACAAAACCTTATGAATAGAAATGAAAAAATCAATGATATCAGTAAGTTATATGCTATAAAAGAGTTATTGGAGACGTACTGCCAACTTTTTGCCCCTATGGCACCACATTTAGCAGAAGAATGTTGGAAAACATTAGGTTGTGATGGTATAATTTCCCAAAGAGGATGGCCTCAATTAATAAATAAATATATTCAGGAGGACACCGTCCTTATCATTGTACAAGTAAATGGGAAAAAAAGGGGTGAAGTTGAGGTAGCAAAAGACTTAGCACAAAGTGATGTTGAAGCTGCCGCTATGCAAGTTGATAATGTGAATAAATCAATCACTTCTAAAATTAGAAAAATTATATATGTACCAAATAGGGTTTTAAATGTTGTTATCTAAATTTAAGAATTTATTTCTAATAATTATGCTCCTAACGTTTGTCGTGGGCTGCTCCCTCTCACCAATGTATGGAGTAAACAGTAATTCTCAATTTATTATGAGTGAAATCTATGTTAATGATACGTCCGATAGAAATCACCAAGTTGTTCGAAATGAAATTATGAAGTATATGGGAATGAACGCTGTAAGGGGAAAGTCAAAACTTGAAATGGATTTCGATATAGTTATTGAAAAGAATCCTCTTCTAATTAACTCAACTGGAGAGGCCAAAAGGATGCAGCTTGATGTAGAGGTTGAATATAAAATATTTAGGATCACTGAATTCAGAGAATTAATATATTCCGACTCCGCTCGTGTCTATAATACTTTCACACTATCACCCTCTGAATATAACAACGCCCAAGCAGAAATATCTACTTATGACCTAATAGCAAAAGAAGTCGCGTCAGTCATAAACAAGCAAATATCTCTAAATCATCTTAAGTTAATGAACTGATGACCCAGCCTGGTAACTAAAAAGTGATACTTCGCAATAAACAAGCTGATGACTTTATAAAAAACCCTAGTGATGATATACATGGCATATTGATATATGGACAAGATAATGGGCTAATTAATCACAGAACAAAGGCGCTCATCAACCATTTTATTAAAGACCAAAACGATCCATTTTTATTATCAAAAATAAATAGCGATCAACTAAAGGATGATCCAGGTCTACTAGCTGATGAGCTTAATACAATCGGTTTATCTAGTGACAAAAGGGTTATACTATTAGATTTAACATCAGATCTTAATAAGGAGCAGATCACCTGTATAATTGAGTCACAAAGTGAGTCGCTCTTAATCATTTTTGCAGGCGAATTGAAGCCTACTTCACCGTCAAGAAAGGCATTTGAGACTGATAATAATTTTATAACGATCCCATGCTATAATAGTACCGATATAGATATAACGACTTTACTTAATAACAAGCTCAAAGAAAAAAATCTGACCATGGATAAGGAAGCAAAAGATCTGCTTGTTGGTTCATTAGGGAATGACTATGGTAACACAGTTACTGAAATTGAAAAGATCTTAAGCTATCATAAAAGTAATAATATAATAAGCAGTTCAGATGTAGAGTCTATAATGGTATCGTCATCAAATATTATCATTACTGACTTGGTTGACATGGTATTTGAGAAAAAAACGGTAAGTATAAATAAATTATACCAAGCAGTGCTAGATGAATTCAACCCTGCCCAGATACTGATTATTATATCAAACCATGCTATTAGATTATTAGAATTGTTAGCAGAAAAAGAAGAATCGAATTTACCAAATAAACAACTGATTGAAAATTCGAGACCACCCATTTTTTTTAAAAGACACGCATCTTTCCAAAAGCAGCTCAACACATGGAATAGAAATCTTTTAAGTAATATGCTTGAAATTTTGTATGAAACTACCGTTGAAACACGAAAAAATAGCGATTTATCTGTGGAACTAACAGAGCGATGCCTCTTAAAAATATCCTCTCTTAAGAACTAGCCTGATAATTTATCTTTTATAAACTCTAAATGCTCGCTGCTTGTATAATTTATAATTACTTTGCCCGATTTTAGATCTTTGCTACGTATCTCCACTCTCAGTCCGGTCATGTCAGTCATTAATTTCTCCAACTCCGTAATGTTCTTATCTTTCCTAGATGAATTCTTAGTTTTTTTCTGAGCTGATACTGGATTTTTTACAAGTTCCTCTGTCTGCCTTACACTTAACTCTTTTAAAATAATCAAATCTGCTAAGCTTTCTGCATTTTCAGCCGATATTAAAGCCCTCGCGTGTCCGATCGTCAGTTGTCCACTAGAAAGATAGTTCTTTACTTTCGCTGGTAAATTATTTAGGCGTAATATGTTTGCAATGTAACTCCTGCTCTTTCCAATTACCTGAGCTAGATCTTCCTGAGTATAATTATATATATCTATTAATCTTTGATATCCCGTTGCTTCATCTATTGGGCTCAGATTACTCCTTTGAACATTTTCAATAATTGCAATTTCTAATGCATCAACATCCGATAAATTTTTGATTATCGCAGGTACATTATCTAATTGAGCGATTTGAGCGGCACGCCATCGCCTCTCTCCTGCAATCACTTCGTATGATTCCGCGTTATTGAGTTCCCTGACAATAATGGGTTGCACGATACCTTTCTCTTTAATTGAATTAGCCAAATCAACAAGCTCATCTTCAGAAAATACACTCCTTGGATTCTGTTTATTTGCCTGAATTTTTTCTATTGGAAGCCTTGCGACGGTTAGGTCCAGTCCAATTTCATTAGGTTTAATATCGCTAGGAACATCTCCTATCAATGAAGCCAAGCCTCTGCCGAGTCTTGAGGTTGATGCGTTTGACTGTTGCTCTGCCACTGTAAGTCCCCTATTTTTTATAAATTATTGTTATATACTGTCTTGTCTTTTTTTAAAACTTCTGCTGCTAAATTCATATATGCCTGTGAGCCCTGGCATTTGTAGTCATATAATATTACCGGCTTTCCGTATGATGGAGCCTCGGAAACTCTTACATTCCTTGGTATTACTGTTTTATAGACCTTATCTCCAAGAAAATCTCTAACATCTTTTGCTACTTGACCTGAAAGATTATTTCTTTCATCAAACATGGTTAAAAGCACGCCATGTATTAATAAATCTTTGTTTAGAGTTGTACGAACATGTTCAACAGTTTCTAATAGCTGACCCAGGCCCTCTAGAGCATAAAACTCACATTGTAGCGGCACAATGAGAGCATCAGCAGCAGCTAAGGCGTTTATTGTAAGTAAATTTAACGATGGGGGACAATCTATAAGAATATAATCATATTGAATTTTACTTTGAGCTTCAAGCTCTTCGACCGCCAACTTTAGCTTGTATGACTTTTTGCTATCATCCGCAAGAACGGCTTCTAATCCCAAGAGATCGAGGGTAGATGGAATAATATGGAGATTTTGTACAAGGGTTTCCAACTTTATATCCATTATAGCATGTTCCCCAGTTAAAACATCATAGGTTGAATGCTTCCTATCATCTTTGTTCACGCCCAAGCCAGTGGAGGCATTACCTTGAGGATCAAGATCAATAATTAGAACTTTTTCCCCTATGCCAGCAATTGCACAGCCTAAATTTATTGTTGTTGTAGTTTTTCCAACGCCACCCTTTTGATTTGCAAATGCAAATATTTTAGCCTTATTATTTTTCTTTAATCCAAACATTATTTTCGTTCAATATTAAGAATATAAGAGTTTTCTTGGGTTATACTATTGATAAACTCTACCCTTAATTTTGATGAAATTTTCGCTTTGGTCAACTCACTTTTTGCTTTAATACCCTTTTGCAACAAGTATTTTGTTTTTTTATGGGCATATGGATGTGATAGAGACAATATACTGTCGATACTTGCGAATGCTCTTGCAGTAATTACATCAACTTTGAATGAGTGATTTACATATATATCTTGAACTCTCTGTGGGATTATCTTTACATCCACCGTGCATTTTGAAGCGGCATAGTTTAAAAAAGTACATTTCTTATTATTAGAGTCAACAAGATAAATGTCCTTTCCTGAGCGGTCGTAGTAAATTGCAATAATAAATCCTGGTAGACCTGCACCTGTGCCAATATCCATTAGGGACTGAAAATCCTTTGGTATAGAGTTCACAAGCTGAAGAGAATCTAATATGTGCCTATGCCATAAAGAATCTACAGTCGATTTTCCAATAAGATTGAATTTACTTTGCCATTCAGTCAGACATTGGGCATAAATATCTAATTTACTAATTGTTTCACGTGAAACATCATAGTTTTTTTCAATTATATTTATAACTTCTTTTCTATTAGTCACGACTCATGCTGACATTTCTGTGATTTTACGGCGCACTTTAATGTATGATAATAACTTTAGGACAGTAGACGGGTCGATTCCTTCCATTCTTGATAACTGCCCTACAGTCGAAGGCTTCATTTTCTTTATCCTATCACGGGCCTCATTTGATAATCCCTTTACGCTATCGTAATCTATATCGATTGGTATCACTAATGACTCATCTTTTTTAAAAGATACGATCTCGAGTCTTTGTCTCTCTAAATACTTTGAGTATATTGCACTAGACTCAATCTGGGCTCTAATTGACTCATCAATTGTCCTGAGTTCTGGCCATATTGGATATAAGTCAATTAAATTAATATTCGGGTATGAGATTAAATCTAGAACTGAGCGCCTCTTTCCATCTTGATTGATTTTTAAACCATGTTGCTTTGCTTTGTTTGGAGTTATCGTTAGATTTGTTGCAAGGTTCATGGCGTCTTGAATTAAACCTAATTTTGACTTGAAAGACGCCGCCCTATCTTTTTTAATAATTCCCATATCAATTCCTTTTTGTGTAAGGCGCTGATCCGCATTATCAATGCGCAGTGATAGTCTATACTCTGCTCTTGATGTGAACATTCTGTAAGGCTCTGTAACTCCTTTTGTCACCAAGTCATCTATCATTACCCCAATATATGCATCGGAGCGATCTAGAATAAACTCTTCTCTTGTACAACATTTAAGCGCCGCATTTACGCCAGCAACTAATCCCTGCGCAGATGCCTCTTCATATCCTGTTGTACCATTAATCTGACCTGCCAGGAACAAATTGCTTATTTTTTTTGTCTCGAGAGTTTGTTTTAATTCTCTTGGGTCAATATAGTCGTATTCGATTGCATACCCTGGTCTTTCTATTTTGACGTTCTCAAGTCCCTTGATAGACCGAACCATGATTTCTTGCACCCTCTCATCAATTGATGTGGAAATACCATTTGGATATATCGTATGAGTATTTAAACCTTCTGGCTCCAAAAAAATTTGATGCCCACTACGCTCACCAAAACGAACAACCTTGTCCTCGATAGATGGGCAGTAACGTGGACCTGTTGACTCTATTTGGCCAGAATAAAGTGGGGCATCATCCAAATTACTCATTATTATATTATGTGTCTTATCATTTGTCCTAGTTATAAAACATGATATTTGTTCCTGCTGGATACGTTCCGTTAAATAGGACATATATATTGGTTCATTATCTGGACACTGCTCCTCAAGAGACGACCAGTCTATTGTTCTACCATCAAGCCTTGGAGGTGTGCCTGTTTTTAATCTTCCTAAATTGAAGCCAAACTCATTAAATACATTAGATAGATGAAGCGATGGCTTGTCTCCAACCCTACCTGCTGGATAGATTTTTTTCCCAATATGTATTAGGCCATTGAGAAATGTTCCTGTTGTAATGACTACTGATTTTGCATATATTTCTTCACTATTGAGTGTTCTCACACCACAACACACACCTTTATCAATAATGAGTCCAATGCATTCATTTTCTAGCACTGTTAGATTTTTGTATTCACTTAGAATGCCTTGCATTGCCGCCTTATATATCTCTCTATCAGCTTGTACACGCGGCGCTCTTACAGCTGGTCCTTTACTTTGGTTTAATACTCGATATTGTATTGCAGCTTTATCCGATGCAACTCCAATTGTTCCATCAAGCGCATCTACTTCACGAACGAGATGACTTTTTCCTAAACCGCCGAAAGCTGGATTACACGACATTTCTCCAATAGTAGATTTTTTATGAGTTATCAGTAGAGAAGATGCACCAAATCTAGCTGCTGCGGCTGCCGCTTCGCACCCTGCATGACCTCCACCGATAACAATGACATCATAACTGATCTTCATTAATCACTCCTATGTGATATATATTGTATTCTAAACTATTTACCAATACAAAAATCTTTAAAAATTACTTCCAATAGATCTTCAACATCAATATGCCCAGTAATCCGAGCTAACGAATTTACTGCTGACCTTAACTCTTCCACTACTACTTCAACATCCAAAAGATCATTTTTAACAATTATTGATAAGTGGTTTTTAGTTTTTTCCAGTGCATCGCGATGGCGTGATCTTGTGATAAATGAACCTTCTGTTCTGCAGCCCTTTTCAACAAATTGTCCAATGATATCAATGAGTTGTGTAATTCCTTGATCTTCTTTTGTTGAAATAATAATATCTTTATTTTTATGGATAGAAATATCGGACTTTGTCCATACCTCTATAGATTTATCCTTTATGTTATGTGGGATTCCATCGTTTTTATTAATACTTGAGTCCATCAACCACAAAACAAGATCCGCCTCATTAATCTTTGTTTGAGATTTTTTTATACCAATATTTTCTAGTTCTGTTTTTGCTTTCCTTATCCCAGCCGTATCAGTGATAATCACGGGGAATCCATTTATATCAAGATATGCATCCAAACTATCTCTCGTTGTTCCCGCTTCATCGGATACAATTGCAATATCTCGATTTGATAGATGGTTAAGAAGGCTTGACTTACCTGTATTCGGAGAACCAGCAATGATTATATGAAATCCATCCCTCAATCTTTCTCCTTTATTTGAGTCATTCAGATGTGCGTCCAATTCACTTAGAACGACTTTAATATCTGTTACTTGAGAGACCGCAACCTCTGGTGATATCTCCTCCTCAACAAAATCGATTGTTGCTTCAAGATATGATAGATTTTTTACTAATTGCCCCTTCCATTTTGTATATAAGTTTGATAATTTGCCTTCCATTTGATCAAATGCCTGTTTTCGCTGAAATTCTGTCTCAGCGTTTATCAAATCAGCCAGACCCTCAACTTCTACTAGGTCTAATTTACCATTTAAAAAGGCTCTCCTAGTAAATTCACCAGGCTCGGCATAACTAAAATTTTCTTCTCCTGCTAAAATACTAAAAATCATATCTTTAATAGCTTTACCACCGTGAATTGATAGTTCGACCATATTCTCTCCCGTAAAACTATTTGGTGACTTAAAAAAAGTTACCAGTGCTTTGTCTATAAAATCACCATTATGTGGGTGAACTAATTTTGCAATTTGAACTTTTTTAGGATCAGGTAGATCTATGTTAAATAGATTTCCGATTTTTTTCGCTTCAGGGCCAGAAACTCTTATTACCGCAATGCCTGATTTTCCAGGTGCTGAAGATAGAGCATAAATTGTTTTTGAGTTGATATTACTGTACATATTTCTAATTACTAAATTAACAGTTATTATTACAACAAAAAAAGTTTACAATCCATTTTATTTATTATTTATCAGGATCTCGTATTTGGTTTATATATGATATTATCGGCATTAAAGTCTCATCAAAATTTGATCAAAATAGTTTTAGTTTTGTTTATTACGTTCTTTGTTGCTGCAATTGATGAAAAATCTTTACAAGCAAGTGATCTCTACAAGAAGAATCTAGGTATAGCGACCTGGGCAAACGATACGACTTTATCTGGTTGGGAAAATAATCATGGATGGAAAAATCACTCAAAGGAGTATATGAAGAAATATGAAATAGAGAATAATATAAAACTATTTCAAGTTGTTTCAGAGCCAACCCGATATGGTAACACCTCATTCTTTATCCAAGCGCCCGGTAATGGCTGCTACAACAGGCCCAGTGACTGTAGTCGGGCTAATGGTGAGAGGCAAAAAAGAGTAGAGGCAAAATATAGTAAGAGTTTTAAAGGTATGGTTTGGGTTTCATACTCATTCATGATACCGGACTCATATGAATTGAATGACACTAGGAAAGCAATAGTTCAGTTCCACAGTGACTATGATTACTATGGTCCTATGTTTCTTCTACAACTTGAAGATGATGGTTTGATTTGGGCACATGAGTCAGCGGCTGGGCACGTCATTATACCCGAGGGCACCGACAACTGCGCCGCTGGTTCAGATAAGGAGAACACACACAAAAGAAAATACTGTGAAGCAAGGATAGATTCATACCAATTGATTCCAGGGGAACAGCTGGAAAGAAATGTATGGTATGACGTTGTGTTCAATATCAACTTCGATAACAAGAAACTAGACAAAGCATTTCACAAGATATGGATCAATGGTGAGTTGGTGCATGAAAGACACAATCAAACTTTATGGGAACACCAGAGTGGTTTGCCAAAGAGATTTATGAAAGCAACATTCAATTTCGGTATATATGGTTCCACTAAGGACAGCTCATATCAGGCCATATATGCTGATGAAGTCTACTTTGGCAGAACTTGTAATAAATTATTACTTGATAAGTTAGGCTATGATTGTGAGCAAATTCAAGCACAAATAATAAACGAGTCAAAACCTTTTGTAATAGAAGATAGGGCAGCATATCACAGCACTGGAAAAGTCAGATATATCAAGAAGAATCCATACTGGAGGTAATTGATCATTAATGTTATGCGCTTTTTTTCAAGAGATATCAGACATCAATTCCATTTTACATTGATTTCAGGGATTATTATGCTAAAGACTAAGAGATTGTTTTTATTTACTAAAGGAAAAATCAATGAAGAAAATCATTTTAAATAACTTTGGCGATGAGCGGGAAATGAAATTTATTGATGGGGAAGCACAGAAACCCATGGATAACCAAGTCCTAATTAAACACATGGCTATTGGGGTTAATTTCATTGATATTTATCAAAGAACTGGATTATACCCCTTAAATCTTCCATCTAGACTCGGTTTGGAGGCATCAGGTGTTGTTGAAGAAGTTGGAGATAAGGTAGAGGAATTTAAAAAGGGGGATAGGGTTTGTTACTGCAATGGTCCACTTGGAGCTTATGCGACCCATAACATTGTCCCCGAAAATCTTTTATTACATTTACCAGATGAAATTGAATTTGAAACTGTTGCAAGCTCACTCTTAAAGGGAGTAACTGCATACTTTCTAATGCACGACATCTATAAAGTAGGGATAGATGACACAATAATATTTCATGCTGCTGCTGGCGGCGTTGGCTCGATAGCATCAGGCTGGGCAAAGTCACTTGGAGCAACTGTCATTGGCACAGTTGGATCTGACGAAAAAATTAATTACGCAAAGTCAAATGGCTGTGATCATGTTGTTAACATAAATAAAGAGTCTTTTAAAGAAACAGCACTAAAAATTACAGATAATGAGGGGGTTACTGTTGTTTATGACTCCATTGGTAAAGATACGTTAATTGACTCCATGGATTCATTAAGGAAGAGGGGTCTGCTCGTAAGTTTTGGTAATGCATCAGGTGTACCAGATCCGATAAATATCCTTGATCTTATGAAAAAAGGTTCCTTATTTATTACAAGACCCACATTATTTGATTACGTTAAAACGCGTGAACAGCTTGTTAATGCGTCAGAAAAGTATTTTGAAGTACTAAAAAGTGGAGCCGTAAAGATCGACGTCCAACAGAAATTTACGCTTGATAAAGTCGGTAAAGCGCACGCAGCTATGTCAAGTAGAAAAACAATGGGTACTACGGTTCTTATACCGTAATTAGGTATTCATTGAATCATAAAATTCATTATTGTCTTTTGTCTGTGCGATTTTGTCTAGAAGAAATTCCATTGCATCAACGGTACCCATAGGATTCAGAATACGCCGAAGTACAAACATTTTTTTTAGCGTACCATCATTGATTAAAAGTTCTTCTTTTCTTGTACCAGAACGAAGTATATCCATCGATGGAAATACACGTTTATCCGAAACTTTTCTATCGAGAATTATCTCAGAGTTACCTGTGCCTTTAAACTCTTCAAAGATAACTTCATCCATCCGGCTACCTGTATCAATTAAAGCTGTTGATATGATTGTCAGAGAACCACCCTCTTCAATATTACGTGCGGCACCAAAAAATCTTTTAGGTCTTTGTAGGGCATTTGCGTCAACACCTCCGGTTAACACCTTCCCTGATGAAGGCACAACGGTGTTGTAAGCTCGCCCAAGTCTGGTAATAGAGTCTAATAGTATTATAACATCTCGGCCGTGTTCCACGAGTCTTTTAGCCTTCTCAATGACCATTTCTGCCACTTGAACGTGCCTTGCAGCTGGCTCATCAAAAGTTGACGAAACAACTTCCCCATTCACTGATCTCTGCATATCTGTAACCTCTTCAGGCCTCTCATCTATGAGGAGTACTATTAGATAACACTCGGGATGATTGGAGGTTATTGAATGGGCTATATTTTGAAGTAATACCGTTTTACCTGTTCTGGGCGGCGCAACAATAAGGCCTCTTTGACCTTTTCCAAGAGGTGCAACAATATCGATTATACGACCACTTTTGTCCTTAAGAGATGGGTCCAGTACTTCCATTGTGAGAGACTCATCAGGATATAGAGGGGTTAGATTATCAAAGTTAATCTTATGGCGTCCCTTTTCCGGATCTTCAAAGTTTATTATATTTACTTTGAGTAAGGCGAAATACCTTTCACCCTCTTTTGGGCTTCTGATTTCACCTTCAATGGTATCTCCTGTCCGCAAAGTAAACCTTCTTATTTGACTTGGGCTTACATATATATCATCAGGTCCAGGTAGATAATTGGCATCTGGAGAGCGAATAAATCCGAAACCATCCTGTAATACTTCCACAACGCCATCGCCAATTATTGTTATATCTTTCTCTGCAAGTCGCTTTAATATTGCAAAAAGTAATTCCTGCTTTCTGAGAGTACTTGCATTATCTATCTCATGTTCCTCGGCAATACCGAGCAGCTCAACTGGCTTTTTTTCTTTTAATTCTGCAAGTCGTACCTGGTTAGCATCTGTATTTAATTGTTTTTCAGTCATGTTTTGAAGATTGTTTGTATAGAATATACTAGATGAGTTTGTATATTGCTATATATAACATATAAAAAAAATCATATCAAAAGAAAAATTACGGTTTTAAAATAACTAAGAATACAATTATGATTATCAAAGCCGTTGGAATTTCGTTAATTGCACGAAAAAATTTATGAGTTTTTTTATTCATATCTTGCTGGAATTTCTTCATATATCCAATCAATAAACCATGATATGCTGATAAAATCACGACCAATAAAGACTTGGAATGAAACCAGATATCTTGTGAGAAGTCTACTACATCAAAATAAAATATTAATAAGAGACCAAACACCCAAGAAGCTATCAAGGCGGGAGTCATTATATATCTTCCTAGTCTATACTCCATAACCTTCAGAAGTTCCGATGCTTCACTTCCTTTTTGTAAATCGGAGTGGTATACAAATAATCTAGGTAAATATAGTAAAGCTGCAGACCACGCAATAACGGATATTATATGTAAGGATTTAACTATTAAATACAGGTTACCATCATCCATCTAGCTGAAGCTCCTAACAAAATGTACAAGATCTTGTACGTGCTGAGGTGGTGTCTCTTTTAAGATACCATGTCCGAGACCGACAATAAAGGGTTTGCCCCGAAACTTGTTAATATTTATCTCTATATCTTGCTTAAGTTCTGCACCACCCTTTAACAAAAGATTAGGTGAAACATTCCCTTGAACTATTGCTTTTTTTTGTAATATATCTTTGACAAAATCTCTATCCAATTCGCTATCAACTGCTATTATATTTAAACCGGTTTCGCAAGCATATTTTTCATAAAGCTTATGAGCACCCTTCGGAAATGCGATGACAGGAGTATCTGGATACACCTGCTTAACTTTTGATATAATTTCACTTGTTGGTTTTATTACCCAATCATCAAATTTTTCTTCGCTCAAAACACCCGCCCAAGAATCAAAAATTTTTACAACATCAGCCCCAGCGCTAATTTGTAAAATTAGGTAACTTGCAGATAACTCAACTAGTATATCAATCATATCGCTTGCCAAAGATGAATTGTCGTCCATCCATTTAATAGCCTGTGAGAAATCTTTTTTCGATCCGCCATTTATCATATAAGTCATCACAGTCCATGGAGCTCCACAAAATCCTATCAAACTCTTCTCTTTGGATAATCTAGCTCTAGTTAGGTTAATTGCATCACCGATATTCATAAGTTTCGACCCCTCGATTTGAGCGACTCTACCTAACCTTGGACTATCTAATAGAGATTTTTCCAGGACTGGCCCAATTTCCTCTAGAAACCTTAGTTTGATGCCAACGTTCTGAGCTATTAGTAAAATATCTGCAAAGATTATAGCTGCATCTAAGTCGAACCTTTCAATTGGCTGAAGGGTTACCTCCGATGCATATTCCGGTTTGTAGCACAAATCCAAAAAACTGCCCGCCTTATTCCTCACAACGTTATATTCAGGTAAGTATCGCCCTGCTTGCCTCATAAGCCAAATAGGTGGTGGCCATATTTTTTCCCCGTTAGATAATTTACACAGTACTGTCATAACATATAATTTAATAAGCTATTGCTGTTGTTACTTTGTGGAATTTGGTAATTATTTTTTATAAACATATTATCCACATTTCAAATATTAACAGGGTAGCTATATATATTTAATAAAAATCTTTGGATATCTAGCTAAAAATGTCAATAATCACTCTAGAGTTACATTTGCAGCAAACTATGTATTCCTTTTTTTGTTAGTAAAATGTGTATATCTTGTTGATAAATTTTAGATTTAAGTGATGTTAATAAAGTCAAAGACTTATCAACTAGAACTTTAATGTTAATAAATTCTGGAAAATATGTATAAAGTTCTTTATTTTTTCTGTATTTTAAAAATATACACATTGTCGGAGTGATTGTTAACAGTGCCTGTTGAAAACACAATTTCTTATAATATACATTTGGTGAGTGACTCAACAGGGGAGACGCTCAGCACCATTGCTAAAGCGGTACTTGTGCAATATAAGAATTTAGACTTCCAACAACACATGCACTCCCTTGTCCGAAATAAAAGACAAATCGAGTCTGTTTATGAAGAAATTAAAGAGAGGCCTGGAGTTGTTTTGTGCACACTCTATGATTTCGAATTAAAAAAAACGTTACAGACATTGTGCGACGAGTTGAGCATACCACTTATCGATCCGCTAGACAGTATCCATCAGTCACTAACATCAGTTTATGGCATAAAAGGTAGTCCAATCATTGGGGGGCAGCATCAATTAAATACAGAATACTTTGAAAGAATAGATGCGATGAATTATACGCTGGCTCATGACGACGGTATTATCTCCGGAGACTTGAATGCTGCAGATGTTATATTAGTCGGGGTCAGTAGAACATCAAAAACACCTACCAGTATATATCTGGCAAATAGAGGGATTAAAACTGCAAATATACCGTTTGTGAATAATATACCACTACCTCACGAGTTAACAGTTGTAAAACATCCTCTGATTGTAGGCCTTGTAGCAACACCTGAACGAATAATACAGATTCGAAAAAATAGGCTAATGGCTCTTAACGCAAAAGATGACAGCAGTTACGTCGATAAAAGACTTGTTAGCGAAGAGATTGTCAAAGCAAAAAAATTATTTGAAAGCAGCAACTGGCCAGTAATAGATGTAACAAGAAAGTCTATTGAAGAAACTGCAGCTGAAGTAATGTTATTGCTTAGAGCCAGGATCTCTGAATAATGGAATACAGTATAATATTGGGCTCTAAGAGTGAAATAAGACGAAATCTACTAAAGAATGCAGGTGTTCAATTTAAAGTGGTTGACTCTGGGTTTGATGAGACTCATTTGAAAGATACGATTGATAGTCAGGCATGCGAACAAGAAGAAATTGAAGATCTCGTAAAAAAATTATCTTACGAGAAAGCTAAAATAATTTCTGACAAGTACAATAAAAATGTAATTATTGGATGTGACCAAATTCTCTTTTTCGATAATAGGATCTTTAATAAACCGAATAATTTTGAAGAATCATATCAACAATTGAGGGAGCTAAGTGGAAAAAATCATAAACTTATCACAGCCACCATTTGTGTAAAAGAATCCAGAGAGATCTGGTCATATGTATCCGTGCAAAATATGCGAATGAGAAAACTCAGTGATAGTTATATTGAGAAGTATATTGATAGTGTCGGCGATACTGTCTTAAATATACTAGGTGGTTATGAAATTGAGGGAAAAGGGATAAATCTATTTGAAAGTATCGGCGATGACCTTTTCTCCATTCAGGGTATCTCAATATTACAGTTAATTAATTTCTTGAGAAAAGCAGGATACATTGAATGATCAAAATTGGTTTAACGGGCTCTATTGCAGTAGGGAAATCATTTGTTTTAGATATATTTAAGATCAAATATAACATACCCGTATTTAGCTCTGATGAATGTGTTCGAAAGATATATGCAGAAAACATTGAGTTAAAAAAATTTATCAAGGAAAAGATTTTGGAGTGTGACAGGAAGTTTACAAGTGAGGACATTGCCTCTATCGTTTTTAAAGATAGTGCAAAATTACAAATATTAGAGAATTTTATTCACCCACTTGTTAAGATGGAGAGAGAAGGGTTCATTAATCAAGAGTTTGACAATCAGTCTCAATTGGTTGTTATTGAAGTACCTCTACTATTTGAGAAAAATCTAGAATATGAGTTTGACAGTATTATACTTGTCGACGTGGCAGAGGACATACAGGAAGAAAGGGCATTATTAAGAAAAAATATGACTAGGGAGAAGTATTTATCTATTAAAGCAAAACAAATCCCAAATAATGAGAAGATAGAAAGATGTGATTTTGTCATAAACAACCATGATGAAAAAGCAACTATTAATAATATTGGTAATATTATTAATGAGTTAAAGAGACAGGTTAGATGAAATGAGAGAAATTGTCGTAGATATCGAGACAACCGGTCTTGATCCAAAAAAAGGCGATAAAATAATTGAAATTGCGTGCTTGGAGTTAATTAATCATATACCAACCGATAAGTACTTTCATGAATATATAAACCCAAACGGAAAAGAAATTTCTGAGGGTGCATATAAAGTACACGGTATATCAAGTGATTTTTTAAATGAAAAACCAATTTTCGACGAAGTTGCTGATAATTTTCTAAAATTTATCGCAGACTCTCCTGTTCTGGCCCACAATGCATCTTTCGACGTCGGTTTTTTAAATCACGAATTATCCCTTGAGAATAAAAAAACTATAGCAGATGACAAAGTTATTGATACTCTTGTTATAGCTAGATCTAAACATCCAGGTATGCCAAACAACCTTGATGCATTATGCAAAAGATATAATATATCTGAGCAAAAAAGAGGTTTACATGACGCAAAATCTGACTGTGAACTTCTTGCCCAGGTATATATAGAATTAATTGGAGGCAGACAAAGTAATTTTCAATTACATGAAGATGAGGGTAGCACAGATCAAGCAGAAGATAACGTCACAAGGGTTATTCGTGAGAGAAGGCCGTCACAAAAACTAACGGACGAAGAACTTGAAAGACATCGTGAATTTACCAGAAATTTTGTAAAAAAGTCATTATGGTCTCAAAAAGACTAAACTTAATTTTTCTGCATGTTTTGTTCAAAAAGTTTTAAAAAATCTATTGGCTCTATATAAAGTGGAGGAAAACCTCCATCTCTTACGCTGTCAGCTATTATTCTTCTCACAAACGGAAAAAGCATTCTCGGAATTTCAACGAGTATGACAAATGATTTATTATTTTGTTCAATATTATTTAGCTGAACTACGCATGCATAGGATAACTCAATAATAAAACATGGCTCATTATCAATTGTAGATGTAGCCTTTGTGCCAATTTCAACCTCATAAATACTATTTTTCTTATCCAGAGTGAGTGCATTAACATTAACACTCACGTTGATATCTGGTTTCACCATCATGTGAGGGAGTTTTCTTGGAACATTTGGGTTCTCAAAGGACAGATCCTTCACATATTGGCTCATAAATTTAAATCCACTTTTTAATTCTTCATTCATAGCAAAAAACCTATTACTGATAGTTATATAATAGCAGATGCAGGTTTTGGGTCAATTATTTGAAAATTATGATAAAATATTTTAATTATAGGTTTTGTATATATATTAATTATAGTTAAAATAGGTAAGTGAAATTCCATTATGTTTGATATCATAAATTTAATACTGTTAATTATTGTCATATTTATACTGATAATGTTACGTTCGGTCCTCGGTCGGCGAACTGGTCTGGAAAAGTCTGTTGTTATAAACTTTGATGATAAAAGAAAAAAAGTGACTGAGAAATCTCCGAGCGATGATATTGGTGTCCCAGCTGAAATGATTGAAGATGAAAAAAATATTGGCAAATACCAAAAAGAGCTAAAATTTTTGGAGAAATCTATAAATGGTTTTAATATTAAATACTTTACAGAGGGCGCGATAAAAGCATATGAAATGACTTTAATAAGTCATTCGGAAGAGAATTACGATACTTTAAATTCACTTTTAGAAAAAGACCTCTACGATGACTTTGTTAGATCAATTGATGTTAGAAATGAAAATTCTCAAAAATTAGAATATAGTTTGATTAAAGTAAGTGAGTTGCATATCGAAGACATTAAAATAGATAACAAAACAGTTAGTATTGTCTGTACTATAAAAGCAGATATAAATTCAAGCTTGAGTGAATTCCAGGAGGATGAAAAAATAACTAAAAGAAATAGCTCAAAGACAAAGGAAGTTTGGACATTTAGGAAAAATTTAAAAACTAAAGATCCCAATTGGAAAGTGCAAACTATAAGCCGACTTAATTAAAGCACAATAAATCATGATTGATAAAATGAATAGAGAACAACTTCAAAAGATATCTTTTGAAGACATAAAAGGCTGGGCTGATGATAACCATTTGGATGCTTTTAATGCTCTAAAAAGAGGGAGCTCCTCGTCGCTATTGGATTTAAAAATTTCTAATAGGAATTCTGCTCGAAAATATTTTGAGAAGAATTACCAGCCATATAAAATTTTAAATAAATTTAATGAAGAGACTCTCTATACAGGTTATTTTGAACCAATTTTACATGCGTCTGCTTCTAAAACAGAGATATATAATAAGCCCTTATATGGGTTTCCTAAAAAAAATGTGAAAAAATTCTTAGAACTTACAAGAAAAGAGATCGAAGAAGATGTACTTTGGGATCTCCCTATACTAGCATGGATATCAAACACAATTGATTTATATTTTATGCATATTCAAGGTTCAGGAACCTTAAAATTTGAAAATGGTATAGAGCGAAGATTTGTTTTTGATGGTAAGAATAATTATGAATATACATCAGTCGGTAAATATTTGACTGATAATAAATTTATAAATAAAAATCAGATATCAATGCAGTCCATAAAAAAATGGATGCACTCACATCCAGAAAATATAGCCATAAAATATATAAATAAGTCATTTATTTTTTTCAAAGAAGATGTAATAAATGAGTCTAATAGATCCCCTTTGGGGCAGTTAGGTATACGATTAACCCCACTAAGATCTCTTGCTGTTGACATGTCAATATACGACATTAATACTCCTATCTGGATTAATACAATTATACCAATTAAAGGTTTGGGTAAATTTGAAAGGTTTGAGAGGCTAATGCTCGCCCAAGACACAGGGTCGGCAATAAAGGGATTATTTAGAGGGGATATTTTCTTCGGAAATGACGAAAAAGCTGGATATATGAAATCACGAGGGGATATAATCATATTCAATAAATTATGACTAAAGATAAAAAGAAAATTTCGAGTAATGATTTGAAGCTATGGTATCAAATAGTAGATAAAGTTGAACCCATTAAAAAAAGAGACAACCCTGATATTAAGGATCAAGAACAAAGTAGCATTGACGCCGGTAGTATAATTTCTAGGGATGTCAATCAGAAAAAAATTATTAAAAAAAAAATCAGCAAAGACAAAGCTGCAATCAAACTAGCACCCAGCAAAGTTCCCATTAAAAAAGATGAACTTCTCAAGTTCACAGGTATTCATAGAAGACTGGAACAAAAAATGTCAAGAGGTCAAATTGATATCGACTCAACTTTAGATTTACATGGTATGACACAAGAGGAAGCCAAGCATGCCATCATAAATTTTATCAAGGTAGCAAATAAAAATAACCTGAAAATTATTCTAATTATAACAGGCAAAGGAATATCAATTGAAAATACAAATACAAGGAACAAGAACAGATATGAGCGTGGTGTGTTAAATAAAAATCTTCCAGCTTGGCTCCAAATGCCAGAGATTCGGGATTATGTAAATGGTTACAGGTATGCTAATCAAAAGCATGGTGGTGAGGGGGCTTATTATATACTCTTGAAAGCATGATTATAGGATAAATTTAGAGAGGTCGGCATTATTAGCAAGATCCTCAATATGATTTATTACGTACTCTTGATCAATAGTTATACTCTTCTCATCACGATCTGGAGCTGTAAAGCTTATATCATCGAGTACTCTCTCGAGAACAGTATGAAGTCTTCTAGCTCCAATATTTTCAACATTTGAATTCACACTAACGGCTATGTCTGCTAACTTTTCAATTGCATCTTTCGAGAATTTTAATTTAAGACCTTCAGTATCCATAAGTGCAATGTATTGCTTAATCAAGCTTGCTTCAGTATCGGTCAATATACTTACAAAATCTTCTTTTGATAAAGCACCAAGTTCTACCCTGATTGGCAATCTACCTTGTAGCTCTGGTAGAAGATCAGATGGCTTTGCAAGGTGAAATGCACCCGAGGTAATGAATAAGATATGATCTGTTTTTATTATACCATGCTTTGTTGATACAGATGTTCCCTCAATGAGGGGTAGCAAGTCTCTTTGAACGCCCTCTCGGCTTACATCTGCTCCTTGACGATTTTCGCGAGCACAAATTTTATCGATCTCATCAATAAAAACAATTCCGTGATTTTGAACGCTTTTCACTGCCTCTTGTACAATCGTGTCATGGTCAAGTAAATTATCAGATTCTTCTTGTAAAAGAATCTCATAGCTATCTTTGACAAGCATTTTTTTTGATTTATATTTATCTCCCATTGCTTTCCCTAGCATATCTCCAATGTTCAACATACCCATTTGAGCACCCGGCATTCCCGGTATCTCAAAGGAGGTCATGTTTGACGGAGAGTCTTTTATTTTAAGATCTATTTCTTTATCGTCTAGCTCGCCATCTCTTAACTTTTTTCGAAACGACTCTTTGGTAGACTCAGATGCATTCTCCCCAACAAGTGCATTGACAACTCTTTCTTCTGATAATAAGTGAGCCTTGGCTTCAACTTCAATTCGCTTTTTTTCTTTTATCATTGCAATGGCTGTTTCAACTAAATCGCGAATAATTTGCTCAACATCACGCCCTACATAACCGACCTCCGTGAATTTCGTTGCTTCAACCTTTATAAATGGTGCATCTGCTAACTTTGCAAGTCTACGCGAAATCTCTGTTTTACCAACACCTGTTGGTCCTATCATTAGTATATTTTTCGGGAGTATCTCGTCTTTTAAAGGCCCTGTTAGTTGCTGGCGTCGCCACTGGTTCCTTAAGGCTATTGCGCACGCCCTCTTAGCTGCGTTTTGGCCAATAATAAACCTATCTAATTCGGACACAATTTCTCTTGGTGAAAAGTCAGACATGTTATTCCTTTATATTGATGCTTTCAATAATTAAATTATCGTTGGTGTAAACACAAATTTCAGATGCTATTTTCATAGATCTCTCTGCAATTTCTTGTGCACTTATATCTGTGCTGAAAAGGGCCTTTGCAGCCGCAAGTGCGTAATTTCCACCAGATCCAATTGCAATTACACCATCTTCAGGTTCAAGAACGTCACCATTACCTGTCAAAACAAAGCTGCAATCATTATCAGCCACCAACATCATCGCTTCTAGCCTGCGTAAATACCTGTCCAGTCTCCAGTCTTTAGCTAGTTCAACAGCAGCCCTTGTTAGCTGGGTTGGATATTGCTCAAGCTTTGTCTCTAATCTATCGAATAAAGTTAGAGCATCTGCTGTAGAGCCTGCGAACCCTGCAATAACTTCTTGTCCTGGACCAAGCCTTCTCACTTTTCTCGCATTATTCTTAATTATTGTCTGCCCAAGGCTAACTTGACCATCGCCAGCGATTACTACATTATTATCTTTTCTAACCATAATTATGGTTGTTCCAACCATATTTTTTTCGTTATGCTCGATCATTACATCCCTATAATTTGCTTCACTCGCAGACTTTTATCTTATTTAACATATATTAATAATATGCTTATTATAATATATATGTCGATTGTGATATATATATTCAAGATTTTAACCAATGGAAATTGATTATGGATAAAAAAAGACCAAGAGAAGCTTATGTTGAGAGAAATACAAAAGAAACGAGTATTTCTTGCAAATTGCTATTGGATGGCACTGGCAAATCAAAGATTAATACGGGCATAGGATTTCTTGACCATATGATGGAGCAGGTTGCCCGGCATGGTTTGCTTGATATTGAGTTAAAAGCAGAAGGCGATTTACATATCGATATGCACCACACTACAGAAGATGTTGGAATTGTAATGGGAACAGCAATAAGTCAAGCACTTGGAGATAAGGCAGGTATTAGAAGGTTCTCTAATATAATAATACCAATGGATGAAGCGTTAACTCAAATTTCATTAGATATTTCAGGCCGACCCTATTTAAGGTGGGCGGTTAGTCTAAATTCACCTAAGATAGGTGAGATGGACTCAGAGCTTTTCAAAGAATGGTTTTATGCATTTGCACATAACAGCGAC
>CENJ01072419.1_pt1 | contig 27991 bp, 26 predicted proteins | sample 356161 | NCBI WGS metagenome assembly CENJ01 (sample SAMEA2619531, study PRJEB7988) | marine metagenome | biome: marine biome (ENVO:00000447); feature: surface water layer (ENVO:00002042); material: "saline water (ENVO:00002010), including plankton (ENVO:xxxxxxxx)" | depth 5 m | reverse complement strand
TTTTTTGGTTTAAAAATAATGCTTATGATCCATAACATAAAACCCTTATTTCACATTTTTAGATTTGAGGCATTTATTTTTTTATGCTTTTTTTCTCTCATCAGTAATTTCGGTTGGTCTGAGGTCTTAGCTACAAACATTGGCTACTATACTGACGATGGTGAGAGAGTAAGTATTGAATGCTCTCTAATGGGGGCGGGTGCGCTCAGATATCCGCCAAAGGCAAGAAAGTATAAATATGTGGGAGAGGTTATAGTCGCCTTTTCCATTGGACCAGATGGCAAAGTTGTTGATCCGCATATAGTGGACGCGGAACCACCAGGAATTTTTGAGCGCTCTGCATTGAAGTACGTCAGGTCTTGGAGATACCAGCCGCCGGTTCATGACGGAGAAAATATTCAGGTCGACGATGTAGCGGTCAGGATTGCTTTTCAGCCAGGGCGGTAATATTCAGTCATGTAGGCTGATAAGATAGAATATATGACTACACGCATACAGCTCCTCGCTCTAACTATTTTTGGTAATGTAGCTATTGCCGCACTTTTTTTTTGGTTGGCCACCGACCAACTTGACGGCCAGCAAAAAACTAATCTCGAAAATTCGGCTTTAGTTTACCAGCGGGCCTGGAATACTGCCTCAAGTGAGTCATATGACTTGTCCATCGGAATGTGGCATCCGCAAACGGGCACTTTTGAAAATCGGTCTATCTGGAAAAGCGAAGAGAATTTTCTCGCCTCTCCTAATGAAGCCCCTAATGTAAATGAAGATAATCCGCTATATGAGTCGTTTCGGCGCGGAGATATTGAGAGCATCTCCACAATTACTGATAGTCTTTTTCAACTTCCAATCGATGACATGACTATGAGTGCTGTCTTCGTATTGAATGCGTCGGGTGTACTTATCCATTGTATGACTGCTTATGATGGGTATGGCATTGATCCATGTGCTGAAACTGCAAAATATAATTTTGAACAACTGGATATCGCGACGGCAAGCGGTATGCTTAGTAAGCGGCGTTCAGCAAGAGTTCCTGTCAAGAGAGGCATTTTGCGCATTGATGATTTGAGCAATGATGAGGAATCTTCGCTATATCAGGCCCTGTATATTGCCCTCCGTGATGATAGCTCGAAACTCGGTACGATAGTTTTGGCTAAAAATATTTTTGAGGCACTTGAATCATTTGAGTATGAGTTTGAGATTAAAGCTGCTTTAAATTTCGATAATAGAACAATTACGTTAAATAATTATTATGAAATTGATAATTACTCAGGTATTTCTGATGACGCTAATATTGCAGGCGAGGCTTCAAATTCGCTGCGAGAGTATAAAGATACGCTGTTAGTTAATGGTACTTTTGGAGCTACGAATGTCAGCCTTGAGGCATCTGTATTTGGATTTCCTCTCAGCGATTTTGCAAAGGGTGAAGAAGCTTTGCTGATTGTGTTAAGAGATCAAACAGAACTTTTGGAAGCTCAGGATAAGGCAATGGGCAGCACTTTTATCTACGGGGCAGCCGTCTTTACAGTGGTTGTTCTCTTGGTCATTTGGTTAGTGTCAAGAATTGAGGCCGCGATGAAGGATGCTTATGATCAAGCATCTACCGCAAATCGAGAAATTCAGAGCTCGATCAATTATGCGGCAAAATTGCAAAGAGCTTTGCTTAGAGCGGAGCGTATGCCTGATGATTTTAAAATTGATCTTACCTGGAGGCCAAGAGATGTTGTTGGTGGAGATATATATGTGGTGAGAACCACTGATAACAAGACCGTGATTGCAGTCATAGACTGCACTGGGCACGGTGTGCCTGGAGCTTTTACATCCGTTATTGCACGAGCAGTTGTGGACCGAGCAATTGAGGATGATCAAATAAATACTGCCGGTGAATATCTGAGCGAATCGAATCGACTTATAAAAGATATGCTTTTTCAAAATGAATCTGAGGAGGCTGATTCTGATGCAGGTTTTGATGGGACAGTATGTATTTTAGATAGACAGTCAGGGTGCTTAGAATTTGCAGGTGCTAATTCCTCACTTTTCGTTGTCAATAACAATCAAACGAAAGAAATAAAAGGTAACAAAAAGTCGGTTGGAGCCCGGCGCACACCAAACGACTTTGAATTTACAACACAGACAATTGAAAATCCGTGTGGAATGTTTGTCATGCTAACGGATGGGGTCACTGATGTGATGAACGAGCTACCTCGGCCTATAGCATTTGGTCGCAAGCGTCTGATGAGACTTTTACAGTCCCTGGATACATCTGAACCAAAGCTCGTTGTCAGTAAAGTAATGGATGCAATAGACCAGTACAAGGGAGCCTCTCCGCTACGGGACGATTTGACGCTACTTGCATTTTATATAGACGACACTGACTCGGTGTTTGTCTCTGATCTGGCAACGATCAAGGGTGTAGCGGGGTAATTAGGTATATTTATTTTTAAACCATTATGTTCACGAAGAGTGGCTCATTGCGTATCGGCATGTCATTCTCAAAGGACATAAGTTCTTCGATTTGTCGGTTGAGCCTTTCCGAAGCAGTGTTAGTGACCTTTGATTTAATCTCATCTATGTCGACTTCGGGTGATAGGATCTTATTGGCAGCTTTTTCATGAACTATACTGTCCTGAACCTTCATCTCAAAAAGGTACTTGGAAAGCTGTTCTGCCTCCAGCCTTGCTATTTGGTAACGTTGTAATGAAAGATCGTCCTTTTGATCGATAACTTTTGCGGGAACCGATCTGTTTTCAAGACTATTTTCATTACCTCTTGGAATACGCTGTTGACGCCTCGATCTCTGATCCACCAACGCGGGAGAGTTTCCTAAATTTCTTGAAATTTCGGCCAATTGCCTGTCTCCAATAGATTTTATGTCAAAAATTAGACATAATTTCGGAGTATGCCCTAATTTTTTCTATATTGCGAATTTAGGTTTCGACTTTCTCAGGATTGTCCTCACAAAGAAAGTTTAGGTTGCAAGCCCTGTTTTATAAGGGTAGTTATACATTATACTTGTTTCCGTCAAGTGAGAGTCATAGGATGTTCGCGAGCAAGCAATGATTTTGTTGTTTTGGGCAAAATAGTTTAGGTGTGAGCTCGTATTTGTTAGCGAGGGGCGATCTTTAAATTGAAACAATCATATAAAGCAACGTTGTTATCGATTGTCTATCTTCTGATTTTCATCGGAGCTGCTGATGTCTCGGCGGCAGACAAGCTGAAGATCACTTGCGACAGTCGTGACCTCGTGTTAGATCCTGACACCAAGCTCCTCGATATCGAGGTAGTTAATAACACGCTCTTGACCCCAGATAAAACATTCAGGGGAATACCTTTCACTGAACTTGATGACTTGGTGAGATTTCGTGTTGTCGGAGAGTTTTACACGGAGGGTTGGGCACTCAATAAATCAACATTGATGGCAGCTAGCAGCTTAACAGTTACCAATAAGCCAAATATCGCTGCGGTGAATCGTAGTTATACTTGTATAGAGACTGCACCGCCTAAACCCCCTGAAAAGCTGCCTAAACGTCCAGTTGGAAAGCGTCCTCGCAAGCGCGGCTTCTAAAACTACAGTGTTTTTTAAATTCGGTAACTTCTAAGCTTTTGTGACATTTTTTTTATGAGGGAGCTTTGAGATTACAACATGTTTTGGAGCTACATAATTCCCATTTCAAGTCCTAGAGCCAAAGTAAGGCCCAGGTCCCTACAACTTGTTAATGTCTTTTCATCAAGGGCGCCCTTACAAATAACGGGATCAACAACTTGTCGGAGCGGATAACCTTTTAAAATTCTATTTATATCTCGTTCAGCTCCAGTACCGTCATTTGCAGCTGAAATAAATAATCCATATGGAAGGTTGAGTTTATAGGGTTGAGCGGGATAGTATGTACGATCAAAGAAATCCTTCAACATTCCACTCATTGTGCCAAAGTTTTCTGGCGTTCCAAATATAAGGCCATGACAATTAAGCAAATCTTCTAAACCGGCAGATTGGGCGGGTAGAAAGATTGTCTCTACAGAATTTTGTTGCTTAGAACCTTTAATAACCTCTCTTGCCATGGCATCAGTTGTTCCGCTCTGACTATGCGAGATGATGAGTAGTCTCTTAGGTTTATTCAAAAGAACTCCAGACTCAGGATAGCGCGTTAGGAACTTTAGTATAAAATTTTCTTGTATCGTTGTTAGAGCCAGCAATGAAAAACTTTGAAATTTTGCATCGTTTTTTCACTTTACAAAATAAACTCACATTTGTTTGTACATTATAGCTTTGTTTATGTAAGGATTATATGTTTAGTCACAAGTGTGGTGACAAAGTTCATCTGATTTATGGGGATTGTCAAAAGCAAAGTCCGGTACTATCATCAGGACATGGGCAACTGGATGACTCGAAAAATGACGCGCTACTTTTGGTGCTTGGCCTCCCATGGAATTATTTTCGAGAAATCCCACCTTGAAGGCGGTCAAATCCATCTAATTTCATGACAAAAAGAGATAACCGATCTGCTTATACATATGTGCGTTTATTGAGGTATGTTTCGCACCATTGGTTTGCAATTTTAATTGCAATTACGGGTTTAATATTGCATTCGATTGCAGAAGTTGCCTTCGTAGATCTGCTCGGCTTCATCACCGATACTGTGGGGCAACTCACTGCGATCTCTGGGCAAGATGAAGAATTTTTACCGCTAACTGGGATCACTGCCTTTTTTTCAGGTTGGTTTTTCGGCTCCCAACCGGCTGATCGCGCATGGTTAATTATCCCAACATTTTTGATTGCAGTAAGTCTTCTGAGGGGTCTTGGTTATCTTATCGGAACATATGGCCTAGCCTATGTGGCAAATTACTTAGTACATACGCTTAGATCTGAAATTTTCGATAAATATCTATTACTACCAATAAAGTTCTTTGACCAATCGATGTCGGGGCACTTAGTATCGGTAATAACCTTCAATGTACAGCAGGTAACTGAAGCTGGCACAAAGGCAGTAAAAACTATGTTACAACAGGGTAGCTTGGTTATTGGACTCCTTGCTTATTTATTTTATGTCAATTGGCGTTTAGCGATCTTTTTTTTGGCAGTAATGCCTTTAATCGCCCTTTTAGTTGGATATGTCAGTAGACGTTTTCGAATGATTAGTAAAAGAATTCAGTCGGCAATGGGTGATGTAACCCACGTGACTCAGGAGGCCGTTAGTGGGTACTCGGAGGTGCGAATGTATGGTGGCGCTGATACGGAACGCCAACGTTTGATACTCGCAAGTCACGCAAATCGGAGGCAGAATCTTAAGATGTCTTTGACAGAGGGAGTAAGTAATCCGTTGGTGATGCTTCTGGTATCGATTGCTTTTGCCGCGGTCACCGGGTTGATGCTAAATCCAATTATTCTGTCTAATATGACTACGGGAAGTTTCATAACGTTTTTAGTCGCCTCTGGCATGTTGATAAAACCTGTCCGACAACTCAGTGAGGTAAATAGTTCGATACAAAGAGGTATTGCTGCCGCTGCATCAATTTTTGAGATACTTGACGCTGATCAGGAGGTTAATAAAGGCGAATACACTGTGGATCGAGCAAGGGGAAAATTCGTCTTTAAAAATGTTTCTTTTTGCTATCCAGATTCTGACAGAACAGTCCTTACGGGCCTTACCTTTTCCGTTGACCCAGGCCAAACGGTGGCTATCGTTGGTTCATCGGGGAGTGGGAAAACATCGCTGATAAGTTTGATTATGAGATTTTATGATTATCAAAGGGGCTCTATTCAACTAGATGACGTCGACATCAATGAATATACCCTAAGTAATTTGCGCCACCAAATAGCACTGGTAAGTCAGAACATCACACTTTTTAATGACAGCATACTTAACAACATTGCTTATGGTGCTCTCGCCAAATCCGAGCTAAAAAAGGTGAGGAATGCAGCAAGAGTTGCAAATGCTGATGAATTTATTTCTAAGTTATCAGACGGCTATGAAACAATTATTGGCGACGATGGTGTTATGTTGTCTGGAGGACAGAGACAGCGCATTGCTATCGCTAGGGCAGTACTAAAAGATGCCCCAATTTTGATTTTGGATGAGGCTACATCATCCCTTGATACTGACGGTGAGAGACAAATACAAGGAGCGCTAGAGCTACTAATGGAAGATCGAACAACTTTTGTGATAGCACATCGTTTGACTACCGTTGAGAGGGCCGATCACATCCTAGTGATGGAAAATGGACAAATTCTCGAACAGGGTACTCATAAAGAATTAATTGCTCGAGCGGGTCGATATGCAGATCTTCATCGAAATCAATTTGTGTTGATGGAGTGAGATTTACTTGTCCTTTGAACACTTTTTGACAACATCGTGGTATCGGAGAAGTGCATGGTTATATGTACTACTGCCCATCAGTGCCATCTTTGTCATATTAATTGAAATTAGGAAAGCGATTCTAAAGAACAGATTTTCCAGGCGTAAAAATTCTGTGCCTGTGATTGTCATTGGCAATATCGTTGTTGGTGGTAGCGGGAAAACCCCTCTATTGATCTCGGTGGTGAGAGAACTTCTTAGGAGGGGGATTAAAACTGCCGTCGTGAGTAGGGGTTATGGTAGGTCTGGACAAAATAAAACTATTGAGGTGACCTCAGAAACACCGGTTTGTCTAAGCGGAGATGAGCCTCTGCTTATTGCCAAATCATGCGAATGTAGGGTGATTGTTGATTCTGACCGTGCTCGAGCCGTAAAGTTTCTCTCAAGAACAGGAGATTATGATTTAATCTTAAGCGATGATGGGCTTCAGCATTATTCGATGAATCGTGATGTCGAAATAGTTGTAATAGACGGATCTCGAGGATTTGGAAATGGATTTTGTATCCCAGCTGGACCGCTGCGAGAACCAATAAGGCGATTGCGTTCGGTCGATTTTATAGCGGTGAACGATGAGGTAGAGAAAAAGGTATATCCTCCTCATGTGCATGTTTTTCATTTTTTTTATAAACCCATGAAAATTGTAAATTTACTCACTGGACAGGTGTGCCATCCTGATAATTGGGATGGCACAGAAATCGTTCATGCGGTTACTGCTATTGGAGCTCCAGATCGTTTCAAGAAGTCTCTGGAGAGACTGGGACTTCAAGTGATTTTGCATCCTCACGACGATCATGATCGTTTGAAGTTGGGAGACCTGTCTTTCAATGATGGGTTGGATATAATTATTACTGCAAAAGATGCTGTAAAATTGGAGTGGGAATTTGATCATGATGTATGGTGTTTGGAGATAGAGGCTGTTCTGGATCCTTCGGTAACCGACGACTTAATTACCTGTTTAAACGAGAAAGGATTGAATCTAGTAGTGCAAAGATAAAAATTTAAATTTTATGAGATATCTATGGAATTTACAGTAGTCATTCCGGCTCGTTATGGCTCGTCGCGATTGCCTAATAAGGTGTTATGTGACCTATCTGGGAAAACGATGTTGCAAAGGGTGTGGGAGCAGGCCGAGAAAAGTAATGCCCGACGGATCATCATCGCTACGGATGATGAGCGCGTCGAGTCCGTGGCAAGAGAATTCGGTGGGGAAGTCCGCATGACGAAGATAGGTCACCAATCTGGTTCTGATAGAATTAATGAAATTGCGGGCCAACTATTGCTTGACGATACTGAAATTATCGTAAATGTTCAGGGTGATGAGCCCTTGATACCTCCAGATATTATTAATCAGGTAGCAAATAACCTGGATATAAATCCTGTAGCTGGCGTTGCTACACTGTCCGTCCCGATCGTCGAAATCGATGATTTCTTAAACCCAAATGTTGTTAAAGTTGTGGTTGATGACGAAAGTTTTGCATTATTTTTTAGTCGGGCTCCAATACCGTGGCCTCGGAATTTTGGATTTTCTAGTACTAAATCATTGTGTAATGGTTTAGTAGAAGGATCCCGGCATGTCGGCTTATACGCTTACCGCGTAAGCACTTTACGACGATTTGTTAACCAACAGCAGTCTAAGCTAGAAAAAATTGAGAGATTAGAACAATTACGATTTATGGCTCATGGTGTTAAAATTCACGTTGAGAAGGCTTGCTGCGATGTGCCTCACGGCGTTGATACTAAGGAAGACCTATTAAAAATAAACGAGTCTTTTAAAAATCTATCAACTTAATTTACGTAATAAATGCGCTATGGTTAATGTTTTGTTTGTTTGCTTGGGAAACATCTGCCGATCGCCCACAGCGGAAGGAGTATTTAGAAAGATAGTAAAAAAACACGGCATGTCTGACATGATATCGATAGATTCTGCAGGGACCGGTAATTGGCATCTAGGTAACCCGCCAGATCAGCGAGCGATAGAGGCAGCCTCAAAGCGTTCTATTGATATAAGTCATCTACGTGCTCGTCGTTTTAGTTCATCTGATTTCCTAAAGTTTGACTATATATTGACAATGGACAGACAAAATCTCAAGTCTCTGCGGCGTGATTGCCCTGTATCTTTTGATGGCCACTTGGGTTTGTTGCTTGACTTTCTTGGAGAAAATAATTTCTATGATGTCCCAGATCCCTATTATTCTGACGAACATGCCTTTGAAATTGTGCTGGATTTAGTGTTCGAGGCGGCTGAAAACTTGTTTAAGCACATTTTAAACCACCACATATGACTTTAAAAATTTCATATAACCGCAGTTTGATGCGAAATAATACACTTGCACTGCAGTCGACCGCGGAATATTTTTGTGAGGTTAAAAATACCACAGACTTAAGAGAAGCGCTCACTTTTGCGAGGTCAAAAAACCTTGCTATTACAGTCCTTGGCGCTGGCAGTAATGTAGTGTTAAAAAGTAATTTATTTGGGCTGGTAATCATAATAAATTTTAAAGGTATTCGTCACAGCATAGATGGAAATGATGTGGTCTTATCGGTTGCTGCTGGGGAAAATTGGTCAAGCTTAGTAAAATATGCTTTGCGGAACAATTGGTATGGCATTGAGAATCTTGTACAAATTCCAGGAAGTGTTGGAGCTGCTCCAATACAGAATATTGGTGCATATGGGGTTGAGTTATCTGATGTTTTTGTTTCTCTGGATGCCATGGATATACGAACAGGGGAGATAAATTCATTGTCACACGAATTATGTGGATTCGGTTATCGTGATAGTATCTTTAAAAGAAAACGAAAAAAAAAGTACATCATTTTAGAGATTAAAATCAAGCTTTCCTTAATGGCCAACGTCCAATGCGATTATCCTATCCTCTCCGAGGCTCTCAAGATGGATTCACAAAAGTCAACAGGACTAATTACACCACATAGAGTTGCTCGCACTATTTCAGATATCAGAAGGAGGAAGCTTCCAGATCCGTCAATAATTGCAAATGTGGGTAGTTTTTTTAAAAATCCCGTGCTTAAGTCCGACTCGGTGAGCAGATTTTTGGAGTACTATCCTTTGGCCCCGGTATTTGAAATAAATGGAGCGGAATACAAAGTTGCTGCTGGTTGGTTAATAGAAAAATGTGGTTTGAAAGGCTTTCGCTCCGGTAATGTCGGTATGTCCTCAGAGCAGGCGTTGGTACTAGTTAATTATGGGAACGCTAGTTCGAGGGAATTGTTGCAGTTTTCGGAATCTGTCAGACAGCAGGTTCTGAGCGTTTTTGGAATCTCATTAGAGCTTGAGCCAACTGTGTATGGATCTTTTTAAAGAGCAAAAAATTCCTATGATGCTATCTGACGGGCGATCGGGTTATCTTCGGTTTTGGCCTAATTGGATGCCGTTAAAGGAGGCCGATTTGCTCCTCGCGCTAGCGATAAAGCAAACGCCTTGGCGACATGACAGCATCCGAATGATGGGTAGGAAAATCCCTATTCCAAGATTACAAAATTGGTTTGGTGCCCCTGGTACAAGCTACACCTACTCTAATATACGATTGGAGGCTTTAGAGTTTCCCCCGTGGATGGAGCGACTTAGAAGATCTATCGAAATTCAGACAAACTCTGAGTTCAACAGAGCGCTTGTGAATTATTATAGAGATGGAAACGATAGTGTAGACTGGCATGCAGATGATGAGGCCTCTTTGGGTAATGAACCTGTAATTGCCTCCTTTTCTCTTGGTGTTGAGCGCAAGTTTGACCTCCGTCATAATTTGACTGGGCAGCGAGTATCATTGAACCTTCCACACGGATCGCTCTTGTTGATGGGTCCCGGATTGCAAAGTTTCTGGAAGCACAGAATTCCAAAAGCACGTGCCCTGAGTGACGCCAGAGTGAACTTCACTTTCAGATATATGAGGACTTGACAGCGAGCCTCTATTAAAGGTTTTCGATTATTTTTAATAGTGTAATTATTTTCGACAAGGACTCCTGGTACTCTGTTGTAGGGTCTGAATCCGCGGTAATTCCGCCACCGCCCCAGCAATGTAAGTTCTGTCCGTCTGCGAGTACTGTTCTGATTGCAATATTGGTATCCATTGTTGCGTCAGCATTAATATAACCTATGCTTCCGCAATATACGTTCCTCTTGATTGGCTCTAGCTCTTCGATAACTTGCATAGCCCTTTGCTTTGGAGCCCCTGTTATCGACCCTCCAGGAAAACAGTCTCTCAACAGTTTAGATGGAGAAACACCCAATTTGAGTTTGGCTGTAACTGTACTAACGAGGTGATGAACATTAGTAAAGCTTTCTAAGGCAAATAGTTTTGGCACTAAGACGCTGCCTTTCTCAGCATTTTTACTAAGATCATTTCTTAGCAAATCAACTATCATTAAATTTTCTGCTAGGTCTTTTTCGCTACTCAGAAGAAGCTGGGCGTTTTGTTGATCTTGTTTGTTATCAGAGCTGCGGCTCATGGTACCTTTGATTGGCTTTGTCTCGGCATATCCATCTCTGACTTGTAAAAACCGCTCGGGGGATAAGCTCATAACTCCTTTTGATTTTTCCCAACTCCAGAAGGCAGCATAGGGAGATGGCATCTTTTCTCTAAGGGCGAGATAAGCGGTGAAAATGTTTCCATTGTATGGAGCCGAAAAGTGTTGAGCAAGATTTACTTGATAGCAGTCTCCTGCGACTATGTACTGTTGAATTTTAGATATTTTGTCTAAATAGTCAATTTTCGGGGTTTGTGGTTGAAAGGAGTTTATTAGCGCGAATGATCCTTGGCGGTGTCGATTTGTGAACTCAAAACGCCCAAAGATGTTTAAGATTTTCTCTTTAAGCGAATCTGAACATTGTGGATGGAAGTTTAGGTATGCGGTTTTCTCTTGATGATCTACAACCAAACCCCACAAATATCTACCTATCCGCATATCGGGGAGATCTGACTCTATTTTTGTAGAGTTGTCAATTTCGAAATAAGCACGCCCGAGGTCGTAGCCGAAATAGCCGATAATTCCAGCCACGAACGGTGTTTTAATCTTTGTGGGCATCTTGTATTTTTTTAGTGGTTCCAAGAGATCGTTCGCGATGTCAAAAGGATCACGGCTAGATGCGTAGGAGTTGTTTTCGCTAGTTATAGTAGAAAATCTGCCACACGTTTCAACAACATGATCGGGACACGCTGAAATAATATCATATCTGCCCTGCTGACTATGGGGCTGGCACGAGTCTAACCAAATTGCATCTGGCTGGGTACTCAACAATTCAAAGAGTATCGTTGAGTTAGTATGATAGGTTACAGGTTCTGTTAGCACTAGTTCCATTTTTTGTTCGCATAGTGAATTGCACGAGGAATTCTAAGATAATCTTAGTACGTCTTCCTGAAAGATATTAGCCCTTATTAACTTGGATAAAGTCTGGATATCAACATTGGTATTGCAACTTCTACCTTCATTATGCGATCCCCGATGCTCACAGCCTGAAAACCGATATCTTTAAATTTGTTAACTTCGTAGGGTATGAATCCGCCCTCTGGCCCAATTACTAACACGCTGGATTGATTGATACATATTGGGCATGATATTTCTGATCGTGGCTGCGCTAGGAACTTCTCTCGGCCATTCATCAGATGCGGTAACACATCCTCGACAAAGGGTTTAAATCGTCTGTGCAACGTAACCTCCGGAATAACCGTATCACCAGCCTGTTCTAGTCCCAATATTAAATCTTTTTTGATATTAGGCAAACGGAGATGAGGCGTATTCCAATAGCTCTTTTCTACTCTTTTGCAATGGATTACGTGGATCTCTTTTATTCCCAATGCCGCAAGATTTTGCATAATGCGTTTTAAAAATTTTGGTCGTGGTAGAGATAATATCACAGTTGCAGGCACAGCTTTTGGCGGAGGTAAATCTGGAGAAATGGAAAGCGAAATGTAATCCATTTCAAATCGTTCAACTATTCCGATACCGAGTAAATCATTAATCACCCCTACGCGAATTTTATCGCCTACACTCACACGAAGCACTTTTTTCAAATGTTCAAATTGCCGTCCCGAAATTATCGCGCGATTAGCTTTTAATTCTTTTTTATCGATTAAGAGTGTATTCATAAATAGTTGATTTACTTCTGAAAACAATTTTCCGTATTCTATAACTATTTCAGTGCTATGGGTTCATTAGATAGATTATTTTGGATCCGTACATATAACTTTTGCTCATTAGGAGAAATTCGACATCACGTATTTATACCTCGTCTTGATGTATAAAAATTTTTAATGGGTTAGTGCTCGGTTTCGATCATTTAGTGCAACAGATTCTACATCTAGGTAAACTCTTCCTTCTGCTTCATGTTGGTCCCTTAGTTTAATGGATAAAACAAGGACCTCCTAAGTCTTAGATGCAAGTTCGATTCTTGCAGGGACCGCCATTTAGTCGACGATTGTATAAGCATTATGCCGTAAAAATTTATGTTTTAGTTATTCTATGTGTGGGTACATCGGGAAAGTGAAGTGAAAAAGTTTGGTTTAAATAAATAGGTCTCTTCGGCAGTCGTCTAACCGACAAAAATAAACAATGGATAAAAATGAAATTTGGGCTCTTTCGACGATTGTCATTCTATTGACTAGATCTTACTCTGGTGTTTTGACAGCTGCAGAAGTTGCCTTCGATGAATTTTTTGAATATTTGGATTTTAAAAATATGGGACAGAAGTGATGAGAGCATTAATATGTAATAACTTTGGTTCGTTTGAAGACCTTTCACTACAAGATTTACCTGATCTACATCCTCTTCCTGATGAAGTCATTATAGAGGTAAAAGCTGCAGGGATTAACTTTCCGGATTTACTCACCATTCGAGGAGAATACCAATACAAGCCGTCTCTGCCATTTATTCCCGGAACCGAAATATCTGGAATTGTCACGCGCGTGGGGCGCTCGATAAAATCTCGTAGAGTTGGTGATGAAGTGATTGCGGTCCACATGGGTGGTTTTGCCAGTCAGATTGCAGTACCAGAATCGGGTACTTTCTTGAAACCTAAAAGCCTCTCATTTGAGCAGGGCGCGGGTTTTGCAACAACCTACGGGACTGGTTATTACGCGCTGAAACAACGTGGAAAGTTACAACCTTCTGAAACAGTTTTGATCCTCGGCGCCGCGGGGGGAGTGGGCGTAGCCGCAATTCAACTTGCCAAGGCTATGGGAGCCAGAGTTATAGCGGCCGCTAGCACTGAGGATAAGCTTGATTTTGCTCGTAAAGCAGGGGCGGATCTATGTGTAAATTATATACATGAAGATCTTAAGCAAAGAGTTAAAGAACTCACAAATGGCGGTGGTGCGGATTTAGTTTATGACTCTGTGGGAGGGGAATTTTCCGAAAAAGCATTTAGAGCAACGGCATGGGATGGTCGGTTTCTAGTAATCGGATTTGCAGCCGGAGAAATAGCCAAGATTCCGCTAAATCTTGCTTTGCTGAAAGGTGCGTCGCTTGTTGGTGTTAATTGGGGTGGATGGATAGGCCGCGATTCCAGCGCTTCTCATAAAAATTTTTGTGAATTAACTGATATGATCAGGAAGGGTTTTTTTTCACCCATAATAAGCGAGACTTATTCACTACATGATTACAAACAAGCGTTTTCCAAAATAGCAAACCGAAGTGCTTTGGGTAAGATTGTTCTAACCATGACCCCAGGTTAATAAAGTCATCTAAAAAAAATTTAATCAATTATGAGGATGTCTTTCTTCAATAAAAAATTGATGGGCGTTTTTGGAATATTTAGGGTATGTGACTGTTATTCATGCTGCTTTTATTTAAAATTTTTTGAAGTGTTGTTTAGTTAAAACAAAATATCTCACGCCCTTTTGGCCGTTTGGGGTGAAGGATATATCCGGAATTTTTAAACTAATAATTTTTACTGATGGCATTGAGTAGATTTTAAGAGTAATCTTGATTTATGAAGTAGTTGATCAGAGTGGCGGTAGCGGAACCAATATTATAAGAAACTATCAACATCTATCGGTATTGAGTATTTAGGCGGGAATAAATGGTCCTTGAGAGTTAATTTATCTGATCATTTTTTGCTTCGAGCCTTTATAAAAATCGCGTTTAGCAAATTTTAATGAATAGGTTCAACACGTAATGGAAGGTAGACAATTCGAAAGTGTATCTCGTGGCGATGCATGGCTCTTATTTTTATTAACAATTTTAAATGTATTAAATGTTGTTGATAGGATGTTGCTGTCATCTTTCGCTAATTACATTGTCCCTGATTTACAGCTGTCCAACACTGAATTTGGCCTATTGACTGGTCTAATTTTTTTAATTTTTTATTCTGTAATGGGACTTTTTATGGGAATACTGGCAGATACTATGAACCGTACTCGGTTAATAGCGGCTGGAGTAGCCCTTTGGAGCATTTTGACCGCTGTATCTGGGATGGCAAAAGGTTTCTTTAGCTTAGCCATCCCTCGAATGTTTATTGGTATTGGAGAGGCTGTGATGACCCCTAGCGCAATGTCAATTATTGCAGATCGATTTCCTAAGCAGCGGCTTGGGTTTATATCCGGTATCTACTATATGGGTGCGCCTATCGGGGGAGGTTTGAGCCTTCTGTTAGCCGGATATCTGGGGCCTATTATCGGCTGGAGAGCCTGTTTCTATTTGCTTGGGGGTATCGGAGTGTTGCTCGCAGCGATAATGTTCTTTATGAGAGAGACACCGAGACGTAGTTTCGCGGCGGTCGATTCATCTGTTGAAACTCTACCGTTGAAGTCCGTTGTGAGAACAACCATCCAAATGATTATTAGTTCGCCTGCGCTCGTACTAGTCATCGCGGGAGGTACGATATTTCATATAATGATGGGAAGCACATTTTTTGATCAGTTATGGTTTGTAAACGAGAGAGGGTTTGAGCGAGATCAAATCGCGCAGCTAACAGGTTGGTTGGTTCTTACTGGAGGCATAACAGGAAGCTTGCTTGGTGGTATCGGTGGAGACCGATTGATGACAAAAACGGGACTCGGACGGTCGGCATTCCTTTGCATCATCATGATTACATTCGCTCCTTTCATTCTTGCATTTAGACTTTCTGAAGCAGGTTCCGTTTGGATCCTTGTAGGTATGTTTTTTGCCGTGGTTCAAATGGGTGCAATTTTTGGTCCAATTTTTGCCACTGTACAAGAGCTGGCTCCCGCTCAGGTGAGAGCAACTACTGTGGCTGTCACAATCATGTCATTCAATATATTGGGCTTAGGCATTGGTATTACGGGAACAGGAATTGCTGTGGACTGGGTAATCTCTCGAGGCTGGGAGCAGCCGTACAGTATAGTCATATCAAGTGCCACATTGTTCTCATACCTAGCTGTCCCATGCTTCTATCTATCGGGACGCTGGTTCAAGCGTGATAAGGAGCGTGTCCACGCAACTAAAATATTTTGTTGAGTCGCTCTACGTTCTAAAGTTTTTTTTTGCCAGCATATAATCTTTTTTTCCATTTAGGTTAAGGTTAAAAATTGTTACTTTTCTAAAATTGGCAGGTGAGGTGATTGATTTCATGGCAGAAAATTTTTTTGCTGCAGTAGAGCTAGGTGGTACCAAATGTATAGCGGGCATTGGAGATGGAATAACAATAGTTGATGAAGTCACTATTCCAACAAGATCGCCTGAGGAAACGGTAGGAACGCTCATAAACTTCATCAATCAGTCAAAGAGAACATTTGGTGGGATAAGAGGACTTGGGATAGCATCATTCGGTCCTATTGATCTAAACCTCCATTCAGCAGATTTTGGTTGCATTCAAAACTCTCCCAAGAAACATTGGGAGGGATTTAACCTCCAACAAGCTTTTTCTGTCATGGACTGTCCGACCGCTATTGATACGGATGTCAACGCAGCCTGCCTTGCCGAGGCGTATATCGGCGCCGGTAGAGATTCAAAAAATGTCGTCTATACCACTATTGGGACTGGCATAGGCGTGGGCATTGTTGCTGATGGGGTTGTTTTCAGCGGGAAAACTCATCCAGAGATTGGACACATTTCTGTGCACCAAGAGGCATATTGCGATCCATTTGAAGGTTTATGCCCATACCATCGCAATTGTCTCGAAGGTCTGGCGAGCGGTCCAGCTATTTTGGCTCGATGGGGACAGTCGCTATCCGATCTTCCAGTCGAGCATCCAGCACATGTCCTGGAGGCTGGGTATCTGGCACAGTTGGTAAAAATGCTAACACTAAGCTTTTCACCAGATAAAATAATTCTTGGTGGTGGGGTGATGATGACTCCTGGGTTAATAGAATTAGTGCGACTGAAAACGCTTGAGGCACTGAATGGCTATATTTCTGACCTACTCACGCTTGATGAGATGCTTTCCCTAATTAAAGCTCCTGAGCTTGGAAACAAATCGGGATTGCTAGGTGCTATGATTAAAATAAAAAATATAGTTCTTGGGGAAGATTTTAATGTAAGCGCCACAAGGCCGGTTGATGCCTAACTTTTAGTAATCTACTTTATGCAGCAACAGACTGTTAGAGGAAGTTTCAAGAACAGAATGTCTGCTTAAGTTCGTAGAGCGCAAAATCAAAAGCGCTTTAACGAGGTGTATTAAAGTATCGGCGAGAGTTATATAATGTTTCTTGTTTGTTTTAATAAAATTGACTTGACTTCCATTAAAATCATAAAAAATCCTACCGCTTTATTTCAAGTATTATCTCCCCTGTTTCCGCCATTTTACGTGCTGTGCGTGTAATATTTTTCTGAGCTAGTTCAATATCTGAGGCCCTTAGATCACCTAACATATCCATATCATCGCTGAGCCTTTTCTGTGCTCGTTTCGACATGTTCTTGTAAAGTTTATCCTGAACAGTTTTACTTGAACTTTTGAGGGCAACTGCTAGCTGATCATTGGGCGTTTTTTGCAACATTTTTTGGATCGACCGATCATCAATTTTAGCCAAAGAATCAAATAGAAACATATTTTCTTGAATTTCAATAGCAAGTTTTTCGTCTTTCTCAGCAATATCTCCGATAATTGTATTGGCCACATTCATTTTCATCAGGCTCATTATCTTGGCCGCGGTCTTAACGCCACCGAGGGGCGTTGGTTGTCTTTGTCCCTTGATAAAAGTATTTTTCTTCATTGCGCCTCTTTAAATATGAATCTTGCTAGTCATAGATCGTGCTTTTAAATTTGTGTCTTTGATAAGGCAGAAAACATCCCATAAACACTAGGTCCTAATATGCTATAAACTTCGTCATATGTTGGCAGACTCATTCAGAATTTACAAAGAAATGACACAATGTTTACTATACATTTAAAGATTTTTCTTCTACCCAAGAGTTGACATCTCCCGCAAAATCTTTTGCTATAGCTCGTGCTGTCATTTTGGCAGACATCATTACACTTGGGGTGCCCGCGCCCGGCTGAGCGTTTGCCCCAACTAAATAAAGATTTTCGATATCTTCGGACCTATTATGGGGTCGGAAAAATGCAGATTGTGTTAATTTCGGCTCAACTCCAAAACTATTGCCGATATAACTATTAAGCGTGTTCTCAAAATAGTCTGGGGTAATGAATTCGCTGTGAACCAGGTTTGCCATCAAGTCTGGTATGTATCCCTCCTCGTCTAGGAATAACAGAACTGTATCAGTTAATTTGGGTCCCTCATTATCCCAATCAATGTTGCTTTGATTGTTTGGCACTGGGATTAGTGTGTATGCAGCATGATGGTTTTCAGGGGCAAGAGATGGGTCTGTAATTGTAGGGATGTGCAGGTATTGGCTGAAGTCTGGTGCTAAAACCTTGGTCTTAAAAATATCGCTCAATAGTTCCCTGTAGCGGGGGCCTAGAATAATATTGTGGTGCCTGAGATCCAATGGTTGCGTTGCTTTGAAACCAAAGTAAATTACGACAAGTGACATAGAATAACTCATCCGCTGAATTTTCCAATTATTATTCCATCTTCTATGCTTGCGTTCGATGAGCTTCATATAAGTATTTGCGTAATCGGCGTTGCTTACAATAATTTCAGCGAACAAGTTTTCTCCATTCTTTAACTTTAGGCCAGTCACTCGTGGCTTAGAAAAAATACTGTCTCTTTTGTCTACCTTAATACTCGCAACTTCCGTATTAAAGCGAATACATCCGCCTAATTCCTCGAATTTTTTGACCATCCCGTTGACTAATTCTCCTGTTCCGCCCATTACATAATGGACTCCCCAGGTTTTTTCTACAAAATGAATCATTGCATAGATTGCTGGGACCGAAAAGGGGTTCCCTCCGATTAACAATGTCTCAAAGCTAAAAACCTGACGGAGTTTTTCGTTGGAAAAATATTTGCTTGTAAAGGAAAATAAGTTTCGTACTGCATCCAGTTTTAGGAGATCTGGCAAAACTTTAAGCATCGTTTTGGTGTCTTCAAAAAAGGTGTAGCCTAATTCCAGAAACCCTCGTTTAAAAATTGCTTCTGCAGCCTCATGGAAAAGCTCGTAACCCTTTAAATCTTCTGGTGCAATCTCTTTAATTTGAGCCAGCGTGTTATTCCTATCTCCATCATAATCAAAGTGAGTTTTATCATCAAAGTAGATTCTGTAAAAAGGTGCTATCGGCACAATTGTTACATATCTGGAAGTTTCACTCCGCGTTGCTGTTTTGGCTAAGAGACGTTCACAAGATGGAAAATCGGGGTTATTCAAATTATGTTTCCCTCGTTTGAGTTCGAATAGCTCCTCAATAAAATGGGGAACTGTAATTACAGTCGGCCCCATGTCGAACACAAATCCTTTTGTTTTTTTAACATAAGCTCGCCCGCCTGGTGCATCAAGTTTCTCGACGATCGTCGTATCAAATCCGAGACTTTGAAGACGTATGCCGAGAGATAAACCGCCAAATCCGGCGCCAATGACCAACGCGCGATTATGTCCATTTTCCATATGATTTATTCCCGAGTTTACTACCCCGATTCTATCTCAGATTTGTGACAATTTCTCGGACTTTAAAAATTACTATATTAGGGAACGATACACTAATCACTTGCTAAGTAAGATACTAATCTTCTATGATATTAACGCACCGATTTGTTCAGCTTGCGGGTGCTTTATAAATTCTGCTAAAAAGATGTTGGCACCTGTTAGATTTACCCCCTTCTTTAAGCAGCAATCTAGATCAATGGTGATCATCTGAGATTCTGGCTCTTAAAAATATAGCCATCAGATTTCCCCATTTTATTCGGGATGAGGCGTGCATTAGTCACGATTTATCTGTAAGGCGATAAGGTAATTTTCACATTTTCACTAGGAAACTGAAGAAAAAATGTCAATAGGAGCGCAATAGAATGAAATTTGAGACAAAGGTTATTCACTCTGGATTTAACGATGACCCTTCCACTAATGCGGTGGCAGTGCCGATTTACCAGACAACTTCATTTAGCTTCAGAGATACACAACATGGAGCCGATTTATTTAATCTTGCTGAACCCGGTAATATATACTCGAGGATAATGAATCCTACCTGTGACGTGCTAGAGCAGCGTATAGCCGCTGCTGAAGGTGGCATGGGAGCACTCTGCATGTCATCAGGGATGGCGGCAATTGCAGCGTCAATAACTAACCTTTGCAAGGCTGGAGATAACATCGTTAGTGTCAGCCAACTGTATGGTGGCACTTATAATCTTTTTGCCCATACTTTTCCACAGCAAGGTATCGAAGTAAGAATGGCTCCAGGCGACAATATTACCGCACTTGAAGCCCTAATTGATGACAACACAAAGGGTATCTTTTGCGAATCAATTGGAAATCCTGCCGGTAATATCGTTGATATCGCTGCTTTGGCTGCGATGGCTCATCGAAATGAAATACCTCTTTTAGTAGACAATACGGTGGCGACACCCTATTTTTGTAAGCCTTTTGAGTTTGGTGCAGATGTTGTGATTCACTCCTTGACCAAGTACATTGGTGGTCATGGGACGACGATAGGTGGAATTCTTGTTGATTCAGGAAAATTTAAATGGCGTGATAATCCGCGTTTCCCGCAATTTAATGTTCCTGATCCGTCTTACCATGGTGTGGTCTATGTGGATGCACTAGATGCTCCATACATCGGCAGGGCGCGAGTAGTCAGCCTCCGTAATATGGGTGCTGCGCTGTCCCCGTTTAATGCATTTCAAATTCTTCAAGGTCTCGAGACATTGCCATTAAGAATGGAGCGACATGCTGATAACGCATTAGCGGTTGCCAAATATTTAGCTGCACATTCTGCAGTAAGCTGGGTAAATTATGCTGGTCTACCGGATGATAAGTATTATGATCTAAGTATCAGAATAAGTAGCGGTAAACCATCATCTATCGTTAGTTTTGGCATCGCCGGTGGGGAGACAGCGGGTGGTACTTTTATCGACTCACTACAGTTGATCAAGCGACTCGTTAATATTGGCGATGCTAAGACACTTGCTTGTCATCCAGCAACAACAACTCATCGTCAACTAAGTGACGAGGAGATGATTCTTGCCGGTGTAAGTAAGGATTTAGTAAGACTCTCCGTTGGTATTGAGCATATCGACGATATCATAGGGGATATTGACCGTGCTCTAGATATTGCTTCAGCCAATGATGGCTAAATAATCTCTTTAATATGAGCTTAGTATTTTGCATCGCTTTTAAAGGATTTCGCTGGTTAAAGAGAATACTTTGTCCATAGACAGGCTAAAAAAGAGATCGATGTTGCCCGCCATCAATTACTATGTTTTGCCCGACGATATAGCGAGATAGCGGGCTACAGAGCAATGCCGCCATGGGTGCCATATCATCTGCGATTCCAGCAAAGCCAGCTGGTATAGTGTTGTATTTACTGAAATGTTCTGCCACTGAGTCTGGATCTGGGTTAATATTGAAGGCTTTAGCATAAGCTTCTGTGTTCTCCAGAGATCCCTCTGTAGCAAACATTCCGGGAAGAATATTATTGATGTTTACTCCATATTGGGCTATTTCCCGAGATACGCTCGCCGTGAAATTTATTAAGGCGGACCGGGCGGGTCCTGACATCAGTCGCCAAACCAAGGGGTTTTTCGCAGAAAAAGTTGCAATATTTACAATTCTACCCCACTTTTTCCTTTTCATAACCGGTATGTAATGTCGCATGATCTCAATCGGTCCAATGAGGGCTGTTTCGATTGAGTCTCGCCACATTTGCGGGGTCACATCTAGAAAATTCCCATTTGGTGGAGGAGGTTTTATGGTTATTGATAAAATATCTGGGTTCGGGCATGTAGAAAAAAGGATATGTCGGCCATCTTCAGTAGATGAGTCAGCAACGATTGGAATAACTTTTACCCGATACTTACTTGATATTTCATCAGCGGCCTTTACGAGTCTTTCTTCTCTGCGAGCGGAAATATACAATTCTACACCGGCTTCCGCAAGCCTTTCGGCAGTTGCTCGGCCCATGCCGGCACTACCTCCAGCCATGATAGCTGTCTTCCCTGCGATTTGAAGATCCATGAAGTTTTCCTTTTAGTGTGTTCAATGCACTGAGAAGAAAATAGAGTTCCGTTATGATCCTTTATGCTTTGTCTTTAAAACGAATTCTTTCAGAAGATAGATTTGAATCATTTTATTTACGTAGTTTTAACTCACACGTTCATCCTACTTAAGTACAGATTTAATGTATATCAATGCCATGTTAAGTCTCTCTTACTGCGATGCTTTTACTGAATAAATGTGCACACATTTTACTAACAGCTATAAATCAATCTAATTTTCTAATTCGACGTAAAACCAATAGTTTTTGTTTCTCGGACATTTTGCTCCAATCTCTAATTTCTTTGATTGTTCTTTTACAGCTACTACATATCTCCAATTCTGGATTATAGTCGCATTGTTTTATGCAGGGAGAGTTTGAATTCAAACCTTGTTGTTCTTTGGAGTACATAGTTTTACTCATTGACTGATCCTCAGTCGAAAAAAGTTTTCGTATAGACAGAAAAAAAACATAAAAGTGAGTGCAAAGAAGTTAGGAGGGTGATCAAAATCATATCAGTACGTCTCCGGTAAGCCATTTAAAATAAAGCGCTCTATAGATTCAAAAGATCAATCATAATTATTCTGAGTATTAATTTTGTGATGGGAGTTCCTAAAAAAAAATCCCCCCATTTATAATTTACGGCGTGTATTTCTGATCAATATATACCATTAGTTTTATTGACGAATTTTAATTCGTCCGAGCCTTGTGAATTGCTTTTTTTTGCTACGAGCTTCTGATATCACCAAATCTTTTTTCATAGTGTAATAGCTTTTCACTCAGGCTAATCAGTTTGGATTGAGCTTTACTTTTGCTGAATTCCGATGCGTCTGCTATCTCTCGCATTAGTATCAATTGGTTTTTTAACGACCGCAAGTCTCTATTAAGATTCTCAATTTGTTCTTCCAAGTCCGGGATTGATTTTTTGCTTTCGTTTAAATTAAGGATTTCGACTGTATTGAGTTGTTTTATTAAATCACTGAGGCGTATTCCTTTTGGTTTAAATGAGTCTCTCCAAGGTATCCGATCTGGCAATAAATTATATTGCATCCTTTGACGACGAAATCTAAATGATTCAAAAAGGGGGACATAAGGCTCCCACTTTGGATCCTCCTCATCATAAAATTCACTCATATTGATATATGCACTCAAAGGTCGTGTCAAATCACAATCATGACTGCAATAATCTGGCAACATGAGGAATACATTACCCCAATGAGCGGGATGATCAACAGCTAATACGGAGTAACAGTTTTTGCAACATAGTCTAGTAGAAGCACCACCGGCACGTAGTTTTAAACCTTTGATGTTTTCCTTTCCCTCTACAGTTAATATATCTGACTTAAAATAAAAAAGTCTTGGCAGAGATACGGGGGAAACACCACCGTTTAAGTGTGCGTACTGAGCGAATTGACGGCAGTCATTGCATCCACACCGGACGTAACAGCTTGCTTGGTTATCAGCAACAGTTATTGAACAAGCGCCACATAGACAGCGTATGGTGCCTGATGTCTCAGATCGTTGTTCAGAGTTCGGGTGCGTCATAATCTCAAGATCATTTAAATCATAACCTTACACTTTCTCCTTTCGTACGGGGTATTGTAATTCCCACAGGGTTCATTATGCACCTAGATTTGTTGATTGGATATCCCAATAAATCAGAGAAAAATACCGGTTTGGTCATTTTCAAAAAAAAAATTTGTAAATAGCGATTTGACGTCTTAATTTTAAAATGCTAACCATATTATTGTGACATGCCAAAGCTTGCTCCCCATTGGCTTGAAAGTTCGCACCAAGTTTCTTGAAAAACGAGCAACTTGTCGTACTTTGAGTTAATAATAATTTCTATAATCGACAGAATATTAAAGAACAAAATTCCAGACGCTGATCTGAGTGGTCGGTGAAAGACAGCGAGTGATTTAGTGTAAACAACTACCTTTTTGTTTTACGAAATTTTATTGGTAATGCTTGTAGCCGTCTTTGTGGCGAAAACCACAAAGGTGTTGTAGAGCTACCAGCTGTTTTTGTGTCTAATTAAAATGACTAAGTTTGTTGCTTGCCTTTAGACATTGTGTTGAACCGCTGATTGAATTTAGCCACGCGACCCTCTGCTTTTGCGACTTGCTGTGCTCCCGTATAAAATGGGTGGGAAGCTGATGAAGTGTCAACTGTGAAATAAGGGTATGTTTTACCATCTTTCCAATCTATAGTTTGGCTGGTGCTTAGAGTTGAGCCAATAATAAAATATTCATCAACACTAGTGTCATGGAAGACCACGTCTCTGTACTTAGGATGGATTTCGGGTTTCATTGTTCGTTCTCCGTGATAAATTTATGGGGTAGGTTGGTATGCTCGAGCTACGCATCTTAGCGAAGATTAGCACTGCGAGTGTTTCATTCTCTGGAGATCGCGGTTTATTTTTCATGGCATGAGCAGTGTGAATTTTTACAAATTTGATAATTCTTGTAATGTGCAGTGGCGACAAACACAGATCCAAGCACTGTCAATCCTTTTTCCCCAGCCTCACTAAGAATCGCCTCTCCTAAAATAACTGCAACTATAAGACAAACTAATCCAAATAATGCTATCGGAACGGCTACAATAGTTTTGTGAATAGTGTACCCTTTAATGAGCGCAAATAAACTTATCGGGAACGCCACCAACAGAATAAGTGCATGGATAAACTCGTTGTCCAGTGCAAAAGGGAAAAATCCATAAGCAAGGATGGCAAAGGAAGGAGTCAAGAAACAGTGCGCAACACATGCTAGGGATAACATTATTGCTAGCTTGTCTGACATTACCGGTATATTTTTCATATTTTATGTAAAACACCTAAAGATAATAATTAAAAACGTCACAGCCTATCCACTTTAATCGGGTGGTTATGCTAACGGTTAAAGTCCGAGTTGTGAAGTTATATGTTAATTATTAAACCAAGCCCTTTCTTAAAGCGAGATCGACAGAAGGCTTGCTAATGTTTAAAGATTTATTAATCCTCTAGTTACAATTAAACAAATGTCAAAAATATTGGACTATATACTTTTGTATTATTGTTTTGATTATTTCGAGTATTGGTAAATTTTGTTTGTGGGGAAAGTTCTCCCAGCTGGTAACGCGCAGTAATTAGTAAGTTGACAGTAAATAACCAGTGAGACCAATCGGAGCGTTTTAGATCTGCTCTTTGAGCCAAATTAAATTTCTCGACCTTTTGATGTGTTATCCTCAGTTACTATTTAAGCTGTAGAGACGCAAAAAATATTTTTAAAGCCTTTTAAAATGGTGTTTAGTTGCAAAATTTAGATTGGATAATTATCTTTGTGTATTTGTTGTGTATGTTCTCCATCGCCCTGATCACTGGGCGAGGCCAAAAGTCGTCGTCTGATTATTTTTTGGCAGGAAGGAAGTTTTCGTCCAGGTCCCTGGCAGCATCTACACTTGCTACGCAATGTTCAACAAATAGCTTGCTTGGAGCACCAGCCTTCGTGGGTTTTTCACTAGGAGGTGGATTGATATGGTTGCAGTACGAGTTAGCAGTTCCAATTGCTATGTTAATATTGCTTTATATATTGGGTCCAGCTAGGCGTCAAGGAGTGACCTCGATTTATGAGGTGGTCGAAAACAATATTGGCAGAAGGAGTCGGCTGACGGCGGCTGGATGTTTCTTGTTTTTTCGATCAATTGCCACTGGCGTCACTGTCTACGGAAGCTCACTAATTCTATCTTTTCTTCTTGAGATAGACCTTTGGCTGGCCGTGTTTATTTTAATGGGTCTCACTATTTTTTATGACCTCTTGGGGGGACTGTCCGCAATTATTATGAGCGATGTCGTACAGTTGTTTCTTCTTACAACTGCCGTTGTTTTTGCTTTAGCTATTTTAGGCGATGCTATTGCTTGGGATTTTTTTTTGACAGCCAGGAGTGAGACATTATCTAACGATTGGGGTTTTTCGGGCAACGATTATGGTTTTTGGCCAATGCTGTTTGGGGGTGTTTTTTTGTATGCTGCCTATTACGGTGGTGACCAAAGTCAATCTCAACGAATTTTGGCTTCTAGATCGGAAGAGGAGACAAAGCAGGTTCTGATGCTTAATGGGATTTTTAGATTTCCTCTAGTACTTCTTTACTGTCTAATGGGTCTTGGGCTCGCTTCACTCGCCCAACTAGATAAGGAATTTATACCCTCTCTTCCATTAATGGTCGACGGGACACCCAATTACAATTTAGTTTTCCCTGTTTTTATATTGAATTACTTCTCCCCAGGTTTCGTAGGACTGGTTTTAGTTGGGCTTATAGCTGCCGCAATGTCGTCAATTGATTCGTCCATAAATAGCTTAGCTGCTGTTACTGTCGAGGATTTCATTAAGCCATATCTACAGAGTGAAGTCACATCAGAAACCCTATTAAGTTATGGTCGAGTGTCTACGTTTTTTTGGGGCTGCGCGTCTGTAGTGTTTTCGTTTCAAGTGCCCTCGATCGCACCCACGGTACTGGAAGCGGTGAATAAAATTGGATCTATGGTTAATGGTCCGCTCTTTGCACTAATTTGCATCGCGATGCTCATTACTGAAGTTGACGAAGCAAGTGCTCTAGTAGGGTTCTGGATAGGAGCCTTATCGAATCTTGCCCTTGCTGTTTTTTTGCCCGAAGTGTCGTGGCTATGGTGGAACGTTTCTGGTTTTTTAATCTCGGCACTTGTATTCGTCATAATTTCTAAAGGTAGGGGTAGGGGTGTTATGGTTGTCTTCAATGTTAGTGGTGATTCAGTTAGTGGAGGTTTTTTGAAACGAGAGCACAAAAATATTTTTAATCGCCAATATAAATTGTTGCTTTTGAGCATGTTCGTAATAATTTTTTCTGTATGTTGGTACTTAGATAAATTGTAACTCTTGGTACATTAGTTGGAACCTGATCGGTGCATATAAATTTAAGTGCCAAATTTTGGTCCTCAAAGTAAGATTTTTAATAAATTATTAAATTGTTTGTTTTTCCAGCGACATCCATACATGCAAAGATAATATGCTTCTATATGGCCTGAATAGCTCAATTACACTTTCTTGATTCTTTCGCGATCCATCAAATGCTCTTTCTGCCCCTTTTTTGAGAGCGGAATCATTCCATGACCATATGTCTAAGTTCCGTTGATAAAAAAGTAGAAGCATTTCTGCAGACCACTCGCCAAATCCCCAAAAGCTGCTCACTAGCTTTTTTATTTCTTGCGGCGAGAGGTTCTTCACTTTGAAAATGTTGATTTCATTCTTAATAAACGATAACCGAAGCTCTTGAATCGCCCTGACTTTATTTCGCGACAGCCCACATTGCCTCAGCTTTGAGTAGTGTTCTCCATTACATAGATCCTCTAGCTCAAGGCCACCGTTGCACTGGTGTAAAACACGATTCCATATTGCTATGGCTGATCTTGTTGATAATTGCTGTGAAACAACCTGGCGACACATGAATGTAAACAAATCTGGATATTGCGTTTGTTTGAGAGTGAGAATCCCATTCTTTGTTACAGCGCTATGAAAAGTTTTGAAGGGTTCTGATCGCTTTAAAATGTATCTATGTATATTTTGCCAGCATGGGTCAGTCATGGTACAGATAAGTGATGATTAATTTGAAAAGCATTATAGTAGGGGATTGGTGAGATATCTGAAATAAATAACGCACATTGATGCTGGAATTGTATCTATATTATTCACACGTATGATTTTGCTGTAAATGGTTAACATCTCCGAAATACGCACCTTTTTAAATGTCAGGCAAAGACATTTAAAGGTCTTTTAGGTGGTTATTGAGAGGGCTAAAACTAGTGCTCATTTAATGAATAATCGTGACAAAAGCTCTGTATATATAAGCACTATATCCCATAAAATATCGTTAAATTTTAATAAAAAATGCCTGGCAAAATACAAGATGTTTGTGACATGCTACTTTTGAAGTTTTGAAATGGGAGTTTTGCTAATTATGGGCCTTACATTAAGGTATGAGATCTTTTGGAGGTCTTTTCGAAGACCAGCGTGGCCGTCAGTATTTTCATGGTAGGAAACGCTCTTTTTAAAGTATGAAGATGATATAGATGTTATTAAGCATGTTAATCTACACAGAAGCTTCGTTGATATGCGGCTATTGTGGTTGATAACCCTCTTGA
>CENJ01081541.1_pt1 | contig 28019 bp, 24 predicted proteins | sample 356161 | NCBI WGS metagenome assembly CENJ01 (sample SAMEA2619531, study PRJEB7988) | marine metagenome | biome: marine biome (ENVO:00000447); feature: surface water layer (ENVO:00002042); material: "saline water (ENVO:00002010), including plankton (ENVO:xxxxxxxx)" | depth 5 m | reverse complement strand
GAATACTCAAAGAGATATCAATATCGCATTTATTAATGAGCTTGCTAGAATTTTTAGTAAAATGAATATTGACACCAATGAAGTTCTAGATGCAGCCTCTACAAAATGGAACTTTTTAAATTTCAGGCCAGGACTAGTTGGAGGTCATTGTATAGGGGTTGATCCATATTATTTAGCAAACAAAGCAAAGGAGATTGGGTATCACCCTGAGATAATTTTAGCTGGAAGAAATGTAAACGACGACATGGGGATTTTCGTGTCTAATCAAATAATAGAATTAGTTAAAAATAGTTCTGAAAAAGTTAATAGCGCATTAATACTTGGAGCTACCTTTAAAGAAAATTGTCCAGACTATAGGAACACAAAAGTATTAGACATATTTAATACTCTTTCCAATAATAATATTAATCCTGATATATATGATCCATGGATTAATAAAAAAACTTTTAAAGAGGAATTTAATATATCTATATATAACGAGTTACCTAGAAAGAAATATAATATAATAATACTTGCTGTAGCTCACGAATGCTTTAAAAATATGGACTTAAATAAATTAAAATCTAAAACTTTTAATATAGTTTATGATTTGAAAGGTTTTCTAAATAAAAATAATGTAACAAAAAGATTATGACATTAAAGCCGTTGAAAGATATTGCCAATTATTTAAAAATATTTGAAAAATATTTAGGTATAAGAATGTATATAATATTCATTCTGGGTATAATTGCATCAGTTTTTGAGGGTTTAGGAATATTAATGTTACTCCCACTGCTAGAGTCATTAGATACATCAAACATAGAACAAGAAAGTCATTTCATTAATGAAGTTTTGAACAAAATTTTAACTTTTTTTGGCTTATCAGAGTCTGTCCCTTCAATACTATTACTAATTAGTTTTGCATTTATTTTAAAAGGTATTATGACCTTTTCTGCACTAGGTTATAAAGCAAATCTTTTGGGTAAGCTCCTCAAAGAGATTAAAATAAAAATTTACAGATTATACTCATCAATGGATTATACTTATTATACTTCAAAAAATACAGGTGAGTTTATAAATGTGATTAATGAACAGCCTACAAAATCACTATTAGCTTTCATGCAGTTAACAAATCTTGGATCACACTTCATAAACACCCTAATATTGATGATTTTAGCTTTTACAATAGCATTTTCTTTTGGAGCTATGTCTTTAATTGTTGGAGTTATATTACTTCTATTATTCTTAAGACTAAATTCATTTGTTCAAAATCTTTCCAGAGAAACTGCAAAGGAAAACGGAATTCTTACTAAATGGCTGATTCAATTTCTACATGGGTTTAAGTATCTATCTTCAACAAACCAGATTGAAAAGTTTGATCAAAATATAAATAAATCTATTAGTATCCTTACTAATAATCAAATTAAATCAGGAATTGCCAGTGCATTTACAACATCTTTAAGAGAACCTATTGCCGTCCTTTTAATAATGTTAATAATATATACCCAGCTAATGGTTTTTGAACTAAGCCTTGAACCTATTTTTGTATCAATTGCATTATTTTATAGAGCACTAAATTCAACCTTGGCAGTTCAGCAAGCTTTTCAAGCAACATTTGATTCAATAGGAAGCATGGAGGTTGTGGATGATGAATTTAAGAATCAAAGAGACAATCAATTTAAAGATGGTAAAAAGATTTTAAAAGAATTTAAAGATAAAATCATATATGATAATGTTTCGTTTAAGTATAATAAAGATTCAAAACTTGTTTTAAACTCAATAAATATTGTAATTCCATTTAAAAAATCAATTGCACTTGTTGGTAAGTCAGGTTCTGGTAAGACAACAATTGTTGATTTATTATCATATGTAATTCAGCCTTCGAAAGGTGAGATATTAATTGATGAAATACCACTCTCCAATATTAAAATTTCAACTTGGAGAAATCAAATTGGATATGTTTCACAAGAAAATGTAATTTTTGATGATACAATAGCTAATAATATTTCAATGTGGAAAAATGATACTGACAAAACATGTATCAGAAAAATAAGAGATGTAGCTGAAAAAGCAAATATTTTAGATTTCATAGACTCTCTTCCACAAGGATTAGACACAAAAATTGGTGATAGAGGCATAATGCTATCTGGAGGGCAAAAACAAAGAATATTTATAGCAAGAGAACTCTTTAGAGATCCATCTATATTGATACTAGATGAAGCTACAAGTTCACTTGATTCAGAATCAGAAAATAGAATCCAGGAAAGTATTAACAATTTACAAGGACATATAACACTTATTATAATTGCTCATCGTTTATCTACTATTAAAAATGTAGACACTATCTATCTAATTGATAAAGGAAAGGTTGTTGAGTCAGGAACTTTTAATTACTTGAAATCCAACCCAGATTCGAAATTTAAAAAAATAACACAAATCCAAAACCTATGAATATTTATGTTGATATAGATAATACAATATGTACTACAAATGGACTTGACTATAAAAATGCTAATCCAATTATAGATAATATTAAAAAAATAAATGAATTATTTAATGAAAACCACATAACATATTGGACTGCAAGAGGTTCTGTATCTAAAAAAAATTACTATGATCTTACTTATAATCAACTAAAATCATGGGGATGTAAGTTTCATCATTTGTCTGTTGGTGAAAAACCCCCATATGACTTGTTAATATGTGATAAAACTAAAAGAATTGAAGAACTATAAATAAAAAAAATGAATTATAAGAAACCTGTAATAGTAGCTGAAATTGGATGTAACCATATGGGGAATATGGATATCGCGAAAGAATTAATTAAATCTGCAAAGGATTGCGGTGCAGATTATGCTAAGTTTCAAAAAAGAAACAATAAAGAATTATTATCTGCTTCTCAATATAACTCCCCTCATCCAGTGCCTGAGAATTCATATGGATCTTCTTATGGAGAGCATAGGGAAAATTTAGAGTTTAACAAAAATCAACATATGGAGTTAAAGAAATTTTGTGAAAACATCAATATAGGTTATGCTACATCAGTTTGGGATTTAACAAGTGCTAAAGAAATAACAAAGATCTCACCTGATTATATTAAAATTCCATCTGCAATTAATAATAACACACAAGTCCTTAGCTATCTGATTGAAAATTATTCAGGTGATATTCATGTTTCATCTGGTATGTCATACTACAGTGAATTAGAAACAATTTTCAACCTCTTTAAATCTAGTAAGTCATTGCACAGACTAGTTATTTATTCATGTACTTCAGGATATCCTGTTCCAGCAGAAGATGTGTGTCTACTAGAATTATATAAATTAAAAAAGATTTTTGGGGATGAAATAAATGAATATGGATTTTCAGGTCATCATAAAGGAATATCGCTGGATATAGCTGCATACACTTTAGGAGCAGTTTGGATTGAACGTCATTTCACTAAAGATAGAACCTGGAAAGGAACAGATCATGCAGCTTCACTTGAACCTCAAGGTTTAGATAAACTAATTAGAGATTTAAATTTTGCAAATAGGGCATTGAAGTATAAAAACTCTGAAATACTTGAAATTGAAAAAATACAAAGGGATAAATTAAAAAACAGGTAAAATGACACATGCATTTATTCCTTTAAGATCAGGCTCAAAATCTATAAAGGACAAAAATATTAAAAAACTTAATGGACAACCTCTTTGTTATTGGGCTATAAAAGCATGTCAGGAATCGAATAAAATAGATAAGGTAGTTGTTGCTGTAGACTCAATTAGTTATGAAAAAATAATATCAGATTTTAATTTTAATAAGATTGAAATTTATTACAGAAGTGAAGTTAACTCGCAAGATAAATCAAGCTCTGAAAGTGTTATGCTCGAGTATATAAATCAAAGCCAAATTTCATTAGATTCAACTTTCATATTAGTTCAAGCAACATCACCACATATACAAACTAATGAAATCAATGAGATGATCACTCTTAAAGAGACTGATAATTGTGATATTGTTAGTTGTGTAAGACTTAAAAGGTTTATATGGAATAAAAAAGGTGAGCCCTATAATTATAACATATGTGAAAGACCGAGACGTCAGGATTTCTCAGGACTATTAGTTGAGAATGGAGCAGTATATATTTCAACTGTTAATAAAATTCTAGATAGTGGAACAAGGATTAGTGGTAAAATACAGGTCTACGAAATGAGTGAGAATTCTTTTTTTGAAATTGATGAGGAAAAAGATTTTTTAATTTCTGAACTTTTAATGAAAGTAAAATGAAAATATATATCCACTTAAAATTATAATCTAAAATCGATGAAGAAATACATATACTTTATGACTAGTAATTCACATTGGTTTGATTTAGCCGTTAAGTTAAAAGAAAATAAAATAGCTGAGCCAATTTTATGGATGGGCGATCACAATCATCTTGATAGAGCTAGAGAGCTGTTTGGATCAGATGTGGTAAAAGATTTTGATTTTTTCAAATTCAAATCACATAAAATTTTAAAAGATGAATATCATGGAAAGTTTAATGATTTCTTTACTTCAGATAACTATTTAATCGCTAAAGATAGATCATTAAAAATGATGGATAGAATTGATGACTTGGCAGTTATGAGTAGGTTAGATAGAGAAGCTGTTTTTAATATGACTGTTATCTGGGCTCTAAGTAAATTTGAAAAAATACTTCCGGATTTATTAATTTCTGTTGAAAATCCTCACACACACATTCACTATACTATTCTACAAATATGTAAGTTTTTAAATATAGAGTCTGTAAAGTTTAATGCATGGACTCCTCTTCCTCTTCTTTCACTTCGAAATGCAATAAACCATAAGCCTATAAATATCAATAAAAAATTAGATGAAAAAAATATTCAAAAATTTTCTAAAGAAATAGATAATTATGTCGATAACATATATCAAAGAAGTGAAATTTATAAAACATCTCATACTGAAATTGAGAGATTAGAATCTCAGAAGACGTCTTGGAAAATTGAGCAGATTATTAAATTCATTAAAGATACTTTTAGAAAGTATAAATCAAAAAACCATTATTTAGAAAGTAGGGATTACGACCCTCTTAATCCATTTAAATTTAATACGCTAAAAAAATTAAAAATAATTAAGAGAAGAAAGACTAACTTAATAAAAGCATTAAATCATTCAGTGTCTAACGAAATTAACCTTTCAAAGAAGTTTATTTATTTTGGACTTCATTATGAACCAGAGAAAACAACTTTACCAGATGGGGGTATTTTTCATGATCAATTTTTAGCCATACTCAAATTAAGAGAATTTGTCCCAAAAGACATTAAGATATATGTTAAAGAGCATCCATCTATGTTCTATGATTCATTATATGGTTTTAGAGGTCGTAGTCCATTATTTTATAGACTTCTAAAAAATATAAATAATATTGAAATTCTTGGTACTAATCATAAAACCTTAGATCTAATAGATAAATCTATTTTTACAGCTACAATTACAGGTACTTTAGGTATTGAGTCTGCTATTTTAGGGAAAAAGTCTATAATTTTTGGAGAGAGCTGGTTTTCAGGATGCCCAAACACTTTTAATTGGTCAGAAGATTTGAATTACTATGAATTAAAATCAAAAGAAATACTTAGCAAAACACATATCTCTAATTTTTTAAAAGAAAAACTAAGAGATGAAAGTTTAATCGGACTACTAAACTCTAGAAGCTCTTTAAGATTTAAAAAATATATAAATGATGATTTCTTTATTAACCAATCTTATAGTATTTATGAATCGTTTAAAAACTATTTTAATTCAAAATAATTATGGGTAAGATTGGGGGTATAATATTTAGCAGAATGAAGTCAAATAGACTTCCAGGTAAGGCATTGAAAATAATTGATGGAGTAACATTACTCCAAAGAGTAATTGATGAATCTAAAAAGATAAAAAATATAAATCATTTATGTGTTGCCACCTCATTAAGTCATGAAGATAACAAAATTGAAGTCTTTGCAAATAAATTGGGAATTGACGTTTTTAGAGGTAGTGAAGAAGATGTAATTGATCGAGCTCTTCAAGCATCAAAAAATTTTGGATACAAATATTTTGCAAGAATATGTGGAGATAGGCCTTTTATTAATCACAAAATATATGATGAGCTTTTATATAGTCATAGAACTTCTGATGCAGATATAACAACAAATATTTTCCCTAGGTCTGTTCCATTTGGTTTATCGGCTGAAATAATTAAAGTAAAATCTTTAGACTCAATAAATGATTTAATAAAAAATTTTTCTGATAAAGAGCATATTACAAAGTTTTTTTACGATAACCATCATGACTTTAAAATAAATGCAGTAAACCACAAAAATATTTTTTTGAAAGATGTTAAAACTAGACTAGTAGTTGATAATGAAGATGATCTTAAAAAAGTAAATTGGATAATAGAAAAACATGTTGAACATAAAATGAATTTAAGTTCAAAGTCAATAATTAAAATGGCTAATAAATGGGAGTTTAATTTCTCAACAAATAATATTAATTAAAAATTTATAAATGATAATTCTTGGAATACACGATGGACATAATGCAAGTGCAGCATTAATAATAGACGGAAAATTAAAATGTGCTATTGCAGAAGAAAGATTGTCAAGACAAAAGAATCACTATGGTTTTCCTGAAAGGGCAATTAAATGTGTCCTAGAGAACTCCCAAATTAAGTCAAGTGACATTGATAAGGTTGCTATGTCATCTAACTCTCTTTCTCCAAGTTATTTTTATACAGGTAGAAATGCAAACTTAACTGTACTTGATTATTGGAAAGAGCAAAAAGAATATTGGTATCCAAAGTTAATCGAAAATAAAGATCCAAAATACTTAGATGTTCTTTCTCATAGAATAGATAGATCTAATTTCCCATATGATGAAAGTTTAATTAGTAGTGAGTCAGATTCAGAGGGAATGTGGAATGCACGAGTAAAACATATGGCAGATTTTCTTAAAATTAAGGAACAAAAAATTTCTTATTATAATCACCATAAGTGTCATGCATATTATTCATATGTAATGTGTCCCAAAAAAGATCAGAACCTATTAGTTTATACCATGGATGGATTTGGAGATAATGCTAATGGAACAGTATCAAAAGGAAGTCCAGGACAACTTTTAGATGAAATTTCTAGGTCTTCAAATTGTAATATTGGACGACTCTACAGGTATGCTACACTGCTTTTGGGTATGAGACCAGCTGAACATGAATATAAATTGATGGGTCTTGCAGCCTATAATTCCGACAAGTATGGTAACGAAGCATATAAAGTATATGCTGAAACACTTCAGAATGATGGACTTGGTTTTAAATATAAAAAAGAAATTAAAGATCATTTTTTTTACTTTAAAGAAAAATTGGAAGGACAAAGATTTGATGCAATTGCATATGGTATTCAAAAAAGATGTGAAGAGCTGCTAGTAAATTGGATACATAATGGAATAAAAGAAACGGGAATTAAAAATATTGTTCTTTCTGGAGGGGTTGCCCAAAACATAAAAGCAAATAAATTAATTACAGAGTTAGAGGATTTAAACTATCTCTTTGTCCCACCTGGACCAGGAGATGAATCTATATCCATAGGTGCAGCATATTTAGCTTTACTTGAGACAAGCAGTATAAATGAAATTAAAACTCCAGATAATGGTTATCTCGGACCTTCTTTCTCAAATATTGAAATAAAAAAATCTATTGAGAAAAACTTATCGAATGATTACTCTATCAATCAAGCTGATAACGATAAAATAGCAAAATTATTATCTAAGGGTGATGTTGTTGCCCGTTTTGGAAATGAGGGGATGGAATTTGGAGCAAGAGCTCTCGGAAGTAGGTCTATTCTGGCTGATCCAAGAAAGCCAGAAGTTATTCATCACATAAATAAACTAGTAAAAATGAGAGATTTCTGGATGCCCTTTGCTCCTAGTATCATATCAGAGAGAGAGCATGATTATATAAAGAATCCAAAAGCAATTGACTCAAGATTTATGGCAGTTGGATTTGACACCACAGATCTAGCCAAAATTCATATTCCTGCTGGTTTACATCCATTTGATAGAACAGCAAGACCACAAATTGTATTCCAAAAAGACAATCCTTCATATCATGCTTTAATAAAAGCTTTTGAAAATTTAACAGGCGTTGGGGCACTGATGAACACTTCTTTCAACATTCATGGTGAGCCGATAGTAGGTAGCCCTAGTGATGCTATTTCAACTTTTATGAGGTGTGGATTACATCATTTGTTAATAGGGGACTATTTAATTTCTAAAAAATAAAAATTGAAAAATAGATCTATAAATAATAATTCAACAGATAAATTGAGATCTCCATGGAGTCAGCTAAATAGACCATTACTGATTGCTGAAATTGGAGGAAATCATGAAGGTGACTTTGAAAAAGCTAATTTACTGATTGATCTTGCTATAAATTCAGCAGCAGATGTAATAAAATTTCAAATTTATAAAGCTGACTCATTAGTTAGCAAAATTGAGAGTCCTGAGAGGCATAAGCACTTTAAGAAATTTGAATTATCTAAAAGTCAACATATTGCTCTTGCTGAAAAATGTATTTCTAATGGAAAACTTTATACATCCTCGATTTGGGATTCAGAAGATTTAAGCTGGATAGACCCATATGTTGAATTCTACAAGATTGGGTCAGGGGATTTAACAGCCTTTCCTATAATAAAAGAAATTGTAAAATTAAAAAAACCTATAGTTTTATCAACTGGCTTATCTAATAAAGAAGAAGTATTGGAAACAGTAGAGTTTATTCAATCTATTGATAAAATCTATAAAAACCATGAGATGCTTTGCCTTCTTCAATGTACATCTATGTATCCAATAACTACCTCGGATGTAAATTTAAATGTAATGCTGAATTACAAAGAAACCACAAACCTATCGGTTGGCTACTCAGATCATACAGAGGGAATAAACGCACTTAAAATTGCAGCTAGCATGGGAGCTGATGTTTTAGAGTTTCATTTTACAAATGATCGAAAAAATAAAAAATTTAGAGATCATAAAGTTTCACTGATAAAAGACGAGGTGAATCAGTTAAAATGTCACATAGACTTAGTTAATAAAATTAAAGGTAATTCAGAAAAAAAACTCTTACAAACTGAAATTGACAATAACCATCATAAATCTTTTAGAAGAGCTATATATCTAAATAAATCTATAAAGAAGGGAGATATTATAAAAAAACAGGATATGATTTTTTTGAGACCTTTAGAAGGCACAGATGCTAGATTATTTTCTGAAATGGAAGGCTCAAAAGCATTAAAAAATATTGAACCATTAGAGGCTATTTTTAAAAATATTGACTATAAAAATGATTAAGAAAACACAACCATTAGTGACAATTTATATCCCGTCTAGAAATTATGGAAGATATCTTGAACAATCTATTCAGAGTATCATTGATCAGATATATATAAACTGGGAACTATTTATAATTGATGAAGGCTCTAACGATAATACTGAAAAAGTTTCAAAAAAATTTCAAGATAAATATCCATCAAAAATAATTTTTATTAAAAACAAAACTCCTAAAGGTCTTCAAAAAGTAGCTAATGAAGTCTTGAAGAAAGCAAATGGTAAATATATGATTAGACTTGATGCAGATGATTGGTTGAATGAAATTGCACTATTTATAATGGTAGAAAAACTTGAAAATAATTCTAAAGCAGGTATTGCCTATGGTAATTACTTTTACACTGATATTAGTGGAACGATTATTGGTGTTGAGACTAGACCTAAGCTTGGAGATGAAGACATGTTAGGACAAATTCCTCCACATGGTGCTTGTACAATGTTTGAAACAGAGTCACTCAGAAAAGCAGGAGGATATTCTGAGCGTGTAGATGCTCAAGATGGATGGGATTTATGGTATAAGCTTTATAAAAAAATAGGTGCTATTAGTATTGACATACCTTTATTCTACTACAGACAACATGACAACTCTCTTAGTAAAGATAATTCTAGATTATTAAAAGCAAGGGCAAAAATTTTTCATGAAATCAGAGAAAAAACTATAAAAACAAATAACTTAAAAATAGTAGCCTTAATACCAGTAAAAGAATCTTATCCCAGTTTAAAAAATGTTCCATATAAAAAAATCAGAGGTAAAACACTTTTAGAAATTGCTATAAATAATGCCCTAAAGTCTAAAGAAATTGATGAGGTTATTCTTTATTCACAAAGTCAAAAAGTTTTAGATTTTTCAAAAAAATTAGAGACTAACAATAAAGTTCCTAAACATCTAAGATTGTTAAGGACTCAAAATAAAGAATCTAATAACATTCCAATCAGAGATTTCATGTTCTCTGCTGGTGAACATTATACCAAACAAAAGGGTGTTAATCCTGATATTGTAATGTTCCTTAGTTTACATGCAGTTAATAGAAGAAAAATACATATTGAAAAAGCTATTAATAATCTATTATTATCTGGTTCTGATTCTGTGGTTTCTGTTCAAGAAGAAAGAGAGCCAATGTTTAATTATGGTAAATCAGGTCTTAACCTAATTAATCCAGGAAGATTTAGAAATCTTTCATTTGATAAAGAAAAACTATATAGATTCAATGGTTCAATTATTGCAACTAATTGGGAGACTATTAAAAGTGGAAGCCTATTTGGGTTAAATACCTCATTTATTGAAATGTCATCTAAAGATAGTATTCAGATTAAAAATATAAATTTTTTAATTTAATGATTATGAACAACATAAGATTTATTAATGATGGAATTAGAGAATTGTCTAAAATTAATTTTTTAACTCCTATTGTCTTTACTTCTGAACGTTACTTTAGTAGAGTTCAAACATCTCTTAAATCAAACAAAAATATAGTTGATTTTCAGTTGATTTTAATTGAATCCAAAAAAGAACCATTTCTTAAAAACATCCTTAATATATCAAAGCAAATTAAAATTAATGCGGATTGTGTAATTGCTGTTGGGGGAGGCTCAATAATTGACTATGCCAAGGCTTCATATTATTTAAACGGAATAACCCCACATGTTAACGAATTGACTCTTAATAAAAATAAACAAATTATAAATAATGGAAATAAACTACCATATTTTATCTCTTTATGCTGCGTTACTGGAAGTGGAGCTGAAATTTCATCTTCTTCAATTATTAATATTAATAATATTAAGTCTTATTTAATTTCAGACTCTTTTATATCAAATGAAATTATTTATAGTATAGGCGACATAAATTCTCTTCCGTTAAATCTAAGGAAATCTGGCTTATCAGATTCATTATTACATATAATTGAATCACTTTTTTCAAAACTTCAAAAACCAGATTTTATTTTAAAAATGAAAATTGTAATTCTAGAAATGATAAAAGAAAAACATATGAATAATATTGAGCTTACTGCAGATGACTTGTGCTTAATTTCATATATAGGTGGAATATCACAAGATAAACACTTAGTTGGACCAGTTCATTCTATATCTCATAATAGTATGTTTAAATTAAAACATAGCGTTTTAGTTTGTTCTCTATTTCAAGTTGTATATAATGACGAGGCATCTAAATCTTTATCAAGTGAACTGGCAGAATTATTTAATTGGTATTATTCAAATTGGAATAATCTTTTTAGTGATATAATTGTAAAAATTAAAATGGATCAAATTAATATTCAAGAATCTATTAGAGATATTTCAGGTAGATACTCTTCAGTATCAAAAGAACTTCTAAAAACTTTAAAAAATGATTTATAAAAAAGATGACAAAAAGTTTTTTAATGACTTGATAGATAAAGTTAGTCATCATCAAAAAAATAACATTTTCTATCGTGACTTTTTAAGAAAAAAAAAATATTCACCTCCCAAAGATATAAATGAGGTCAACAAAATTCCATATATACATGTTAGCTCATTTAAAAAGGATCATAAAAAATTAGTTAGTATAAAGGAAAATAATATTAAGCAATCTATTAGTTCTTCATCAACTTCTGGTCTTCCAAGTATAATCTATTTAGATAGAGATTCTTTGAAAAAACAAATGAAAATGAGTTTTGAGATAATGTCCGATTATATAGGTGATTATAAACGGCCTATGGTTATTTACGACATACCCCCAACTCCCGAAAACAAAAATCAGATGGGTGCTAGAATGTCAGCTAACGTTTCTTATATGAGATTCTCAAATAAAACTTTTTTTGCATTGAGAATTAAGGATGGGATTATTTCAATAGACAATGATGGCTTATCTAGATTTATCAATGAAAATAATGATATACTTCATTTTGGATTTACATACATGCTCTATAATCATGTAATTGAAAGTGACCTAAATCTTAAAAAAACAGATAATGGTAAACTGATTCATATTGGTGGTTGGAAAAAATTAGAAGATAAACAAATATCAAAAAAGGAATTTAATAAAAGGTGTCAATCAGTTTTTGGAAAAATAGATGTAATAGATATTTATGGGTTTACAGAGCTTATGGGTATGAACTTCCCAGATTGTGAGTATGGAAACAAACATGTCCCAAATAATACTAGAGTTATAACACGAAGTCTTGACGATCTTGAAATAAATACAGGTGAGCCTGGACAACTTCAATTTATTTCAACTTTTACTGATGCATATTCCGGAAACTCAATACTTACAGATGACATTGGAATAGTTAATAACAAAACTAAATGTAAATGTGGTAGAGAAACTCATTTTTTTACTGTTATAGGTAGAAAGCCCAGGTCAGAGACTAGAGGTTGTGGAGATATTTTAGGATTAAATACTGAAAAATCATTTAAAGGTAAAAAGATATATATATATGGTTCAGATTCAGATGATTTTACAAAAAAAATTCTAGAATTAAATAAAATTGAAATGCCGATTGAGCCATTATTATTAATACTAGATTCTCTCTCAAAAAGCTGGTTAAATAACACTAAGTTAACTCCGCTAAAGCAGCAGGGATTAAGCTTTCTTTCAAGATGGTGTTCCAAAGAGAATCTTGAAAAAATTATTAATGATAGTCTTTTTGAAAACTTAAAAACATTAGATAATTTTCAAATTTCTAAAAAAAACACTGGTACTTTGATTTATTCTAAACCTAAAGGAATAGTAAGCCACTGGGTTGCTGGAAATGTTCCTCTTCTTGGTATGTTAGTTTTAATCCAAAGTATTGTCACAAAAAATATCAATATAGTTAAAGTTAGTCAAGATGAAGATGGTAGCCTCTACGAGCTTATTTCAGGATTAAATAAAATTTCAATTAAATATGGTGACAAATTTTTTCATGGATCTGAAATTTTAAAATCAATTTTGGTTTTAAGATTTGGCAGATCTAATATTAAGGCTAGTCAAATAATGTCTGAGATTGCTGATGTAAAAGTTGCTTGGGGTAGCGGAGAATCCATTGAAAATATTAAAAAATATAAAAGTAAACCTAATTGCACAGAATTATTTTTTGGACCAAAGACATCTTTTAGTATTGTATCAGAGAAATATATTAATAACAGAATATCAAGAGATTCATTCTTTTTAAAAATGGCAAGAGATATAAGTTCATTTGACCAAAGAGCATGTTCATCACCGCATACAATTTTTTATAAAGGGAATAATCTAGATAATTTTATATCTGATTTAGGAAGCTCGATGGATAAAACTCTAAAATTGATTCCAAAGATCAACCATAAAAATGATTTTGCAGTAAATGAAGCAATAATGTCTGGAGAATTTACTGGAAATGTGTTCTTTTCAAAGAATAAAGAGTGGGCTATTATCAATAACAATGATATTAAACTTGAATTACCCTCATTTTCAAGAGTTATTTATGTAAAAAAGGTTAAAAATTTAAATTTAGTTAAAAATTTAATTCATCCAGAAGTCCAGTCAGTATCGTTAGGTTTAGACAAGAAAGAAAAGATTTCAATTGCAAAAAAACTATCTGAAAAAGGTGTCTTAAGATTTCCTGACATTGGACTCATGACTAATTTTGATAATCCTTGGGATGGAAAGATAATCTTGCCTTCATTAATAGATAATATTTCATTAGGAGGGCCAATATATTAGCTATGTTTTATATTCACTCTGACTTAAGATTTGCAACTGATAAACAAGTAGACCTTAGATCTAATCTAAATTACTTAACATCTATTTTTGGAAAAACATTAATTTTTCCTGTCTACAATTATGAATATTCAAAATCTAGAGTATTTAATGTAGATAATGATATCTCTCAATTAGGGCAAATGAATGAATTTATTAGAAATAAAAAAGAATATGAGAGAACTTTATTCCCTGTTTTTTCAGATTGTTACCATAAGTCTATTCAGTTTAATCAAGACATAAATCTAGAGTTAACCCCCTTTTCAAACAATAGCTTTTTTAGTTTCTTATCCAAAAATGACGGAAAAATAGTACATTATGGTTCTAATCTGAGATCTACAACCTACATTCATTATTTAGAAGATAAATTTTTTGATGGTAAAGTTCCATATCGCTATCAAAAAAAATTTCCTGGAAAAATTATAATAGGGAATAATACAATTAAAGTTAATTGTAGATTTCATGTATGCCCTTCTGGACTTAAATTAAGATATAATGTTGAAGCTATTTTTCAACATATGATTAAAAATAAACTTGTTGAATTAATTCAAGGTAAAAAATCTAGGATTTTTTGGTTCAATGTCAATGATTTTGAAAGTGTTGTATTCTTTTTTCTTCAAAGAGATCCTTTTGCATTACTTGATGATGATTCAAAAGTTGTTGCTAAACAAATTTGCAATAATCTTGGAAGAGAAGTTTTATATACTGATTTTGAATAGTTTAACTAATAAATAAATTTTAATATGGATATTGAAAAATCAATTTTTGAGGTGATAAAAAATAATCTTTTTATTGAAGAAATTACTGAAACGAATATACCCTTAATGGACTTGCCCAATGCAGATAGTCTTACTCATGTAATAATAATTAGAGAGATTGAAGAAGAGTTAAGTATAGAATTCTCATTTGATGAGCTTATGGAAATTGAGCTTTTGTCTGACTTAATTGAAATCTCAAAAAAAAAAGTAATTAAATGAGAGTTCAAGATAGTGTAGGAAATAGTTTTGAAAAAAAAGAATATTTAGAATATCTAAAATCTTTCTCACACAAAATAAATGCATTAGATTCTGGTTTAATAATTTTAAAATGTAACAGAGATTCAAGCTTTGTATTTCGATATGAAGCAATCAACAGATCAAATCATTCCTTTCTCTCCGTTGATTCACATTCCTATAATAATTTAGAAGAAAATATTAGAAAATCTTTGGAGTCATTTTTTCAAAATATCTACTTTATTGATCAAGATAAAATTTCAATTATTAGAAATGATTGTAAAGATCCTATTAAACATAAGAACTATGAATTAATGATTAGTTCTGGAACTTCTGGTAACAAAAAAATTGTTGTTTGGTCAAAAGCTAAGTTAAATATCCATGTTAACAGAATTAACCAAGTTTATAAATTAAATTCTAAAATTCCTGAATTAATTATAATGCCACTATCACACAGCTTTGGATTAATGAGATTGAGATGTGCTATTCATAGAAAATGTGCTATATATATCTCTAAAAACATTATTGACCATAAGTTAGTACAAAAGTCTTTTGAAAATAAAGACTTATTTATTGGAGGTGTTGTGTCTGGATTAGAAATATTTATTGAAATGTATAAAAAACTTATTCAGAAATCAAAAATATCTATTTACTTAGAATCTGGTTCCATGAGGATGAATTCAAATTTATTAAGACTCGTGAATGAAATTGAAGTTACCAATAAATTATCTTTCAAACATCATTATGGTTCATCTGAATTCACTAGATTTTCATTTATAGAAAAAGATGATTTAGATAAACACATTAGTACCATTATTACTTCAAATAATAATTTTGATTTTAAAGTTTTAGAAGGTAAGCTGATTATAAATACTGATAATTGGTTTGATGGATACTTAAGTCAAAGTGGAAAAATTAATATAGAAGATATAAATAAAATTGAAAATTCAAGTTATTTATATACAGGAGATATTGTTGAATCAATTAAAGGTAATATCAATTTTTTACGAAGAGAAAAAGAGACATTAAATCTTTTGGGTTTAAAGTTCAATGCAGCACATCTGGAGGATAAAATAAATAAAGAATTTACAAATATTAAAGACATTCTTCTAATCCAAAAGGATAGGGATGATGAATATTATGCATTTATAAGTACAAATAAAATTATCCAAGATTCTGATTTATTTAAATTATCCAAGATTCTGTTTATAGAAACCTCTGTTAAACCAAAAGTTTTTGTAGTAAGTAAAATATTTTATACTGGATCAGAAAAAAAAGTAAGAAATATAGATAGATATCAAGATAATATAAGATGAAAAGCATTTTAAAATTTAGAATAATTAGTTTACAGAGTATTATATATTATTGAAAGGAATAAAATGGATTAATAATAAATTAAAAATAAAATGAATTTATTAAAGTTTTGTAAGGATTTATATAAAGTGCCAAGAAGCTTATCAGGAAAAGGAGTTATAGAAACCTTAAATTATATTAAACAAATCATTCCCATTGAAATTAAAAAAGTTAATTCAGGAACAAAAGTTTTTGATTGGGTTGTTCCTCCTGAATGGAATATAAATGATGCTTATGTAGTTGACATTAAGACAAATAAAAAAGTGATTGATTTAAAAAATCATAATCTTCATGTTGTTGGTTACTCTCAAGCAATAAATGAAGAAGTTTCATATAGCGAATTGGTTAAAAACATTCATTTTATAAAAGATCAGCCGGATGCTATACCATATGTAACATCTTATTATGAAAAAAATTGGGGATTTTGTATGTCTTACAATGATTTCAAAAAATTAGATAAAAAATCAAGGTATAAAGTTCTAATTGATTCAGAATTTATTGAAAATGGTTATTTAGCTTACGGAGAATATATTATTAAAGGTAAAGTAGAAAAAGAAATTTTGTTCTCATCATATATCTGTCATCCACAAATGGTAAATAATGAACTTTCAGGCCCTAGTATCTTAACTGGAATTGCTAAACATCTCAGTAAGACAGATAATTATTACTCATACAGGTTTGTCCTTATACCCGAAACAATAGGCTCAATAATGTACATTAGTAAAAATTTTAAAATTTTGAAAAAAAATGTTGTAGGTGGCTATAATATCACATGTGTTGGAGATGAAAGATCCTGGGGGATTGTTCCATCCAGATATGGAAATAATCAATCAGATAAAATTGCAGAGCAAGTATTGTCTTCGTGCTATCCGGAATTTAAAAAATATACATGGTTAGATAGAGGTAGTGACGAAAGACAATATTGTTCACCTGGCGTAGATCTACCAATATCATCAATCACTAGATCAAAATATGGAAATTATCCTGAATACCATACCTCACTTGATAATTTTGATTTAGTAACAGAAAAAGGTCTAAATCAAAGTCTGGATATATATTTAAAATGTGTTGAAGTTTTTGAAAACAAAAAATTTTCTAGAGAAGAAAAAAACAGTCGAGTCTATCAAGAAATACACTCCAAAAAAATTAAAGAAAAAGACAAGTATTCAAGTGATAAGATATTTCCAGAAATAAATGTATTATGTGAGCCACAGCTAGGTAAAAGAGGACTTTACCCAAATATTTCAAAAAAACAGGAAAAAAAACAATTTAAAAACTTTATGAACTTTATATCATATTGTGATGGTAGAAATACTATAGAAGAAATATCAAATCTTTGTAATATTTCTTACTCTGAATCTCTTGATTACTATAATAAGCTAAAAAAAATCGATTTAATAAATTAATGAAACTATCTAAACCAAAAATTATTGAACAATCAATTTATAATAATTGGCTGAACGTTTTTTTAGTTACAAATCCAATTTTAGCCTTAATTACAAGATTAATAATTGATAATTATACTTTAAAAAAATCAAATGTTTTAATTATATCTCTTAGAGAAACATCTTTAGAAATTTTTGATCACGATTATAAAAAATTAAAGAAAAAAAAATATGATAAATATTTAGAAAAGATTTTTTTTGACTCACCATCTGGAAGAAGAATATTAAGAAAGATAAACTCAAAACATAAGAACTTCTTGTTATTTTCTGGTTGGGCATACCGAGAAGTAAACTGGTTAATAACTAAACACAACTGTAAAGGACATATACATGTAGAAGAGGGACAAGGCGCCTATGCAGGGTACACTGAATATAATTATAATAAATTAAACTTATTTGAAAGAATTAGAATGAATGTGACCAACCGAGTTATACCGACTGCCCATATTCCTCATCTTGAGGGAACAGGCTTAGCCTTTAGAGATGATGCTGAAGCTTACATAGGCATTGACGAAAGATCATTTTCATTAATGCCAAGTTCAAAAAGATATATACTTAAAGACTTTAAAGAAGTTAAAAAATATTATGAGCCAAAAATTTTAGGCAAAAAAATAATTGGTTTAACATGTTCAGCTAGTAGAGTGCCAAAAAAAGAGAATATGATAAAAATGCTTAACAAACTTATTGATCATTTGCCAACTAACTCTTTAATTAAGCCTCATCCTTCTTATACTTCGTCTAATGAAGTATTTAAAGAATTTACAGATATTTTTAATGATTTAAATTCAAAAAAAATAGAACTATGTGATTCAACTGTAATGTTAGAGATAGAAATGATGTATGAGAAAAAAATTATTATTGGATCACAATCTTCATTGTCAGTTTACACTGAGTCCTTGGGCTCAGAATATAAATTTATCCAATTATATTAAAAAATAATGATAAACAAAAAATTACATATCCTTATTATTCCTTCATGGTATCCAGAGCATAGTGGTCATTACATGGGTAGTTTTTTTAGAGAACAAGCAATTGGAATTAAGAAGAATGGCTGTAATGTTGGTATTATTTATCCAGAGTTAAAATCATTGCGAAATACATTCGACATTAGGGTATTTCCTCAGCTACAATATTATGATGATGAAGGACTAAAGATTATAAAACTTCGATGGAGTAACTGGTTTATTAAATCTAAGTTTTTACAAATATTAGCTTTCAAATATATTGGTTACTATTTGTTTATAAAGTACATAAAACAAAATGGTATGCCAGATTTAATTCATTGCCAATCAGTTTTTAACGCGGGATTTTTAGGAGAATATATCTACGATAAACATGATATTCCATACATAGTTACTGAGCATAACAGCGGTTTTTATTACAATAATCAAGGATTCAAACGATTTTATAATAATGTTAAAAGAGTTCTTAACAAATCAAAAAAATGTTACGCTGTATCTGAAAATTATTCAAAATATCTTGACTCAGAATTTAAAATAAATAAAAAATGGGATTTTCATCATAATATAGTAAATGATCATTTTCTAAAAACCAAACTTAAAATTACAGATAAATCAAACTTTACCTTTCTATGTGTTTCCAGGCTGCACAAAATAAAAAATATTGATTTAATAATTAGATCTTTTAAAATATTTAATAAAAAATATCCAAATTCAAAACTCAAAATTATTGGCATAGGATCAGAATTTAAAAATTTAAATACTATTGTTAGTGAAAACGATTTACAAAACAATGTATTCTTTTTAGGCGAAATCTCGAGAGGTAATATTGTTCAGGAATTCAATTCTTGTAACGCTTTTGTTTATGCTAGTTCTTTTGAAACATTTGGGGTAATATTTGTTGAGTCGATGTCGCTAGGTAGGCCAATAATCTCATTAAGCTGTGGTAGCTCTAATGAAATTATTCCAGATTTTTGTGGGATTATAGTGAATAAAAAGACTACAGATGACTTTTCAAATGCAATGGTTACTATCTATGAAGACTACCTTAATTATGATCCGGTTAAAATTAAAAAATATTGTAACTCAAAATTTTCTGAGAAGTTTCTTTCATTAAAAATGATTAATAATTATAAACAAATATTGAACAATTAATCTCTATGAAAGCAAAACTTATGATTGTGGGGGCCTTTCCAAAGAAAAAAAATAAAATTTTCGGTGGAGTTGTTAAGTCATCAAAAATTCTTATTAATTCAGAGCCATTTAAATATTTTGATATTATACCCTTTGATTCATCTCAAATATCAAATCCTCCACCAGTTTTTATAGTAAGATTTTTTTTATCGATTTTAAGAATTATTCGATTTTTATATACAATTACTTATAAAAAACCAGATGTAATATTAATTTTTTGTTCATCTGGACCAAGTGCACTTGAGAAGGGTTTAATGATATTGATCTCCAATTTGCTATCTGTTAAGACTTTAATTTTTCCTAGGGCTGGAAATCTTATTAATCAAACAAAGGATAGTCAACTATTTAGAGGTTTAATTAAATTTCTTTTTTCAAAAGCTGATATTTTCCTTGCACAAGGTCCTACATGGAGCAATTTTGCAATCAATGATTTAAAAATTAATTCAAAAAAAACATCTATTGTAAATAATTGGACTGCAACTAAAGGACTATTAGAAGTTGGAAAAAAGCGGATCATTAAAGATAAAAAAGATAATCTCACTATTATATATGTTGGCTGGCTTGAAAAACAAAAAGGTATTATAGAACTTTTGGAAAGTTTCTACAATCTTATTAAAAGCTATGATTTAAAAATTAAATTTATTGGTGACGGTAGTTTAAGAGATAAAATAGACAAATATTGTACTGAAAAAAATATTGAAGACAGAGTTTTTATTTCAGGATGGTTATCAAATAGTGAAATTCTCGCAAATCTTAAATCATCTGATGTCTTTGTTTTACCCTCCTGGCACGAGGGTATGCCAAATTCTTTAATAGAAGCATTGGCATCTGGATTACCGTCAATTTCCTCAAATGTTGGAATAATACCTGACTACATAAAGCACAATTTAAACGGGTTATTAATTGAGCCAAAAAATAAATTAATTCTAGAAAAGACTATTGAAAAAACAATAAATGATGTTAACTTGAGGAAAAGTTTATCAAAAAATGGCCATAAATTGGCAGAAAAAATGTTTTCTGACTCTATATCCTTAAATAAATTAGCTAACGAAATAAAAAAGCTTAGTAATGAAAAAAAATAAACTATTAATAACTGGTGGTACAGGCTCTTTTGGAAGCGCATATCTCAAAAGAGCACTTCAATTGAAAAAGTTTTCTGAAATTTTCATTATGAGTAGGGATGAAAAGAAGCAAGATGATTTGAGAAGAAAATTAAATAATGAAAAAGTCAAATTCTTTATAGGTGATGTTAGAGACATCGAGTCGGTCAACCAAGTTGTTAAAAATGTTGACTATATTTTTCATGCAGCTGCATTAAAACAAGTCCCATCTTGCGAATTCTTTCCTATCGAGGCTGTTAAGACTAACATATTAGGTACTGAAAATATATTAAATTCTGCAGAGTTTAATTCTGTTAAAAAAGTTGTTATACTAAGTACTGATAAAGCAGCTTATCCGATTAATGCAATGGGAATGTCAAAGGCATTAATGGAAAAAGTAATGATAGCTAAATCAAGAATGCTTGATGGTAATCATATTTTTTGTGGAACAAGATATGGAAATGTTATGGGGTCCAGAGGATCTGTTATTCCACTATTTATTTCTCAAATCAAGAGTAATATGGATTTAACAATCACAGATCCTAATATGACTAGATTTATGATGTCACTTAAAGATGCAATAGACTTAGTAGATTTTGCTTTTGAAAATGCTAATCAGGGTGATATTTTTGTTAAAAAAGCTCCAGCTGCAACAGTTAAAGTTCTTGCAGATGCTCTAATTGAAATTTTTAACTCTAAGTCAAAAATTAAAACAATTGGTATTAGACATGGTGAAAAATTTCATGAAACTTTAGTAACTAAAGAGGAAATGTTAAAGTCTGATGATCTGGGTAATCACTATAGAATAAACAGCGACAGTAGAGACCTAAACTATAATAAATATTTTTCGGATGGTAATACCAAAATCAAAAACACATTTGAATATAATTCAAGTAACACAGAACTACTAAGTAAGGAAAAATTAATGCAGATTCTTCTGAAATTACCTGCAGTTAAGTCTGAACTAAACTAACTTAATTTGAAGATATTAATTACAGGCCAAGAAGGATTTATAGGTTATCACCTGTATAATACTATTAAATTTAATCTACCAGATATTGAAATTATTAACTTCCAAAAAAAAATATTTCAAACTCAAAACGATCTTGATAAAACTCTCTCGAGGGTAGATATAATTATTCACCTTGCAGGAGTTAACAGAGCTCAAAATGAAAGTGATGTTTTAAAAAAAAATCTAATAATAACTGATAAATTAATAAACTCATTATCCAGAATTAATTTTAGTGGAAAATTAATTTTTGCATCATCAACTCAGCATAGTGATAATAACCCATATGGTAACTCAAAGAAGTTGTCAACAGAAAAATTTTTTAAAGCATCAAAAAAAAATAATTTTACTTTTATTAATCTAATAATCCCAAATGTATTTGGTCCATTCTGTAAGCCAAACTATAACTCATTTGTTGCGACATTCTGTTATAATGAAATAAATGGGATTCCTAACAACGTTGAAGGAAATAATCAGGTCTCTTTAATTTACATAGATAATTTAGTTGATATAATTATCAAAAAGTTTCAAACTGATATAAGTACTGATTTTTTAATTAAAGAGGATATTAAAATCAAAGTTGAAGATGTAAAAAAAATAATTGAAGATTACAATAAAAAATATTTTCTCGATGGAAACATTCCAAATTTAGACAGTAATTTTAAGATGAATCTTTTTACTACTTTTCATAGCTATATTAATAGTGAAAAACACTTTCCTAAAAATCATAATTTAATATCAGATAATAGAGGATCTTTCTCCGAAGTAATTAGATTTGAATCATCAGGCCAGGTTTCATATTCACTAACTAAGCCAAAAAAAACTAGAGGTAATCATTTTCATACTAGAAAAATAGAGAGAATTACTATAATTCAAGGTGAAGCTTTGATTAGAACTAGAAAAATTGGTACAAACAAAATAAATACATATAAGCTGAATGGAAAAAATCCAAGTTATGTAGATATGAAGGTTTGGTATACACATAGTATTGAGAATATAGGGTCTTCAACACTTATTAGTATGTTTTGGATAAATGAGTTTTATGATGAAAATGATTCGGACACATTCTTTGAAAAAGTTTAATTTTACAGTATGAAAAAGCTCAAAGTTGTAACTGTTGTTGGGACAAGACCTGAAATAATTAGATTATCCTCAATAATTAATAGATTTAATGACTCTGCCTTTATTGAACATACTCTTATTCACACTGGCCAAAACTATGATAAAAATTTAAATGATATTTTTTTTGATGACTTATCAATTAATAAACCTGACTTTTACCTTGACTCGGCAAAAGAAAATCCAAGTTTAACAATCGGAGAAATATTAATCAGAATTGATCCAATTTTATCAAAAATCTCTCCAGATGCATTTTTGATTTTAGGTGATACTAATAGTTGCTTGTCTGCGATTGTTGCAAAAAAGAAAAAAATTCCAATTTTTCACTATGAAGCAGGTAATAGATGTTTTGATTTCAGAGTTCCAGAAGAATCAAATAGGAGATTAGTGGATCATCTTTCTGATATTAATTTAACTTACAGTGATAATGCTTCAAGAAACCTTTTAAACGAAGGGATTCCAGCAGATAGGATTATAAAAGTTGGATCACCAATGTATGAAGTTCTTAAATCTAGTTCACAGAAAATAAAGCAATCAAAAATTCTAAATGACTTAAATTTAAAACATGGTAAGTATATTGTCATTTCATGTCATAGAGAGGAAAATGTAGATGAAAAGGATAATTTTAAAAAGCTAATACAATCGTTGAACAAAATTTGTGAGCTTTATAATATGCCTTTAATTTTTCCAGTTCATCCAAGGACTAAAAAAAAATTATCAAATAACAATTTAAGGCTTAATACTTTAATTAAATTAATAGACCCAGTGGGCTTTATTGACTATAATAAACTTCAGATGAATTCATTTGTTGTTTTATCTGATAGTGGAACCATATCAGAAGAATCATCTATTTTAAATTTTCGTGCTCTGAATATTAGAGAGACTCATGAAAGACATGAGGCTATGGAGGAGTCTTCTGTAATTATGACAGGACTTGATATTGAGAGAATCCTGCAAGCTTTAGAATCTCTTAAAAGTCAAGAAATAACAAATGAAAGAAATATTTTAGAAGTCCCAGATTATAAAGTTCCAAATATATCTATCAAAATAGAGAGAATAATAATCTCTTATATTAATTATGTAAATAGAGTCGTTTGGCAAAAAGAATCTTAATTTACACTAATCACTTTTACCCTGAGCACTTTAAAATTAATGAGATAGTTCAATGGATTTCTTCTGAAAATAGTCATGTAAGGGTTATTACAGGAATCCCTAATTATCCATCTGGTAAAATAATTAGAGGTTATTTAAATATATTTAAAGATAATGTAATCATTAATAGGTTGTTCTTAATTCCTAGAGGAAATGGTTCTAATTTTCGTCTAATAATTAATTACACTACATATTTTATTTCTTGCTTCTTCTTTTCATTATACTTAGCAATATTTAAAAAAAAGTATGATTTAATATTCGTTCACCACACTAGCCCTTTCTTTTTAGCAATACACCCATTGATTTATTCAATATTCCATAATTCTAAAAAAATACTTTGGGACCTTGATATATGGCCTGAGTCACTAAAAGCAGTAGATGCAATTAGATCAAATATTATGATTTTATTTGTGAAACTTATTGTGCGTTGGATATATTCTAAATACCAATTAATTCTTGTTGGTTCAAAAACTATTAAAAGTTTAATTTCAAAACGTTATGATGGAAAGATAATTTATTATCCAAATTGGGCAGATGTCCAAATTGAGAAAAACAAGAAAGATGTAAATTTTAGTTTACAATTAAATCCAAATAAATTTAATATAGTTTATACTGGCAATATAGGAAAAGCTCAAGGATTTGATAATTTAATTAAGACTATTAAACTTGTAGATAAGAATATACATTGGACTTTTGTTGGAGATGGAAGGTTTAAAGAAAAATTTAAATATTTATTACAAAAACATTCATTAACCTATAGGACCACCTTTGTAGATCAAGTTGAAATCGATAAAATACCTGTAATAGTTGACAAGGCAAGCGCATTATTTTTATCTTTAAAAAACGAAGAGATCTTTTCAATGACAGTACCTGCTAAACTTCAAACCTATATGGCCTTAGGTAAACCAATAATTGGTGTTATAAATGGCGAGGGGGCTAATATAATTAAGGAATCAAAATCTGGACTTGTTGAGGAAAATTATGATTTTTTAGAATTAGCAAAAAAAATAAATAATTTTGCAAATAAATCAGAGCTTGAGCTTAATGAAATTGGTAAAAATGCTAGAAATTTTTATCAAAAAAAATATAATTCTGATATTAGAAAAAAACAAATTTTAGAAATAATTTATGAGTGATAATAAAAATATATTAATAACTGGTGGTGTTGGTTTTATAGGTTCAAATTTAGCTGAGAGACTTATAAATGACGGGCATAATGTAATATCAATAGATGACTATTCATTTGGTAAAAAAGACAACGAAATTGATAATGTAAAATACATAAATGATGATATTGAAAAAATTTCATTAATAGAGGATGAAATTGACATATGTTACCATTTAGCTGCTAAGGCAAGAGTTCAACCATCATTTGAAGATCCAGTTGATTATTTTAGAGTAAATGTAAAGGGAACAATGAAGGTAATGGAGTGGGCAAAAAAAAGAAATGTTAAAGTGGTTTATGCAGGCTCCTCATCAAAACACTTTAACCCTGAAGACTCTCCATATGCTATGTATAAATATCTTGGAGAACAAGTTTGTAAACTTTATAAGACTAGTTATGATTTAAAAACGGAAATTGCTAGATTCTATAATGTATATGGACCTAGAGAGAATAGAGATGAGAAATTTGGAAATGTAATTGGGATATGGACAACAAAAGCACTTAAAGGAGACTCTCTTCCTATTGTTGGTGATGGAATGCAAAGAAGAGATTTTACTCATGTAAATGATATCGTTGATGGATTAGTAAAAATTGGATTCTCTGATATTTCCCAGGATGATGGTTGGGAACTAGGAACTGGGAATAACTACAGTGTAAATGAATTATTTGAAATGTTTAATCAGAGATTTAATGTAAGCTCAATTAATTTACCTGATCAACCAGGGAATTACAAAAAAACATTAAGAAAAAATGATGATTTAATCAATCTTTTAGGTTGGAGCCCTAAAGATAGGCTGGAAGAACATATTAAAAATTTGTCATAGATGAGAAAAAGAGTTTTAATTACTGGAGGAGCAGGTTTTATAGCTCATCATTTAATCTTTTATTTATTAAAAAAAACAGAATATGAGATAATAAGCCTTGATAGATTAGACTATAGTGGTAACCTTAACAGATTAAATAACATTCTATTGTCCTTAAATAAGGAAGATAAATCAAGATTAAAGATAGTTTTCCATGACTTGAAATCTGAGATAAATCCATGGATCGCTAAAGACATAGGAGATGTTAATTATATTTTTCACCTTGCAGCTGGATCTCACGTTGATAGGAGTATCCTAAATCCAATGGACTTTATTTATGATAACGTTGTTGGAACTGGAAATATTTTAGAATTCGCAAGAAAAATAAATGAAAAAAAAATATTAGAAAGGTTTATATATTTTAGCACAGATGAAGTTTTTGGTCCTGCTGCTAAAGGAATTGACTATAAAGAAAATGATAGATATAATTCTACAAACCCTTATAGTGCTACTAAAGCTGGTGGTGAAGAACTAGCAGTAGCATTTGAAAACACTTATAACTTACCTGTATATATAACTCACACTATGAATGTTTTTGGGGAAAGACAACACCCTGAAAAATTTATACCAATGTGTGTGAGGAAGATAAGAGATAATGAAGAAATAACCATTCATTCTGATAGCAAAAAAAAAATCCCTGGGTCTAGACATTATATTCATGCTAAAGATGTTTCAGAAGCAATATTATTTTTAATAACCAATAAAATAGATCATTTGCCTGACTGGGGAGGGGCTAAATGTCCAAAATTTAATATTGTAGGCTCTGAAGAAATTGATAATCTTGAGCTAGCAAAGCTAATTGCTAAAAGTCAAAATAAAGACTTAAATTTTAAAATGGTTGACTTCCACTCCTCAAGGCCAGGTCATGATTTAAGATATTCTTTATCAGGAGAAAAAATGAAAAATCTTGGTTGGACTCCATCAATTAAATTAACAGAAAGAATTAATCAAGTTGTTGATTGGTATATAAGAAATCAAGAATGGTTATAAACCTAATTAAGAATAAGGATCTTTACACTGCTTTATTAATTATAATTTTTTCTTTTTTCAATTTCAATTATAATTCATTTAGTGTAGTCTCTGATGAAAGATTTAATTACTTTCAAGTTGAATCAGAACAGTTTGTACTTGACGGATATTTAAATTATAAATTAAATGAAGCAGACCTTAAACTAGGACATTTCACAAGACCCTCAATTGATATGTTCAATGAAGGGGAAAAATATAAACCAAGACAGTGGTATTTTAATAATTTTATTGAGGGAAATTTCTGGGAGTATAAGTCACATTTTGGACTGCAATTATTTATTTTCGATTTTTTTAATGGGAACTTAAGATTAGTTCAAACCATTGCTTCTTTAATTCTTAGCTTAATTTTAGGCTTGATCTTTTTTATACTAACAAGAGTAATTTCATTTCAGTTTTCTCTAATTTTTATTTTATCAGTGGTTTTTAATCCCTGGATTACACCAATTGCAAGAAATAGTTACTTTCTTTTATTTATATATTTCATTCCATTTCTAGTTTCCTTACTATTTGTCAAAAGGATCAACACTAAAAAGAGTCAGCTTATTAAAATGTTAATTGTTCT
>CENJ01173347.1_pt1 | contig 28076 bp, 26 predicted proteins | sample 356161 | NCBI WGS metagenome assembly CENJ01 (sample SAMEA2619531, study PRJEB7988) | marine metagenome | biome: marine biome (ENVO:00000447); feature: surface water layer (ENVO:00002042); material: "saline water (ENVO:00002010), including plankton (ENVO:xxxxxxxx)" | depth 5 m | reverse complement strand
ATTTGTTTGTTAAATAAAAAAAATATTTATACAAATAATTTTAATAAAATTTTTATTTTATCAATACCTCAATTGTTATTGGTATCTTTAATAGTTTTTTATCAATTATTTTCATTGATCAATATTACATCATCTCAATCTTACCAAGAATATTTAAAAAAAAATGCTTTTGGTTATGAAATGCATTCTTTTATAAATACTTTATTTGCTAAAAAAAAAATTGTTATATCTACACACAGGGCAACTTATTACAGTAATCATGATATTTATTATTTAGAAACAATAAAGTATGGAAAGTTAAATAATAAACAAAAAAAAAATATTGAAAAAATAAATCCAAATATATTAATAGAAACTTCTTCATCCAATATTTTTAAAAAATGCAAAATTAAGTTATTAAGTCAAAAAAATATATATAACAACCAGGGTAGAAATCCTTTTAAAAAAGCTGCAAAATCAAAAATAAAAATTTACTTATTAAAAAATATAAAAAATTCTAAATGTTTGATAAAATAAGTGACTCTTTTTAATAATTTTCTTGATATTAAACAAGTATAAGCTACTTGTTTAATTAATTAATCATTATGATATTAGTTACGGGAGCAGGTGGTTTCATTGGTGGCCATATAGTAAAAAGACTTTTGCAAAATGGTTACGATGTTAGAGCTGTAGACATTAAGCCCTTTGAATATTGGTTTCAAAAATTTGAAAAAGCAGAAAATTATCAAAGAGATCTAACTATAAAAGAAAACTGTATTAAGTCCTGTGAGGGTATTGATGAAGTTATAAACATGGCCTGTAATATGGGTGGTATGGGTTTTATAGAAAATAATAAAGCAGAATGTATGATATCTGTTTTAATCAATACTCACATGCTATTAGCTTGCAAAGAAAAAAAAATTAAGAAATATTTTTTTTCTTCAAGTGCATGCGCGTATAATACTAGCTTGCAAAACTCTACAGATATAAATGGGCTCAAGGAAAGTGATGCGTATCCGGCTATGCCGGAGGATGGATATGGGTGGGAAAAATTATTTAGTGAGAGAATGTGTAGACATTTTTTTGAAGATTTTGGAATTGATGTTAAAGTTGCTAGATATCATAATATATATGGTCCCAATGGTACTTATGATGGAGGTCGAGAAAAGGCGCCAGCCGCTCTTTGTAGAAAAATAATAAATGCAAAAAATAAAAATTTAAACGAAATAGATGTTTGGGGAGATGGAGAGCAAACTAGATCATTTCTCTATATTGAGGATTGCATAGATGCTACCTTAAAAGTTTTTAATTCAAAACATCATGGGCCTGTAAATATTGGAAGCGAAGAAAAAGTTTCAATTAATGAGATGATAGATAAAATCGAGGATATTGCTCAAATCAAATTAGATAGAAATTACCAATTAGACAAACCAAAAGGTGTGCGTGGTAGAAATAGTAATAATGATTACATAAAAGAAATTTTGAATTGGGAGCCAAAATACTCACTCTATGAAGGATTAAAATTCACGTATACATGGATTGAGCAAGAAATAAAAAAACTACATAATTCTAAATAATTATTTCAAATGCCTAAAATACTAATCACTGGAGGATGCGGATTTGTAGGTTCAAATTTATGTTTATTTTTAAAAAAAAATTTAAAAAATGCTAAAATTTTTTCTCTTGATAATTTAAAAAAAAGACATTCAAAAATAAATGCTATTCGACTAAAAAAAAATGGAATAAAAAACTTTAATGTTGACGTTAATAACTACAAAAAAATTATTAAACTTTCAAAGTATGATTATATAATTGATTGTTGCGCCGAACCAGCTGTAGAAAATTCAAGACAAAATTCAAAAAAAGTTATTGATATCAATCTTAATGGTACAATTAATTTACTTGAAAAAATAAAAAAAGATAAATCAAGATTAATTTTTGTTTCGTCCAGCAGGGTATATCCAATCAAAGAAACTTATAAATACAAAATGCAAAATAAATTGTTTGATGAAAATTCAAATACAATAGGCAATAATACACTTTATGGGGCAACTAAATTATCATCTGAAATATTTATTAAGGAATATAACTATGCATTCAACACTAATTACCTAATTTTTCGTTCAGGTTTAATTTATGGACCGTGGCAATTTGGTAAAGTTGAGCAAGGATTGATAAGCTTATGGTTATTGAAACATTATTTTAAACAAAAATTAAATTATATTGGCTTTAATGGAACAGGTAATCAAATAAGAGATTTGTTGTATATTGATGATTTTAATAAATTAATTTTAATAGCAATTAAAAGTTTTGGAAAAATTAAAAATCAAACATTCTGCATTGGTGGAGGAAAACAAAATACTACTAAACTCAGAAAATTAACTTCAAAATGTGAAAAATTAACTAAAAATAAAATTAATATTGGTAAAGTTAAAAAAACTTCACTATACGATATTCCATATTTTATATCTAGTAATAATAAAGTAAAAAAAATATATAATTGGAAACCCGAAACAAGTATAGATAATGGATTAAAGAAAACGTATTTATGGATCAAATCTAATAAAAATATTTTAAAAAAATTTAAATAATTGAAAAAAATAATTTTAATTACTGGATCATGTGGATTGGTTGGTTCCGAAGCAGTAAGTTTTTTTTGTAATAAAAATTTCAAAGTAATAGGAATTGATAACAATTATCGGAAGAAACTTTTTGGCGAAGATGGAGATAATAAGAAAATTAATGCTAGATTAAAAAAATTTAATAATTTTAAAAATTATAGGATAGACATTAGAAATTTTGAAAAATTAAAAAAAATATTTTTAAAATATAAATTTCACTCGATTATTCATGCCGCTGCCCAACCGTCTCATGATTGGGCAGTAAAAAAACCTTTTGTTGATTTTGGGATTAATGCACTGGCTACTTTGAACTTATTAGAATTAACAAGAAAATTTTGTAATAATGCTAAGTTTGTTTATGTATCGACAAACAAAGTATATGGGGACAGACCTAACAATATTAATTTGAAAGAATTAAATATGAGATGGGATGTAAATCAATCTTCAAAATTCTACAAAGGTATAGATGAAAAAATGAGTATAGATAATTCTACACATAGTTTATTTGGAGTTTCAAAAACTTCTGCAGATTTACTTGTTCAAGAATATTCTAATAATTTTGGATTAAAAAGTGTTGTATTTAGAGCGGGCTGTATTACTGGGCCAAATCATGCTGGAGCAGAATTGCACGGTTTCTTAAATTATTTGGTAAAATGTTTTATCGTAAATAAAAAGTACACTATATTTGGGTACAAGGGGAAACAAGTAAGAGATAACATCCATAGTTATGATTTAGTAAACGCTTTTTGGCATTTTATAAAAGCACCCACAAAAAAATTTAATATTTTTAATATTGGCGGTGGAAGAAAAAATAGCTGCTCTATACTAGAAATTATAAAAATAATTGAAAAGAAAATAAACATTAAGCTAAATTACACAATTTCAAAAAAAAATAGAGTTGGAGATCACAAATGGTATATTACTGATAATTCTAGATTTTCAAGCACATACAAGAGCTGGAAAATTAAATATAATTTAAGTTCTATAATCGATCAAATTATAGGTTCGTACATTAGTAAAAATTAATAACTTTTTTTTTTTAATAAAATCTTTTCTAAAAAACAATAAAACAAAGTAAAAAAATACTTTGAGCCAAGTTCTTTAATTTTAAATTTTGCATCACCAATTTTTCTATTATTCCATGAAATAGGAATAACCTTATACTTATATCCTCTAGATATAATTTTTAATGGTAATTCTAAAAAGATGTTAAAATTTTCTGAGACTAATGGGTAAAGTTTCAAAAGAGTATCTCTTTTATATATTTTAAATGCGTTAGTAAAATCATTATATTTGCAAAAAAACAACATCTGAGCAAATCTATTAAAAATTCTATTTAAAAATAATTTTTTTTTTGGATAATCTATTACTTTTGAACCTATAATGAATCTAGACCCAAAAACGGCATCCAAATTATTTTTTGATATTTCTTGAGCATATTTACCTAAATCTTCAACAGAATCTGAGGCATCTGACATAAAAAAACACACAAATTTCATTGTAGAATTTTCTATACCAATCTTAATAGCTTCACCTAGACCACCAAAATTTTTATTTTTAAATATTTTAATCTTATTATTATTTAAAAAATACTTTTCTACTGTCTTATAAGTTTGATCATTACTAAAATCATCAATAACTAATATTTCAAATATCTGGTCATATATAAAATTATCTAAAATACTTTGAATTGTTTTTGCTATAATTTTTTCTTCATTTTTGCATGGGATAACAATAGAAACTGACATTTATTTCTTAATTTCAAACAAATAATAATCTGAATGATCTCCAATGTTATAGATTTCTTTAAATGCCCCAGCATAATCTTTTACATAATCTTTATAATAAAATTTTTTCTTTAAATCATAGTTTAGTCTAAACCATTCCAGCTCATCTTTATTTAAAACATATAATCCATCCCTTACGTTTCCATTTAGAAGTACATTTCTTCTATCGATGATATATCTTGGCTTCTCATTAAAAACATAATTAAACCACCAGTTTGGGATCTTATCTTTTTTCCTATACTTTCTAATAATTGGCGACGCCAATCCAACTGTGTCTACTATTTTTATCTTTGCAAAATATGGAATGTATCCTGCGGGTTCTAAAAAAAGTATATCTGATCTATTATTTGAAATATCTTGAACATATTGTCCAACATGTGACCTATAGGTATTTTCCTGAAAACCAGTATTTTTTAAAACTAAAAATTGAAGGTTGCATAAAAATAATAGCAAGAATACTGATATAATAAAATTAATTTTATTAAAAAATCTAGAAGTTAAAAATAAATAACCCAAAAAAATGTAGTTTAAAAAGGCAAAAGGGAAAAAATACCATACAAAAGAATGGCCCGCTATTACGTAAGACATTGGCACAAAAATTATGTTTAAACTAATTATCAATTTGAAAATTCGTATATTTGCATTTTCTCTAAATTTTATAAAAATATTTAAATATCTCATTTGATATAGACAAAGCGCGATGCAAATCCCTGAAACAAAAATATAAACAACTTTTGGAATAATTTTTGTAATTACTCCAATAAAGAAGCTTTTTGTAGTAAAAAACCATAAAAAGAAATAATTAATAAAATTATTTAAATTTAAATGCTCAACTTTGCTCAGTGTCATCCACTTTGAAATAGCGCTTGAAGGAAATATTGTATTATCAAAATATAAATTTAACAAAAAATTTAATAATAGTCCTGCAATGGAGAAGAAAGATAAATAGATAAATTTTTTATTTTGAAAAATAAAAAATACAAATATAAAAATCAAGTTTACAGCAATCAATTCAAATCTTGTTGCTGGTAATAATGCACAAAATATCAGTATTTTATAATCGTTAATATTTTTTACTAAATATAAAAATAAAAAGGAAATAAATAGCAATACGTATGAATATTCTAAACCTGTATTTCCTATCACTAAGATACTTGGGTTAAAAAAAATTAAAATAAATAAAAAGGTTTTTTTTAAATTATTAATTTTTAGGTTTTGTTGTTGAAAAAAAATTATAAAAAATTTATAAAAATTATATCCCGCTATTAACGATATTGATATATTGAATAGCATTATAAATAAAACTGCATATTCTTTAAATAAAATTCTAAAAAATGCACAAGTTAAACCAAAAATTTTGCTTGTTACTGCGCTAAAATTATGTTCGTCAATATTATAACTAAAATTACCATAATCAGCATAATTAAATGCAGATCTAAAAACTATAAAAGAGTCTTCTAATATATATCCCGAGAAGTAAAAAAGTAATCTTGATAAGATAATTAAAAAAACAATTAAGATGGAAAAATTTAAAAAGTTGTCTTCTAAATTTTTTAAATATTTCATATTATTTAAATAATGCTAATAAGGATCTGAATGGATTCTGCATAATTGAGTGAGGTGAATAACAGTTCATCCAGCATTTAGGACAATTATTTTCTTTAATTTCGTTTCTGATATAATTTGTGTTTTTACTTAAGTATATATCTTTAAAATTTTCACTTTTTATATTACCAATTTTATCCATAAACATACATGGTTTTACATCTCCATTCGGCATTACATGCGCAGATGTTGTGAGCACTTCGCAAGGTATAATATTTTTTTTTCTTTGTTTTTCTAAAAAGAGAATGGCAATTTTTATATGAATTTTTTCAACAAATTCATGTAATTTTTTTAGACTATAATGTTTATAAATTATTTTCATCGAATCTAATATTTTTTTATCATTAGTATTGCTTTTTACATTATAAATTCCCTCATCATGCACAAATGTGACTGCTTTAATTTTGTCTTTATAATTTATATATTTTTTTTCAATGAAAGCGCTATTTTGATCACTAACAGTTATTCCAAAATTGACATTTATTTTTTCTTTTAAAAGTTGATCATATAATGCTTGGCACTTTTTATAGTTTCCAGGAATTCCTCTTAATTTATCATGTGTTTCTTCATCGCCGTCTAAACTAATAGTTACTAAAACATCTAAACCTTTATCTCTTGCATATTTTGCAAAATCTACTGCTTTATTGACGGCAAGCGCATTGGTAGTGAACGCTAAAATTTTTAAATTTGGGCAACTGATCAAAACTTCATCGATTAATTCTTTATAATATTTAACTAGAGTTACCTCTCCACCTGATAGAGATAACCATAATAAATTTTTGTTTAAATCATTAAATATTTTTTTAATATGAATTAAATTAATTTCATTAACTGGTTTAATTTTCCATATTTCACAATAGACACATCTTGAATTACATAGATCTGTGAGGTTAATTAATACTTTATATGGAAGAATATTTTGTTCTTTATTGATCGCTTTTAAATACCAGATTTTGATATTAGCTCTAATTATTGATAGTACTGTAGAAATTTTCATTTTTTGAATCTAATACATGTTAATCGCAATTAAATATAGATTTTTAGAGTATTTTTATGAAATTATTTTTAAATTACTATATATAACAACCATTATACTGAATATTTATGTCAATAATTTTAGGTTTAAATTGTTTTCATGCTGATTCATCCGCATGTATCATTAAAAATGGACAAATAATATGCGCAATAGAAGAAGAAAGAATTAATCGTATTAAACATTGGGCTGGATTTCCGCTTCAGTCAATTAAGGAGTGTTTGAAAATATCAAATATAAATTTTAATCAAATAACCGATGTAACAATTAATACTAATCCTAAAAGTAACTTTATACCCAAAATTAAATTTTTTCTAAAAAACTTAGTTTTTGGAAAAAAAAAAATTGAAATTTTCAAAAGATACAAAAATAAAACTGGAATTAAAAAATTATTACAAGAAAACTTTAAATTTAATAAAAATTTAAGATTTCATTATATAAATCATCACTTATCACACATTGCATCTGGTTATTATTTAACAGATTTTAAAAAAGCAATATGTTTAACCATTGATGGATCTGGTGATTTTTCATCACTAACAATTTCACAATGTAATGATAATGAAATTAATATTATTAAACAAATTTTTTTTCCTAATTCACTAGGTATTTTCTATGAATCAATGACGCAGTTCTTAGGTTTTAAATATTATGGTGAAGAGTACAAAGTTATGGGTTTGGCTCCGTATGGAAAACCAAAATATTTTGATCTTTTAAAAAAAAATCTTTTCAAAATTACTGATAATTTTTTTGAATTGAATCTATTATACTTCAATCATCAAAGAAATAATTTTTCATATAGCTTTAGTAATCAACCTAATCAAGTTCAGATTTATAATAAAAAATTTATCAATTTAATAAATAAAGAAAATGATAATAATATTAATTTTAAAAAAGATTTTGCTGCATCCATTCAAAAGGTATATGAATTTTATTTTGAAAAAATAATAAATTATATAGAAAAACTAAATTATTCTAAAAATTTGATATTTTCTGGTGGCTGTGCACTAAACTCATCTGCAAATAAATCTCTTATAAATAACATTTTTTTTGAAAATATATTTATTCCATATTCTCCAGGTGATAATGGAGGAGCAATTGGTAGTGCGCTTTTCTTCTACAATCAATCAAAAAATAAGAAAACTTTTTTAAAAAAAAATATTACACCATATCTAGGTACCAAATATAATAATGAGCAGGTTGAAGAATATTTTAAACCATTCATATCTAAAATTGATTATACTTTTTTTACGAATGAAAAATTATTATATGAAAAAACAGTTGATATTTTATTATTCAATGGAGTGATTGGCTGGTTTCAGGGAAAAATGGAATTTGGACCAAGAGCGCTTGGCAATAGATCAATTCTGGCCGATCCAAGAAATGCAAATATGAAAGATATCATAAATAAAAAAATTAAAAAAAGAGAAAACTTTAGACCATTTGCTCCCTCTATATTGCAAGAAGAAAAATATAATTGGTTTGAGAAAAATTCATTTGAAAATTTATATATGTCTTCAGTTGAAAATATAAAAAAAAATAAATCAAAATATATTCAAGCTGTTACACACGTTGACGGAACAGGTCGAGTTCAAGATATTTCGAAAGATATTAATCCAAAATTCCATGGACTTATTTCAGAATTTTTTAAAAGGACAGGAGTACCAATTTTATTAAATACATCATTTAATGAAAATGAACCAATAGTTAGAACACCTAAAGAGGCAATCGATTGTCTATTGAGAACTGATATGGATGCATTGGTAATTGAAAATTATTTGATAAAAAAAAAATGATAGTAAATTTTTTTCTCGATAATAGAGATGGTGGTCCTCATATTTACTCAAGATATTTAATGAATTTATTAAAAAAAAAAAATATTAACATTTATTGTGGTAAAAACAAATCTGCTGATTATTGTTTAAGTAACTTTAGAAAAATTTCAAAACTACTATATCCGATAGAAATAATAATTAATATTATTAAAATTTTAAATAATAAAAAAATTTTTAATAGTAAATATTTTTTATCTTATAATATTTATAATATTGCGCCAATTATATGTGGTAAAATTTGTAAAAAAAAAACTTATTGGTTTATATTGGAAAAACCAACTAAATTTTCAACTATGATATTTAAAGTAATTTACCACTTAACAAAACCGCAGGTCGTATTTATTACAAAAAATATTGCAAAAAAATTAAATATAAAGAAATTTAATATTTATTGTCCAGAAATAAATAAAAATTTTTGGAAAACAAATTCAAAAAAAAAAATAAGCAAAATTATTAATTTAACTATGATTGGCAACATAAATTATACTAAAAATTTTATTAATGCTTTAAGTTTTATTAATAACTCTAATTATAAATTTATAGTAAATATCATAGGTAACAGATTGGGTACTCAAATAAAATATTATTATAATTTAAATGAAAGCATTAAAAATCTTAATTCCATAAATTTAAAAATAAATATATTTGAAAAAAAAAAAAGCACATTTATTAAGAAAATATTAAACAAAACTGACATTTTTTTACAACCATCAATCTCAGAAGGTCTTTCAATTGCTTTAATGGAAGCTATGTCAATGGAAACTATTTGTCTCATCTCCAATGGAAGTAATGTCTCTGATATTATTAAAAATAATCAAAACGGTTTCGTATTCAATCTCTCTCAAAAATCTTTTAATAAAAAAATTGATTATATAAATAATCTTAGTTTAGCAAAATTAAATAAAATAAAAATTAACGCAAGACAAAGTATAATTAAATTAAAAAAACAAAATAACTTTCAATTAATTTAAAAATTATCTAAAATTTTAATAATACATTTTCTATTTGGATGGTAATCATCATGAAATTCATTTTTCTTGCATTTATTAATAGAAGGATCAAAAGAACCTAAAATTTTTATATTTAATTGTTCTGCCAAAAGTTTAAATTTATCTTCAGCATAAATATAAAATTTGTTATCCTTAATACTAAGATTATATGACGTTTCATAGTAAGGTGTTAAGAATAAAATTATCTCAATTTTGTATTTATTTTTTAAATAATAAATAAATTCTTTATAAAGATCATATTTTTCATATGAAAACTCATATGGGTCCATTGAATATTTTATTACCCTACCCTTTATTTTTAATTTTTTTTCGTTTTTATTGGGTAATCTTCTTCCATCTTTGTATATAGTTCCAAAATTTTTATTATTATCTAATTTTGCATTTAAGGACCCGCTATTCAATAAATTGTAAATATCAACAAAAAAAGTTTCATAAAAATATTTTTTTTTATCAGAACTGTTCTTATAAATATCTTTAATAAAATTATTGTTTTCAATTTCATTTAAAATATAGAAATAATCTTTGCCTATAGATTTCCATCTATTTTGATTATTATATTTATTGAAAAGCCAAGGATCAGCACCTAGAATAATTTTTTTAATATTGAACTTATTTAAAGCTGTGCCAGTAATTGCTATATGATCTTCTATACTTGCTCCACTGACACTTAGGTTTAACGATTTAGATTTAAGCATTTCACTTCCAATTTCCATTGCTCTTGACGATCCTACAACCAAAACGTCGGGATTTTCTTTTTGATACAAAATTCTGTATTTAATAAATTGTCTTTCGTCCAATCGCGTAGCATTTACAAATTTGGTATTAGATAATATTTTTGCAAGTTGCGCTTCCGTACCATTCTTAGATGAATTGCGAAATGTTTTTGAATTCATAATATGAAATGATAAAAGTATTAAAATTAAAGTGAATATTATTTTATAAACTGTCTTAGTATTAATTTTATTTTTATCTCTAAATCTTTTTTCTACATAATAATATGACAAAATAGATAAAATAACTGAAATTATAATGAATACTATTTTTAATAAAAAATTATCATAATCTGAATAAAGTCTACTGAATACAAAAAGTGGTTGATGCCACAAATATAAGCTATAACTTATAAGTCCGATAAATACTAAAATTTTTGTAGATAAAATTTTTTTTACTAACGTTCCTTCATCAGCAAATACAATTATCAATATAGTTCCAATGACAGGGATTAATGTGAATATGGAGGGGTGAGATTGGTCTTTAGATAAAAAGATAAATGAAAATAAAATTAATAATATACCCAAAAATGATAAGGTAGAATTAAATTTTATATAATTCTTTTTATGATAATTTTTAATTAAACAAGCAGCTAAACAACCAGCTCCTATCTCCCAAGCTCTACTAAATGTAAAATAAAAATTAAAAACTCCGCTACTTTTTAAAGATAAATACAAACATATTAAAAAAGAGATGATAGTTCCAGATAGTATAGTAATAAAGATATATTTTTTATTTATTTTATAAATAACAATTAATACCAAAGGGAAAAAAAGATAAAATTGCTCTTCAATAGACAGACTCCATGTATGTAGAAGTGGAATTAATTCTGACTCAGATTGAAAATAAGGAGAGGTTTTCCAAAAAAAAAAGTTTGAGAAAAATAATATAGTAGAAATTACACTTTTCGAGAATATTCCAATTTCAGTTCTGGTCATTAAAATAAAAGAAAAAAATGTACAAAAAATTATTACCAATATTAAAACCGGTAGAATTCTCCTAATTCTTCTTTGATAAAATTTCAATATTGAAAAATTATCATTATCAAAATCATCTAAAATAATTGTTGTGATTAAATAACCGCTAATCACAAAAAAAACATCAACTCCCAAAAAACCACCGCTAAATATGCCAAAATCTGCATGATATAAAACAACTGGGATTACTGCTAATGCTCTTAGCCCATCAATTTCTTTTCTATAAATCATTTTTTTAAATACTTAGTTATAGATTAGTTGAAAAATTTTTTTATTTTGCTTTTATATTTATTCTATCAACTTTATTAAAATTTATTATTAAATTTTCAAAGAACAATTTACTTTATCATATTTGTATATTTTTTCTTTAACTAAAAATATATCTTTTTATTGTTAAAATTAAAAATAATACTAGAAAAATAATTGAAATGATTAATAATAGAAATAATTTAAATTTTTAATGATTAATTGGAAAAAAAAAACATCTATATACATTGGAAGATTCCAACCTTTTCACGAAGGTCATAAAGAAGTTTTCTTAAAATCTTTAAAAAAAAATAATCAGGTTGCAATACTTGTTATGGATAGTTTTAATATAAATAAAAAAAATCCTTTTACGTTTAGACAGGTTTCAAAAAAAATCAGAAATACTTTAAAAGAATATAAAAATAAATTTATAATTATTAAAATTCCAGTGGTTGGCCATGTTGTATATGGCAGGAAGGTCGGTTATAAAATATCCAAAATTAAGCTAAATAAAAAAATAGAGACAATTTCAGCTACAAAAATTAGAAATAAAATTAAATGATAAAAATAATTTCTACTCTAGGACCATCTTCGTATAACATAAAAATTTTAAACTCATTTAAAAAATTAAAAGTAGATATTTTTAGAATAAATTTATCACATACAAATATTAGTCAAATTGAAAAAAAAATTATTTATTTAAAAAAAAATAAAATTAAAAATATTTGCTTAGATAGTGAAGGAGCTCAAATTAGAACTACAAATGTTAAAAAATCGTTTTTTCTTAAAAAAAATAGTGTAATAAAGATTTTTAATAATAATAAAGTTTCAAATTCTAAAAATATTTATTTAACCCCAAAATTTAATATTTCTGATATTAAAAAAGATAAAATTATTGATGTTGGTTTTGAAAATTTAAAAATTAAAGTAAATAATTTTAATATAAATAAAAGTTATATTAATGGAAAAGTAATACAATCTGGAATAGTTGAAAGTAACAAAGGTTGTCATATAAACCAAAAAATAAAATTAAATTCTTTAACACATAAAGATATCTTGGCCCTAGAGTTGTCAAAAAAATATAAACTTAAATTTTTCAATATTTCTTTTGTAAATAATTACAAAGTTATTCTAGATGCTAAAAAAATTTTAGGAAAAAAGGTCAAGATTATCTCTAAGATAGAAACAAGAGATGGGGTAAATAATCTTAAACAAATATGCAAACATTCTTACGCCATTCTAATTGATAGGGGTGACTTATCTAGGTTTTATCCAATAGAGAAAATTCCCTTAATTCAAGAATATATAGTGAATATTGCTAAAAAAAATAAGACTCCAGTATATGTTGCTACTAATTTGTTAGAAACTATGATTAAAAAAAATACTCCTACAAGAGCGGAGAGTAATGATATTTACTCTACAATTAAACAAGGTTGTAAAGGATTAGTACTGGCGGCAGAAACAGCTATCGGCAATTTTCCAATTGAGTCAATTTATTTTTTAAAGAAGTGTATAAAAGTTTTTAAAACTTCAAAGTTATAAATTTTAAAATTTTATTTAGCAAATGAGGAAAAAAACCAATCCTTGAATGATAAATTTTTCCTAAGTATTTGTAATTAAAAAAATTTATATAAAATATTAATTTCAATTCGCCTAAAAATTTTTTAATATGGTAGATAGTAAAATTTATTAAATTATTCTTTATTATATTATAATCATATCTTTTCATAGTATCTTCGAATTCACAAATTTCTTTTTCAAATCTATTTTCTATATTTTTTAAATACTTATTTTTTGTACAATGTATTAATATCTTTTGAGAATAATTTTTTTTTTTAGGGATATTAAATTTTTTTAATACATAATTTATTTTTTCTATATTTTCATATTTTATAATATCTAAATTAGTATTATTTACTTTATCAAAAAAAAAATTTATATCTTTTTTAATTTTTAAAAATTTTAAATTTTCTCTATTTAGTTTATGTCTTTCAACGTTACTTATTAATATGTCTATAGGATTTCTAATTAAGATAAATTCATTTAATTGAAAATTACTTTCATTAAGTAATTCATTTAAAATAATTCTAGCTTGGTTGATGTATTTTTTGTCCCATAAAATCTTATTTTCATTTCCTTCTTTTCCCGTGATAATGTACTGTTCAAAAAAAAAATAACCGTCTGTATGCAAAAGAACTAAATCTTTTTTATTATTATTTATTAAAAATTCTTTTAAAATTTTTTTTGGGGAATTACTTGAATAATTATCAAAATTAATACTTTTTAAATTTCTAAATTTTTCATCACTATTTATATTTTTGTTTAATTTTTCAATTTGTAGTTTAACAAATTCATTTATATTTTTTGGCTCTAAAGGATCCAGTGTTACATAATTATAGTTATTTGAAATTAATATTTCACAAACAATGAAACGCTCAACCCAATCAGGTAATCTTAAAATATCATGAGAATTAATATAATCGTTTACCAAATGATTTCCAGATCCGTGCAAAGAGTGTAATAGAACCAGTTTTTTCATAAATTTTTAGAAATATTCTTTATATATCATTTACGTATTCATATTTCTATTGACTTTTTATCCTTTTAAAAATTAATTCCGATTTTTTCTTTAATAATTCCTTTTCTATAAATTATTTTTTTATATATTTTATAGATTACTTAATAAATTTTTTTATTTTACTTTGGTATTCTCTTCTACAAACTTTATCAAAATTTGTTATCAAATCTTCAAAGAATAGTTTTACTGATTCATATTTATATATTTTTTCTTTTACTAAAAATATATCTTTATGCTTTGTATTAATTTTTTTACTTGAAGAAGACAGCTTTTCATTTATCTTTTCTCCTTTCTTTAATTTAGTAAAAATAATTGGATAATTTTTTAATTCTAAAAAATTTAGTAAATTATCTGCAATTGTTTTAATCTTGATTGCATCTCCCATATTTAATAAATAAATTCCATTTTTATTATTTAGGGAACCTGTTTGTATAACTAGATTACAAGCTTCCTTAATTGACATAAAGTATCTAGTCACTTGTTTATGAGATACTGTAAGTGGAGATTTATTTTTTATTTGATTAAAAAAAACTTCTAATACAGAGCCTCTACTACCGAATACATTTCCAAATCTTACAACAGAGGTTTTATTTTTTTTCCAATATAATGTAAAAATTTCAGCTAATCTTTTTGATATTCCTAAATTACTTGTTGGATTTGCCGCTTTGTCTGTTGAAATTAAAATAAAATTTTTTACATTTTTATTTAAAGAATTTAAAACATTAATAGTCCCTAATAAATTATTTTTAATAGCACTTTTAAAATTATTTTCTAAAATACCCAAATGTTTGTAAGCAGCTGCATGAAAAACATAATCTACTTTAAATTTTTTAATAATACTTTTCAAATGCTTTTCATCACATATATCTCCAAGTATAGGAATAATTTTTTTTTTGTTAAAATTTAGTAATAAACGAAATATTTCAGTTTCATTATTGTCATATATAATTATTTTTTTACAATTGATGTTATGTATTTGCTTTACTAATTCTGATCCTATCGATCCAGCCCCACCAGTTATAAGTACACTTTTGTTATTTAGGTATTTTATTAATTTATTATCTAAATTAGATGTTTTTCTTTTTAATATGTCAGAAAAACTAATATCTTTTAAATCTGTTAATGAAATTGATTTATTAATTATTTCATTTTTCCCTGGTAAAATTGTAATGTTTTCATGATATTTTTTTATTTTATTAACTAACTTTTTTCTTCTATCGTTATTCAATGAAGGTATAGCAAATATAAAATCAGTAATTTTGATTAATTTACGTATTATCAAAAAATTATTGAAATCAATTATAGGTACTGATTTATATTTTTTACCAATTTTATTTATATCATCATCTATAAAATAAAAATTTAATTTTTTATTTTTATTATAATACTCTTGGAAGATTTTTTTTCCTGAGTATCCAGCACCATAAATAATAATTGTCTCATTGAAATTACTAGTAATATTTGGAAAGTTATAATTATATTCTTTAATTGCGATAGAAGTATATTTTTTTTTATATAAATAATTATTTAATTTTTTAAATTTAATATTTTTAAATAATTTTTTTAATTTTTGAGTATTTGCAACTGATATTAATTTTTCATTAATAATTTTATTTTCTAAAACAAATCTTGTATTAGTAAAATGCACTATATCTCTAATTTTATAACCTGAACCGGTACCAATTTCTATTATCCCATTAAATTTAGTATTTAATAAATGGACATAAATTTTAGCAACATCATCTGTGTGAATAAAATCCCTTATTCCTTCGCCATTATTAAATAACTTCAATGGCAAATTTTGAGATTTATTATTTATAATTTTTGAAATTAATGAGAAATTTTCATTCTCATCATACATATTATATATTCTGGTGATAATTATTTTTTTTTTTAAATTTTTAATATTTAAAAGATAATTTTCTACTAATAGCTTAGATAATGCATAAATATTCCTTTTACTATTATGATCATGAAAATTTCTATAAACCGAGGCACTACTTGAATATATAATTTTATTAATACCTCTAGTATCTAAGGATCTTAAAAATTTTGATAAAAGTTTAAAATTTAATTCAAAAAAATCTTCATAATTGGATATTTTGTGTAAATTTTTTGAAGGATAAAAAAGGTTAATTATTAAATTAAACTTTTTAGGAATTTTATACTTAAAATTATCATTTTTTAAATCTTCACTAGATATGATATGAATAGGTTTGGATCTATATTTTAAATAATTTGTTAAAGAACTCCTTTTTCCTAATACAACAATATCCATTTTACTTTAACCTATTTGCCAAAAATTTAATAAAAATTTTAATAAAAAGAACTTTTCTTTTAAATTTAAAAAAATTCTCAAAAAATTTATAATAATTTTTATTTTTTAAAAATTGACAAGATTCAAAATAAATTATTTTATCTCTGATTAAGCTATAATTTTTTTTTTGTGACAAATCTTTAATTGAATTTTCTTTATACCAAGATTTCATTTCTGATATTAATTGATCATATTTTTTACTTGTTTCGCTTTGACTATGAACTCTGTATGTGCAGAGATTTTGTTTTATAAGTTGAAATTTCGATAATAGTGAAAGTTTTAACATCATATCAAAGTCACCAATTATATTATAGTTTGAATTAAATCTAATATTTTTAATTTTTAATAATTCTGACCTAATTGCAATTGAAACTAAGGCAATATCATAATCCTTTAGCAAATGATTAGTAATATCAGATGCTGATTTCGGTTTTTTTAATTTAATTTTTTTTTTATTATTATCATAAATTTCGTAATAACTATAGGCAACGCCTATATTATTTTCTTTAAGCATTGAACTTACTTGGACTTCTAATTTATTAGTTTTCCATAAATCATCTGTATCCAAGAAGGTGATAATTTCTCCTTTACAATATTGTAATGCTAAATTTCTCGCATCATATAATTTAACTTTTGAATTTGTAGAATAATATTTAAATTTATTGTTTTGAAACCTTTTAAAAATTTTAGCACTACAATCATTAGAATGATTATCAAAAAATATAAGTTCATAATTACTATACGATTGTTGCAAAACTGTATTAAGGGAATTCTCCAAGTATTCTTCCCCATTATGACAATTCATAATTATACTTACTAAAGGATTTATTTTATTTTCAAATTTCACTTTTTTTATAAAAATTAATTGTTTTTTTAAGACCGTGAGAAAGAGAAACAAATTTATTAATCTTAAAAATTTTTTTGAGTTTTGATATATTGGGATATGTTAATAATTGCTCATCTTTTCTCAATGGTAAATTGCCAAAATTTGGTTTTCCTTTTTTTATTATTTTCTTTATTTTGATTATTAAACTTTTTACCTTAACTGGTTTTCCTGTTCCTAAATTAAAAATCTCTCCTTCAATATTTCTAATAGTCAAACTTTTAATTAAAATTTTAATTACATCATCTATATATATAAAATCTCTTTTTTGCAGTCCTGAGGATGTTGCAAAACTTTTGTTGTTTAAACAATTACGCGTTACTATAGGTATTAATCTATTATAATCTTGATATGGACCATATGTAAGATAAAGCCTAAAAATTACTACCGGAAAATTTTTTTCTTTAAAGATTTGCATTAAATATTTTGTAGCCATGAGTTTAGATTTTGAATAAATAGATTGTAAGTTTTTTAACCTTGTTTTTAAATTCTCCTTATGAGGACTTTTTAGCTTGCCGTATTCTAGACTGCTACCAATTTGAATAAACCTTACTATTTCATTGCTATTACTAAGCAAAGCATCTGATAGATTTTTACACCCTTTGTAATGACTATTAAATGTTTTTAAACTTTTTGAATGATCAACATATCCACCAAGATTAACAACATAATGGAATTTTCTATTCTTAAGTAAATCAAATAATTTTTTTTTATTAGACAAATCACATAACAAATATTTAATTTTGAGAGATCTAAATTTTTTTGGTTTTCTTGTCGATATACTTGTTACATTCCATCCTAATGATAAACATTTTTTTGCAAGATGATAACCGATGAAACCAGTTGCGCCAATTATTAAAATTTTTTTTTTATTCGTCAGGTTTTATAATTTTTTTGATTTAAAGATTTTTTCAAGCCTATCTTTATCTCTTTTAGTATCCATGCAATGCCAAAACCCGGTATGTTTAAATGCAGATAATTGTTTTGTTTTGCATGCTTTTTCTAATGGTTCCTTTTCCAAAAAAGTGCTGTCACTTCTTATATAATTTAAAAATTTCTGATTTATAACCATAAAACCGCCATTTATCCATCCCACATCAACATTTGATTTTTCTTTGAAATAAATAATTTTATCTCCTCTAATTTTTACTGCCCCAAATCTTGCGGTTGGTTTAACTGTGGTCATTGTAACTAAACTTCTTTGTTTTTCATGAAATTTTTTTAATTTCTTTAAATTTACGTTAGAAACGCTATCACCATACGTCATCATAAAATCCTCATTCCTACTAAAAAATTTTTTTAATCTCCTTAGCCTTCCACCTGTCATGGTATTTAAGCCAGTATCGATTAAATTGATTTGATAATTAATTTTTTTATTTTTAAAATATTTTTTTATATAATTTGCCTTAAAACCTAAAGCTATGTAAAATTCTTTAAATCCATATTTTAAATAATGTTCAATTATATGAATTAAGATTGGCTTATTATTAATTTTCACCATCGGCTTAGGTATTTTTTGCGTATATTCAGATAACCTTGTACCAAAACCACCAGCTAATATTACTACCTTCATTTTATTTTTGAAACCAATGAGCAAGTATATGGTTTAACATTAAATGACAGTCCTCTACTGGACCATATTCATTTTTTTCTGTCTGGACATGAATACAAATATCAGACATTTTTTTTAATTTACCTCCGTCAAATCCAAGAAAAGTAATCACTTTTCCTTTTCTGCTTTTTACATAACGTACACATTTTATTAAATTTTTTGAATTTCCAGATGCAGAAATTAATAATAAATGATCGCCAATTTGATGACTTAACTTTAATTGATTTAAAAAAAGATTTTCATACCCGGTATCATTTGAAATTGCTGTTAAAATTGAAACATTATCTACAAGAGAAACTAGATTAATTTTTTTTTTTGTTTTTTTATATAAATCAAATCCCAAGTCATTTGCCATAGTACTCGCAGTTGCTGCACTTCCGCCATTACCTGCAATAAAAACTTTTTTTTTTGAATTTACTAAACTTCTAAAAAAAGTTTCAAGTTTAGTTAAACTATTTTTATCGATATTTTTAAGATAAAAGTTTAATTTATTTACATAGCTATTAAAAAATTTCAAAAAACTATTTTTCATTTGTTTGAATATATTCTAAAATTTGGTTTTCTGTTAGTTTTCTTATATTATTTTTGGAGTATTTTATATACCAATCAATTGTCTTATTAACTGTTTGATTAAAATTATACTTATTTCTCCACTTAGTTAATAAATATATTTTTTTACAATTAAGATTTAATAAATTTTGCTCTTCAAATTTTGTTATAGGGTTTTTTTTCCATTTTATACTTTTGAATTTAGCTTGAAAAAGTTTTAAAACTTTTTCAACACTATAATTTTTGGACTTATATGGACCGATATTAAATGATTGACCATTAACTTCTTTTTTATCTAAATTTAATGCCAAATTAATATAACCAAACAATGGTTCTAAAACATGCTGCCATGGTCTTGTTGCTTTAAGATTTCTTATTTTAATAACTTTATTTTTTTTAATACCTCTAATAATATCAGGGATTAACCTATCTTTTGACCAGTCTCCACCTCCGATAACATTGCCAGCGCGTGCGCTAGCAATTTTAACATAATTATTTTTTTTAAAATATGAAGCAAAATAAGATCTAAATAATATTTCACAGCTAGCTTTTGAAGCGCTGTAGTTTTCATACCCTCCAAGAGTATCGTTTTCTTTGTAACCTTTTAATTTTTCAACATTTAAATAGCACTTATCGCTTGTTATCATAATTATATTAGTTTTTTTTTTTAAAAATCTAGATGCTTCCAAAACATTTAAAAAAGATATCAAATTACTATTCCATGTTTCAAGTGGGTGGCTGTAAGATTTGCTTACAATTGCTTGGGCAGCTAAATGAAATATATAATCAGGATTAATATTGTTTATAGTTTTTTTTGTTTTTTTATAATTACTCAAATCAAAAATATAATTTTTAACTTTTTTAAATTTTAATTCTTTATAAAAACTAGTTGGATAATTTTTAGAGATACCATATATTTTTGCACCAAAAAGTGTGAATATTATAGATAACCAAGTTCCTTTAAATCCAGTATGACCTGTTATTAATATTTTTTTATTTTTAAAATTAATGATATATTCATTTAATTTCATTAATATATTAGTATATGTTTTTTAAAATTAATCAAAAATATTTATCTAGACTAAAAGAATTTTCAAAGCACAACCTAATAACAAATAGAAATTCAAAATCAGATTATTGGCTTCAACAAGTAAATAATATTAAATTACATTTAATACTACTTCTATTTCAATATCTGGCAAGTCGGGGGTTTACATACCCAAAAAAAAAAAATATTTAATCTTATAAAAAATTTTGCAATTAACTTAAAAAATTTAATATTGAATTATAAAAATTCTTTTTATAATTATAAAAATACTTATAACAATTTTTATGATAATCAAATTAAACATTATCAAAAAATTAATTTAAATTTTAAAAACACGAAAATTAAAAATTTTAACTATATAAAAAAAAATTTTTTTAAACATAAAATTATCAATGAAAAGATTATTCACGCGTATTATTTTTTTAATATTATAAATCAAAAAATAAGTCTTTCAGATAATAAGATAATATGTGAAATTGGACCTGGTAATGGAAATCTTATTTCTATATTAAAAAAGAATAATCCAAACCTAAAATTTATTTTAATTGATTTAAAGGAAACATTGTTGGTAAGTTCCTCATATTTGATAAATTTATTCCCAGACTCTAAATTTCTAATATCTACTGAAATAAATAAAAATTTAAATCAAGATGATTGTAAAAATTATGATTTTTTATTTATTTTACCAGAGCATATAGATTTACTACCAAGTGATTTTGTTGACTTATCTATAAACATTACCTCATTTGGTGAAATGACAAAAAAACAAATAGAAATATATTTTGATTTAATTCAAAGAATATCTAAAAATAGCAGTTATTTTTTTAACTATAACAGAGTTGAAAAATTTCCCATCGATAACATGCATAAAGAAAGTATTACAATACCTAATAGATTTCATGAATATCCCTTTAATAAAAACAATTACACTGAAATATTTCAAATTTGTGATTTTGCAAAAAATATACAAAAGGATCCAATTTTTTTAAAATTAGAAAAAATAGTTAAATAAATTTCTTTAAAATATTAAAATTTATTTGAGTAAAATATTTTTTTGCAAAAAATATTAAAAAATTTGAAACTTTATACTTATTTTCATTATCGATTATTTCTTTAAAATCTTTAAAACTCGTAATCTCAGAAATATTTTTTTTTTGCGCATAAAGTATATTAACTGTTAATGAATTGTGATCTTTTAAATATATAGGATAAACATGATTAATAACGCAGTTTAGTACCGCACTAGTTCCTCTATAAATAACAAATTTGGATTTAGAAATATCTTTCTCTAATGAGTTATTTGAAAAAATAATATTTTTATTTTTTATTTTAAACAATGGATATTTTTTTTTTAAATAATTTAGATCAATTAATGGATGAAATCTTACAATAAAATTAATTTTTCTCATTTTTTGAGCTACATTAAATACAAAGTTATAGAGACTTACACATTCAGACTCTATACCCTCTGGCAAAACCAAAATAGTAAGTTGTTTTTTATCTTTTAATATTTTTTTTTTATTTATTGGTATTTTGTTACTTCCAAGCTCTAAAATTTTTTTATTTTTAAAATTTTTATTAAAAATATTTTTTGTAATTGACCCTGAGGTTAAAATAACATCTGGATTATAATTATAAGTAAAATCTTTAAATATAGTATTTTGATACTTTAAAACCGGAGCATGCTGATAGCCAATCAAAAGTGTTTTTAAATTTCTACTTTTAATAGAATAAAAAATTGCTCTTTCGAATGAAAATCCTTCATAAGTGGTAATAAAATTTTTAATAGTATTTTTTTTTTTATATATCTTATCTACGTTATAGCTAATGATATAATTATCAAATGTCTTTGGGGATAATGACTCCAGTGCAATCTTTAATTTAATTCTTAAGTCATATTTCTTTAATTTTTTTTTACTTGTAAATTCTATCACTTTAAAAAAGTTTTTTATTAATTTAATAAAAATTAGTATTTTTTCTAAAGTAGAGGCATAATTTATTGAGTCATTTTTTGAACTCTTCACTGAATGATTATAAAAATAGATCTTAAATTTTATTTTTTCTTTTATTAAAAATTTAGCTATATCTCCAAAATAAAGATCTTTTTCATTTGATTTTCCAAATTTATGTGAAAGAATTATATAATCATAATTAATATTACTCGATGGTTGAAATTTTTTTGAATTAAAAAAAATTTTATATAAAATTTTTATAAAATATAAAAAAAAAGTTTTATAAATTATTCTTAACTTGAAATTTTCTTTACTATATGATTTATCAAAATGCTGGTGTCTTTTAACATAATGAAGCCAATCAATAAAATTGAGGCATTGTATATTATTTTGAGATAATATTGCATTACATGCATTAAGAATTTTATTCATCAATAAAATTTTTTTAACCCAACGATAGAGTTAATTTGCGTAAATTTTTTACTTTTCTTTAAATTGCCATAACCATAACTTGCATAATAAAATTTTATACCCGCTCTACTTGCAGCTAAATAATCATTTTTAGTGTCACCTAAATATATTGTTTTTTCTTTTGCAACCTTGAGTCTTTTAATGACCATATTGAGTTGGTCAGGATGAGGCTTTCCCCTTAGTTTTTTAGTTGGACAGGATATATAGTCAAAATCTAATTTATATTTTTTTATTAATAATTTTGTACGAATCTTATCTTTTGAAGTCACGACTGCCAAAAAATTTTCTTTTTTTTTTAAATATTTTAGTGTTTTTTTAACCCCTTTATAGATCTTAACTTTTTTTTTATTTTTTTTTGACTCAATAATATAATCCCTATTAATTTTAATTTGATTTTTTGAAATACCTATTTTTTTTAAAATATTTAAAAATGGCATACCGATGTTTTGGAAATAACTTTCAAATTTTATTTTTAATTGATATTTTTTTTTTACAAAATTCCATGATATTTCCATATTTTTTTTTGAGTCAAAAAGAACGCCATCTAAATCGAAAATTATTAAGTTTTTTGTCATTAAACTAATATAATTTTCTGAATTTATCTTTTTTAATTTGCTTTTTCGCTTTAAAATAATCACTTTTAATATCTATTGAGAATGAGTCACTTTTGCTAACAAATGTGCCTAATTTAAAAAAATTTTCTATTGCCCGCATTAATTCTATACTTTCAATACTTTCTATTTCTTTATTTTTTAATTTTGGAAATTTTTTTAAAGCATCAGGTTTAAAAGAAATAACAGAAAGATGTTTGTAATAACTAGTTTTTTTTACAAAATCACACGGTGCATCTAATCTGGTCATATAAATTATATTATTTTTGCTTTTAATTATTTTAACAATATTCTTTGATTTAGTTTTTTTTGTCTTTAAACAAGGTACAACAATATCATATTGATTATTACTAGTGTGAAAATCAATTAATTTATCAATATCGTGAGGATTAATTAAGGGCTCATCACCTTGTATGTCAATAAATAATCTTATATTTTTAAATTTAGAAACAACTGATGCAATACGGTCTGTTCCATTAGTAAAATTTTTTTTAGTTTTAATATATTTGCAATTATATTTTTTCAAAACTTGAATAATTTTTTCATTATCCGTACATACAAAAACTTCATCAAGTTTTTTCGATAATAATGCTCTTTTATAAGTGTGAATTATTAATGGAATTTTGTCTAATATTAATAAAGGTTTATTTTTTAATCTTCTGGATTCTAGTCTACTTGGTATTAATCCTATAATTTTACTCATTTATTATTCTTTCTGCATCTTTCCAATCAGCTTTTGTGTCTATATCAATAAGCTCTTTTTTTGATTTAATCAAAAAAGGTATCGTTTCAATATTAACAAAATTTTTATACCTTTTTAAATTCTTAACTGAATTAAAATATAAATTTCCAACAATTTGTGCAGCCAAAATATTTTTATTTGTTTTTTTTTTAGACATGGTCTTTAATCTTTTATCTAAGTAAAATAAGTTTTTTCCATTTTTAGTTTTATTAGTAACTGTTGCTACAGACTGCTTTTTTATATCATATATTTTCATCATAGACTTAAATGTTTTGATTGATCTAAATGGAGATGTTGGCTGCATTAAAATTACTGTCTGCAATTTATAATATTTTTTTTCAAACCATTTGATTGCGTGTAGCGCAAATTCAATTGACTTAGTTTTACTCTTACTGATGCTCTCTGGCCTTTTCCAAGGAACTAAAATTTTATATTTTTTTCCAATTTTAATTATATCCTCATCATTTGTACTCAATAGTATATTTGTGGTAATTTTAGTTTTAATTGCAAATTCTATTGTATGGCTAATTAAGGGTTTCTTAATAAAAATTTTTTTATTTTTATTCTTTAATCTTTGGGAACCTTTTCTGGCAGGTATTATTATCAATGTTGTCATTTCTGATCTAAATTTAATTCTGAGTTTAATAAAGATAGTGTTCCTACATCAATCCATGATTTTTCATCAATTGGATAAACCCCTATCTTCATTTTCCTTCTAATAATCATATCAATTAATTGATCCATGTCTGTTTTTTTTTTCTCTAATAAATCTAAAACCTTTCTATTCATTACATACAAACCAGAATTTACAAAATTAGAATATTCAGGTTTTTCTTCAATACCTATAAATTTTTCATTTATTATTTTGCAAATTCCATAGGGAAGTTTCAGAGTTTTTTTTGATGCTACTATTGTAAAATCGTATTTATATTTTTTATGATATTTAAATAAATCTAAATAATTTATTTTATAAAAATTATCACAATTAGTTACCATAATATATTTTTCTTTATTTTCTTTTAAAAAACATAAACCACCTGCAGTTCCGAGGGGTTTTTTCTCAATAAAATAATCCATCTTGTATCTTTTAATCTTATTCAAATAAGATTTGATCATTTTTTTTTTATGAAAAAGTGTAATTCCAAAATTTTTAAATCCTTGCATGAAAAAATTTTCTAAAATTATTTTTAAAAAAGTTTCTGATTTAAATTTAACTAAAGCTTTTGGAATTTTTTTTGTTAAAGGAAATAATCTTTTACCTAATCCACCTGCCATTACAACTACTTTTATACCTTTAACCTCTTTCCCTGAAATTTCTTTATCTTTAAAAAAATTATTTAAAGAAAATATTTTTTTTAATCTTTTATTTTTTTTTAATATTGGAATTATTTCTATATGATTTTGTTTATTTTCTAATATAGAACTTATTTTTTTTTCATTTACATTATTTTCAAAAAAAAATTTAAAATCTTTATTATAAATTTTTTTTATAGATGAATTTGAATCTACATTTCTTAAAATAGCTCTTCTTATATCTCCATCAGTTAAAGTACCTCTGACTATTTTTTTTTTATCGACAACAATTAAACATTTTATATCCACGTCATTTAGTTTTGACAAACATTTCAATATTTTTTCATCCTCTCTAACTATTAGTTTTTCATTAATCATCAGTTCCGTCTTTGTTTGCAGTATGTCTTAGTCTCCAAACTTTTCCTTGTTTCTTCCATAAATGAGGAGATCTAAATTTATCTAAAGTTTTAAAGAAAATATTTTTTTTTATTCCTAAATATTTCATTATTTCGTCAAAATATCTATCTGGAAATTCACCATCGTATTTCTTTATAAGTTTTTTTCCCTCTTCAACCGACAAATGATTATTTCTTATTTCTTGAGAAACATCATATGTTGCTCTCCCAATTCCAAACTTTATAAATGTAGTATAATAATGCAGATCATCAATTTTATCGTCTATACTATTATATTTGCTGTATGTTCCCTGAGTTCTAAAAGGTCTAGGTCTGAATCTACAATTTTCTACTGCATAGTAATAACATTCTTGGGGTACCCACTTCAAATAATATCCCAAATAGTGTACTTCGAGGTTTTTTTGCAAAAACCTACTATCTAAAGGCATAAATGGTTCTAAGTCTTTATCTTTCAAATTATGATCATTTTTAATATCGTTATATTTTTTACCGCCCAAATAAATTTTATTTATATCGTTAAAACTATAATAGTTTTTACTTCTTAAAGAATTATAATTATCAGCAATTGCATTTCCATGTTCAGCTTCATTTTCACCAAAAAAAACTAAAGGTATTTTGTATTTTTCAGCAATTTTGACTGCAAAAATTTTTTGGCCAAGCATAAATGTTTGAAATGGGTGCATTAAATTTAATATTGAAAGACGGGTTAGAGTAATCATGGCTTTTTCTGATCTTTTAGCAGTAACATTTGGGTGAGCTCCATACTTTATCCAATTCTTAAAATTTTTTAACCCATAATCAGTATATAAAATTGGAGGCCAAGTTACGGTCAAAGGATTCATACCATATTTAAATTTAAGAATATGAGAAGCAAAACAACTATCTTTTCCACCACTACCGGGTACAATACAATCAAACTCACCATATTTACCTCTATGTTTATCTAATAATTGAATTAAACTTTTTTCTCTTTTTTTAAAATTTATTTTAAGTTTTTTTCTTGAATATTTCCAACTATCGCTAATTCCATTGCTATCAATATTTATTGTTTTTTTTTTTGATTTAATATTGTGTTGAAATTCAATAGCTGATGAAGGCCTTTGATTAGAAATAAGAGTTTTTTTACAAAAAATTACTTTTTTTGGTAAACCAAATAAAGTTTTCATACTATTTTCCTTAAATTTTTAAAGATTTCATATCCGTCAGTTGAGCTTTTTTCTGGATGAAATTGCATTCCATAAATATTGTTTTTATTTACTGAACTGCAAAATTCAAAATTATTTATTTTTGTAGTAGCTAAAATTTCATTTCTTATCTTAGGCAAACAGTAATAACTATGAATGAAATAAAAATATTTATTAAATAATTTCTTATTAATTAATCTATTGTTTTTTTTAACTTTAATTTGCTGCCAACCAATATTTGGTATTTTTGATTTATTTATTGGTATTTTTTTTACACATCCCTGAACTAATCCGAGACCGGAAGTTACCTTGAATTCTTCACTTTTTTCAAAAAGTAACTGCATTCCGAGACAGATTCCAACTATTGGATATTTTTTATCAGAAAATTCTAGGATTCTTTTATCTAGTTCAGTCGCTTTTAAATACTTCATTGCTTTTGGAAATGCGCCGACTCCAGGTAGTATAAGAATATCAGTTTTTATTTTAGATTGTTTATTTATAATCTTAACCTTATAACCTAATTTATTTAAAGAATTAATTATACTATAAGTGTTAT
>CENJ01081254.1_pt1 | contig 28118 bp, 17 predicted proteins | sample 356161 | NCBI WGS metagenome assembly CENJ01 (sample SAMEA2619531, study PRJEB7988) | marine metagenome | biome: marine biome (ENVO:00000447); feature: surface water layer (ENVO:00002042); material: "saline water (ENVO:00002010), including plankton (ENVO:xxxxxxxx)" | depth 5 m | reverse complement strand
GTTGCTACCATTAAGAAAAATATTATAATACCTATCAGCCACATAATCTGTCTTGGATCTTTATAGGATCCAAAGTACATAGCTCTAAATATATGCAAATAAACTGCTATAAAAAAGAATGAGGCAAGGTTCATATGCATATAGCGAAGTAACCAACCATAGTTGACATCTCTCATAATATGCTCTACACTAATAAAGGCATCTTCAGCCGATGGTTTGTAATGCATACCCAAAGTTAATCCTGTTATGATCAGTCCTAAAAGACAGAACATTAGGATACCACCAAAACTCCAGAAGTAATTTAAACTTCTTGGAACTTGGAAATCCAAGTATTCATATTTGAACATACGGAATAAAGGCAGTCTATCATCAACCCAACCTAGTACACCTTTAAACGGTGAACCTCCGACTTTGCTTGTTTTAACTGGTTTGTAGTTTTTTTGTTCTTCGCTCATATTTTTCCTTGTTACTTTATAGATTTATAAATAATTCTTCCTTGTGAATCTCTTTCAGTTACTAGCATACTTCTTGGAGGGTTGTAATAAACTTTCTTAAAAAATCTACTAGAATCAGCATTAAGATCAGCTATAGGTATATTCAATTTTTTTCTTAGTTCATCACCTAGTCTAACAGTTTCTGCTATTAATTTGTTCATATCCCATTTGTATTTTGATTTAACACAGTAATCAGTATCTCCTACGAACTGTGGCATTATTTCGTTAGTCCAATATTCTGTATGCCATTTAAAGTCTGCTACATTTACGAAATCAAAATTTGGATCTAAGTTTGTTAAGTAACAACCTAGTCTTGTTCCGTATATTGCCCACATTCCATTTTCAACATCAGCACCTATCGTTGACCATATACATAATCTTTGAAAGTTTTTGTCGTGTAAACTTTTTTCAAAGTTATCTGGATCAACTTTGTAACCTCTGTCTAAAGACATTTTAACACCTTCTCTAAATCCAGCCCTATAAGCCTGATATGGTGTTGCGTTATTCATTACTTGACTAAATGCTTCGTTGAACTGTATGTAATTTAAATCCCAACAGAAATCAACTTTGGCTCCATCATCTTCTGCAATCTCGTGTGTTTTCATATCCAACACATATTGTACGGGCCAACATTTAATACCACCATTACCATATACTAATCCATTAATACTATTAACTCCAGACCAACTGATAACAGACTTTTCTAAATTTACATCTGCTTCTGAAAAATCAATAACAGTATCAAAGAATCTAGGATTAACTATATTGTCTCCATCGACAGAAATAAATCTGTCAGTTTCTGAATCCATTGCACATTTTTTATGTGCCGCATCTGATCCTAGTACTCCGTGTGTACGTTTCGCCCAAGGACATATACTTTTTAAGTTAGCCCAGTTCTCTTCCATATTTGGTTCGTCAAAACTAATATAAAAGATATCAATATCTGTTACGTCGATAATTTTATTACTCATCATTTGCCTCTATATATGCATAATCATTATATATTCTTTTAGTAAAAACACAATGATCATTATGTGTTGATTGATAAGGAAGTTCTACCTTATCTGTTAATAATAACTGTAGTATTGGTATCCTTGAAAACATTATCAAATTATGTGGGTTATTATCAAAGCAAAATACAAATTCTAATAAACTAGCACCATTGACATTAATATTCTGAGGTGATGTATTTTCAGTAATTTGATATTTGTTTTTTAGATATTCCTTAAAGTTTTTTTGTATTTGTATTGTTAACATTTGTTTTGTTCTGTTATTTGTTAGAATGATTTCACCTTCTTTACTCTTAGGTACTTTGTATAGTCTATCATCTAACAAGTTTACAGTTATATTAGTTTTCTTTAACTTTAAACTATATTTACTCTGAGTTCTATCATTATCAACGTAATAGTTTGCACTATTTTTATTACCTTCTATAAACTCTTTTAGTTCGTCATATGATGATTCAAAATAGGTTTCACCTAGTGTTGGTTTGTTCCTAACAATACCCAACACATCACGTGATTCTAAATCAAATAATACATATCTTATTTCAGTATTAGACACCTAGTTTTTTCTCCAATTTGACTATTATTTCATCAGTTAAAAAATTTTTATCTCTGTAATGAAAAGGTAAGTCCTGTTTATAATTTCCAATCATTAACTCACAATCTTTTGAGTAGTAACTAGCAATATGTTTTGTCCAGTCTTCGCTATATTGTTTGTTAAAATTTTGTGTTTGTGTTTTCATATGTACGAAAGTAGGATAGGATAAATTTTTATTACATATATCATCACCTATTCCTAATATTTTACCTGCTAATGCATATACCACATCCGCACTCAAATGAGATTGTCTAGGGGGATCCAAGAAGTCCTCTTTGAATGTATCGTAATTCCTAAAGATATGTTCTACTAGTTTGAAGTATTCATACACAGCATCACTATTCTTATTGAAATGAAAGAATGCAGTATATACATCAGGCAATTGATTGTGTATGAATGTCTGTCTATAAGAACTATTATCTGCTAGTTCATTACGAAATGTTTTTATATTACAACAAGCAGTTATATCTCTTTGTAAGAAATAATCCCACCAGTGACCAACATCTCTTGTGAACAACATATCACAATCTAATATCACAGTATGATCGTATGGAGTAATATGATAGTACTTCCATTTGTTGTTTATTTTCCATTCACTTAACTCTGCGTCATCTTGGAATGGAATTGTTAAAACTTGATCAAATACTGTTTTGTACTTGTCAGGCACAACTGTATCTTTATCTACAGCTATACTGAGTTTCCTAACTTTCTTTTGAGTAATAGCAATGCTCAATGCTAACGCATAAGACATTCTTACGTAATCGTGTTTACTGTTTTGTGCTATTACTAGATATCCTTTTTTCATCTATTTTGCTCAACTATTGTTTCTGCCATTCTATTCAAAGCAAATTTATTCATAACGTGTACATTTGTATTTTCAGTTTTACACATCAAGTAATTTCCTTTTTGACTTGGCTTCTCTATTAAAAATCTAAACTTATTACCATCGCACTCGATAAAATCATCTTGACCTGTGCAATGTTGTAAACTTGGTAAAGGTAATCTGCTTACTAAATTATTTTTTTGCATACCATTAAGCATATGTACTGCAATACTAAATGCGTGATCATTACGATAGTTTGGTGCAAGAAAATCGTATAACATCGAGTAGTAAGGCCAATTAAGATATATGTGTTTTATTGTTTCAAAAAATAATTCTGTAAAATCATTCTTTCTAAAAAATACAACAGTGGCCCAATAAAAGTCAATTGACCTATCATCAAGTCTTTGAAATTCACTTGCTTTCCTAGTGTTTAATAAATCTTTAGAAGTATTATTAATTTGTAAATCATATTTCAAATCAAAACACTGATCCAATAAATTATTTCCAATTAGATAATCAACGTCAATTAATAATGTTTCTTTGTAAGGAGATAAACTATATGCTTCGTGACGATTAATATTATAAAACTGTTCAATTTTTTTAGTATAGCTAGTATCGTAATATCTTTTGATGTTATTTGTATTTCTTCTTTTAGTAATTATAATATTATCAATTTTACTTTTTACAAACTCTTCGCTGTGTTTTTTGTATAACCAGTCCACAGTACCGACATCCGTAACTAATGTTACGTGATTATTTTTCATATTCTTTTTAATTAGACACGAATTAGCTAACGCAATTTGACCATAGTCAATAGTACGATTATTGTGTCCAAACAATAATATACCACGATCCATTATTCAACCAACTTGTTTACTTTTCGTTTATTTGCAAGTTCTTGTTCTTGTCTATGATACTCATTCACAGATTCAAACCATCTAGTACAAATCTTATTATAGAAATCTTCTAAATTTTCAATATCTACTGGTGTTTTATTTGTATCTAACACAACCATAGACTTTTTATCCTCTTTAACAAAGTTTCCAATAAAACTTATTAATGTTTCATTGATAACAAATAGTCCACCATTGTGTGCAAAGTTTAAACTTGCTTCACATTGTTCTTTAAGTTTTTGTTTTTGATTAGCTAACGTAGTTCTGTAGTTAGCGAATTCAAGAGCTTTTTCAATTCTTGTATCCATTATTAACTGACTCCTTGTTTGTTCTTATTCATAAAAAATCCCCTAAGTACGTATTATTGTACATTAGGGGATTTAAAAAGTCAATTACTATTTTTAACTTATTATAGTGTAATAGTATTACTAAAAGATGGACTTGCCACCTGTACGAATGAGGCATTATCTGCCTTATCAAACGTGACTGTTGATGATAAAGTACCATCTACTGAGTCAGTACCTGTCCACGCCTGTCCTTCGTTTGGAGCATTACCTAGTCCACCACCTGTGTAGTTACCAGTTTCTGCTGTGTGATCATCATTAAATGAAATTGTGATCGTTACAACTGCACCTGATATACTTGCTTTGATATCAATATCGTTAGCTGTATAGTCTGATGCACTTGAAGTTGTATTCAAGATTTCAGCTGGTGTTCCATTCAATTGGTGGAATCCTCTTGAACCGTTAGCACCGTTACCGCCTTGCGATGAACCAGAAATTGAAGTTGCATTCGCCGCCATAGTAACTGTACCTAGATCTGAAAGTTGGTTAGTCCAAGATGTGTTTTGGTTCGTTGACGAACCACCTGATCTTGAAAAAGCCATTTTAATTTTTCCACCTGAGTTGAAAAAGTGTCTAGCCGCGTTTGCTGATGCATATGTTACTGTAAATGCGTGTTGCACTTGGCCAGTCCAAGCACTTGTTCTTGATGAAGAAGTACCCGCTAAACCTGTTGACATATTGGCACCTGCCGCGTTCAGTCTGTTAGTATTAATTAGTGTAATATCTGTATCTAAATTTGATAACGGAACGATGTTTCCACCTGTCGATACCGAGTTAGATGCATTTGTTAGTGTTGTTCCTTGGTGATTTGCTCCGGTTTGTAAACCTCCCAACAAGTTGTTCCATTGAGTCGCTGTAATTGTAGACCCAACAGATACTGTTGCTATTTCACTCAATCCGTAGCCTTGATCACCAGTTCCTGTACCGATTACAACATTGACGTTTGCTACAAAGTTATTGTAGTCCGTTGCTGTAATGGTGTCTCCCTGTTGATAAGCCATATTATTTTACTCCTATTGCAATAGTTATTTTTTGTACTTCTTCCGAAGTCTTATCTACTAGAGCACGACCAAAAGTCGATTTCCAGCTGTCTTCCGGTTGAGCCTTAATAGCAACACCTGGAATGTCGCTACTGACTAACCTATCACCTTTTGTTACTGGGCCGATTACTTTGCAATCTACCCTTCCAGAAAAAGCAACAAATGGGTGAGTAGAATCATCTCCCGCACCATCATTCATTCTAAATGCTGGTTTGTCTGAGATAACCCCGAATACTTTATCATCTGCACGTTCGGCAGTTTTTGTAATTTCTTTAACACCACCTAATGCAATAACATCTCCTGCTTCCATTGATGCATCAGCTTCGAATCTTTCAGCTATGTCGGCGTATTGAGCCGATGTTGCTACACCGTAAATGGTTGCATACTTTTTGGTAGTTGAACCTAAGTTAATTGAGTTGTCTGTGTTAGGTAATAAATCACCTTGATGTGATTGTGATGTTGTTTTAGATAGTATCATAACCTGTGTTGAGTTATATGTGATACTTGAATCTGCGTAATCTGTTAATGTAGTAGCTGATGCCTGTTCCGCATCTGTAACAAATGTATCTCTTAAGTTCAAACCTGCTGTCAATGACTGTGAGCCTGCGTTTGCGTGTGTTGAACTAAAGTTATTGTATACATCAACTGCTTGAGTTGTATACGTTATTGTTGCTGTTGCATTTGGTTCAATGTTAAATGAAGCTGGAGAAAATACAGCAATAACTTCTTCGTTACCTGCTGAATCTTTTCCAATTACTAATTGAACGTTAATTATGCTACCATCTGAATAACCATTTACTCTGTTTGCAGGTTCACCTGACCAAGAACCGGCACTCTCTAATTGTGTTGTAACAATTCTAGCACCTGATAGTTGACTTGATGTTGCTACTGGAGCCGCCTGCCAATTTGTTCCATCGTAAATGTTAAATGTTTTGTCATCAGTATCTAACCAAAGTGTTCCTGCTGTAGGACTCGATGGTGCTGATGTTGAAACTGTTGTAAAAAGTCTATCCCAAGCTGACCCATCGTATGCTTTTAGAACATTTTCACCTGTGTCATACCAAAGTTGACCAGTTAATGCTCCTGATGGATTTGTACTGTTTGCTTGATTTTCTAATAGTCTTACGAAATCTTCTGCTATGATTTCACCATAGCCTGTGTAGTTTTTACCAATTAACGTGATACCACCCACAGTGGTTGTAGTACCAGGTTGTAAGTTGGTAATGTTTGTTCCTTGTGTGTTGTTAATTGTATAACTCATCTAATGCTCCTCACGTATTTATGTGTTTCTGATAATAATCACTGTATATTAAGTTATTTTCCATAATTATTGCATCTGTACTCTTACAGTGTATACTATCTCTATTTGTCTGTTCGTACTCTTTTGTACTGGGTGGAATATTACGTGTGAAAGCAGTAAGCTATTTGTAATATCCAGGGTTGAATTACTTGTATCTTGGTAGTAAGCATATAGACCTAATTCATCAAAAATGTAGTCAGAATCTGTAGTTGCAGTATCTGAAGCATCTTGTCCAGACGGTTCACCAAAGTCTAAAGTACAAGTTACTTTAAGATCTGTGTATGCACCAGTTGACGACAAGATTTCAATATTATTGTTTGCATCACCCGTTGCAACAATACTATTTGATGTTGTTGTACTTGGCTTCGCTACATTTTTATAATAAGTTCTGTTGTACAAATCCGAGGAAGTATCTTTAACTGTTCCTGTATTTGTAGTTTTATACTTGATACTACCAGTCGAAAGCACATCTGAACCACCATTACCAAATCCCATCCAGTATATTCCTGATTGATTTAGTGTATGATGACTCAAAGCAGTTGCTAGTGTAAATGCCATATTACCAAAGTGTATAGCATTGTTTTTATCTACTAGTACTTCTCCGGTATTTTTGTCAGTGATTAACACGTGACCTTGCATTTTCACTGTGCCTGTTTCATCTGGTTTTTTATCTTTTTTGTATTCTGTCATATTGCTATATTACCTTATACTTCTATTTATTGTCAAGATAAAAGTAGTATTTAATTGTTAAAATTATTGCTATAATACTATATTTATTCCTTACTATATACTAAAATTACTGACTCCTCCTTCTCTGATAAACACAGCTTGTTCTGACGTATCTAGTGTAGATACTGCTAGTGCAGTTCCACCACCGTCTTGTGCAGACCAATATCCGCTATCTTTAGCATTTGGTATATCGTGCTGTGAACTTACTGAGTTCACTTTGCTACCATTGGCGTGATCAGTTATTGAAGTTCCTTTAACTCCTCTTCTAATCTTCATTAAATTATTTCCACTTACTTCTCTATATTCAATTAATTCATTACCAATCCAGATATAAGCTGGTGTCTCATCGGTTACTGGAACAGCTGGAACTGTAACAGATCCTACTGTAACTTGTCCGTATAATATTGATGCATCTGCAACTTCAATTTGTTTACTCTGTGAAGTAACCTGTGCAGTAAGAGTAGTTTCAAAAGCAGATGGTATTCTCTTATATTCTGATTTACCTTGAGGGTCATAAAATATTCTATAAGCATATTGATTACCACTACTATCATAGTGAGTAATTGTACCACCGCTTGTATATGGTGTAAAGTTTGAACCATCGATGCTAGAACTATCGTTTGCTGAATGTTTAATTTCAAATGTGTTTGTTGATTTATTGTTTACAATAAAAGTATTATTAAGTTCTACCATACCACCAACACCTGTAATTGTTATTCTATCTCCATTATTAAGTCCGTGTCCTGTTGCTGTAATTACTGTTGGATTTGCTCTTGTGGCATTTGTGATTGAGTCTGTGTTTTGAGAAACTGTTTCATTTGTTACAACAGTTAATCTTAGAGTTTCTTTTGCCAACGTTGGTACAAACTCTTCTGGTATATCTCTGTGTTGAGGTCTTACAAATCCAGCTCCATCAAATGTTGTTGTTACTAGTTCCCATTTGTTTGCTGTATAGTCAGTACTAAATGTACTACTTGCTGTGTGATTAGTTTTTGCAATATAAACATAGTCATTGATTAGATCCCATCTTGACCAATCTAGTATAGTTGTATCAACTGCCGATCCATCACCTTTACTATCTCCTGTATATGTTTTGTAAGGTGTCGATCCACTATCGACAGAATTATGATTAACATTACATCTATATAACTGACCATCGTAAGTGACAAGATCACCTACCACATAACTGTTACTTGTACTCCAGGAATTGAAGTGTGTTAAGTCTGCATACTTGACCATACTAATATTTGCTGTTTCGCCATCTTTGTTTGATTTGATCAGTGTGTTATAAGTTGCTGTAGCTTTCCAATCTTTAGCTGAAGCAAACTGTGTAGTGTACCAATCTTGTGATGCTTGATTGTCCCAACTCATTTCAAGACTGTCATATCCATCAATATCTAAACCTAATGTGGTAACAGATTCATTGTCGACAATTTTATCAAATCCAAAATTCAATCCTTCTAGTTCCATATCTTTGTAAGGAGCTATTGCTGTTTTTACAAGAGCCATATATGACGTTACTTGATCAGCATTACTTGTACTGATACTGGCTAACTGAGCACCATAATAATATTTGGCTATTCTTTCTACTGCACTGTTAGTTGTACCGTAATTTAAATCTCCAGCTTTACCATCTAAGGCAATATTAGCTGTTGTACGTTTTGTTATTAAGTTATCTAATTGTTGTGCTGTAGTATTAGATACTGGGTCTAGTAATTCTATATTTGCAGTTATTCTATCAAACACTAAAGTATTTTTAACATTGATCGTTTCTACTGTTGCCACGTTTGCATTTTCAATTGACGTTTGTTTTTGACTTACATAATTTAATAGTTTACCGTGATATGGTTTAACTTCATTGATGTATTCTTTGACATAAGCAAAAGTATCTGCCTGATAATTAATTTGTTGCTGTAATGATTTCTCTTTCTGTACAACATCGAAGTAACTACTTTTGATAACCCAATCTATATCTGACTGTTCAGTAAAGATGTAGTTAATCATTGAGAACAATAAAGTGTTTAAATTAATTTTACGATTACCAGTAAAAATGTAACTGTACATCTGACTTAATAATGTACGAGTGTCAGCTGATACATCATCTAATGTATAGAAACTTGAAGTTAAATTCATTGTAGCCTTTTCATTTCCAACTTTGACTAGTTCCAGAGTTTCACTCTCACTGCCACTAGAGCTAGAATGAGATGACTGCGTATCTTCTGATTGATAGCCTCCGCCGCCACCACCTGAACCACCTGAACCACCTGAATAACCTCCTGATGAAACAGTTGATTCTGATGCTGTTGTATCACCTATGTTAGCTGTTGCAACAGGAGCCTTACCTGCCAATATCTCTGTTCTATCACCATAAATGTAAATAGCCCATTTGTTATTGAAATCTAAATTAGCTTTTATAACATCATTCTTCGATAATGTTGAAGTATCAACACTAGATATACTGTCTACTGTTTTATTGATAACAATACTATTATCATAACCTGTTATAAAGTAATCTTTCTTTTCGTATATTGCTGAATTAGTAGTGAATCCTTTTTCCCATTCTGGATACTCTATCTCTAAATTAATTCCATCTAATATTAAGTTTGTTTTGTAAGCAAATACTCTTCTTGCTTCTTTAACATCTTTAAACCAAGTTTGTCTAGGTCTTATTCTATTACCATATAGATAGTAACCGCTTAATGTTGCTGTATCAGGTACTGCATTGCCCGAAGCATCTTTACCACTGATACTATCTGTTAATTTATTCCAAATTCTTTTATCAATTAATGTATCTGGATCATCTTGTTTGATTAGTGTCCATTGTTTGTGTGTTTGTTGATCAGTAGGTAGTGTTTTATAGTTCAGTGAGAATATAGAATCATCTGCAATATAATTTGAACTATTTGCAATAATTAATTTGTTTGATGATATAGGAGAATGCCAATTAATACCAAACGATGTTGGATTCTTAATTAATCTTGATATCGATGTTGTTGATAATGATCTATGTTCGACAGCTGGAATAGTAGTTCTATTCTTGACCCAATAGTAATATCTAGTAGTGCTAAACTGTTGTTTGTCTACTGTTGTAACTGATGTGTAATCTGTTGTGTTTAATACAGTTCCATCACCTGCATATGAACTAGGTAGTTCTGTGCTTTCTACCCATTCATAAACATCAATTGATGATCCAGGTGTAACTTTACCCCAATAATTTTTTCTATAATCTAAATCATAATTTTCATATTCGTAATATCTTACAGTAGATAAATCCCACCAAGTTTTACCAACATATTCTGTATCCCAAGGTTGACTTGTTGTCACAAAGTTAGTATCACTATGATTGTTATACACAGCAGGATTGACTCTGCTGATATAACTTAATTCTTTTTGAGCTTGTCCAGGAATCAAATTCTTTACTGGATCAAACATTTCAAATTGAGTTTCTCTGCTGTAATCATCAATATCAACTAATTTAGACTTAACAAATAGAGTAGTATCAACTTGCTTATTAAAATAATTACTTCTTAATGTATCTTTAAATACTGTAGCACTTGATTTATCCCAATTATTATCACTATAAATGATCCAATGTAAACCACCGATAGTAACACTTGTTGGTATTCCTATACTTGACGCTAAATTATCATATGCAGTTTTAATCGTAGCATTTGATGTTGCTTGTAGAGTATACCAATTGTTATCTCCTGCATTGTCAAGCCAAATTTTATCTCCTGAAACAAAAGTTATTGTAGAACAAACATTTGAAACGAAATCGTTAACTGTACTAGAATAATCAATTCCAACGTTGCCACTGTCGATACCATTTCTTCTAGAAGCTAATCTAACATCTTTATATTGATGTATTGGATGTGTGCCACTTGCCATATATGTTGAGTCTTGTGCTGTTGCTATTGTGGCTGTTGCATTACTTTCAAGTATATTATAATTTGCTTTCTTGTAATTTATTGTTACAGTTGCATTTCCTGTTGTTCCAGCACCACCACTGTAAAATCTTAATCTTACTGCTGAGTTTCCTCTATCTGTTATATCTGTAAACCCTGAAGTGATTGTGGCGTTCGCGGCAATGTTCGAAGTAGAAATAATTGGACTTGCATTTGATCCTTTATCAAGATCAATAAATGGTCCTGTACTTGTATCAAATGCACTGTTGACTGTAACAACAATATTACTAATCGAATCTGGTTTTATTAGTTGATCAGCGAGTGTTACTGTTTTGTTATCTGAGTTTGTAATTTGATCTTTGATATTAATCTGTACATCGGCATTTGCCGCAAATTCTTTTCTATATCCAAATCCTGGTGTAGTTACATATGCTGATGAAATTACACCTGCTGTTGTTATTAAACTACCTTGAGCAACTCCAGTGTTAGCTGTAACTGTTAATGTTGGAGAAACGTATCCAGAACCACCTGCATTAACTTTAAATGTTAATATCGATCCAAACGTTTCGTTACCGTATTGTATAGAACTTGTATTATATAATTGCGTGAGCGTATTTGTTACTATGTTCGAAAGTGTTGATGTTGCACCACTAGTTGCACCTGTGTAAATTTCGTTTGTGCTTGGTGCTTGGTTAACTGTATCAACGTAAAGTATTATATTTGCGTTTGCACTGTATTTGTAAACACTTGTAACAGTTCCAGTCAAACCGCTGTTACTTGATATTGTTTCACCAACTGTAAAGTTTGTACCTGCGTTAGTTAATTCTGTTTCAATCTTATGTACAGGTCTGTTTCCTCTCATTCTTAAAACAGCACCTTGTCCTGCTGAGTCTGTACCACCAGTATTAATTTTAATTTCTGTTGGTTCAGCATAGAAGCCACCTCCTCCACTTACTAGGCTAACTGAAGCAATTTGACCAACTGTACCTGTTGCTGTTATCGATGCACCAGTTCCAAGTGATACACTTATATTTGATTGTGCGTTTGCTATCGATTGATTTCCAACTTCACCGTCTGTTAGTGTTATACCACTTATAATTCCTAAAGTACTTCCTGTTATATTAACTGTTGCAGGAGAAGTGTTAGCCGCCTCTGCCGTTAAACCTGTGTTAGCAATTTTAATACCACTTGCTATTGCGGCCGAAGTTGCTCCTACATTCTTATCTGTAAATGAAGTTAATCCAGTGATTGCACCAGTTACACCATCTACTGTGCTGACAGTTGTAATAACATACCAAGTTACATTGGCATTACTTGGATTACCATCAAAGTTACCAGTGACAACGTAAGACCCTGCTGTATAGCCCTGACCACCATCTGCAATCGTTAGACCGCCTGCATTAATTTGATTGAATACTGAATCAACAGTACCAATTGTTTTAGTTCCTGATGTTGCGTGTGTAGTTGTAATACCTGAAGAAGTTGTATATCCTGATCCACCACCTACTAAAGTTAAACTTGTAATTGTTGATGTGATAGAAACATTACCTGTACCACCTGCTCCACCAGATCCACTGACACTAACAGTATCACCTTCACTATATCCGGAACCTGCTGATGTTACAGATATCTGAGCAATTTTATCTGCTACTGTGTCTGCAATTACTTCAGCACCGCTACCACCAAAATCACCAAATGTAAATGTTTTTGTTACAGACTGATCACTTAAATCTAATTGTAATAACTTACTACCGTGAGTCATTGAAATTACATTTGCATTTGCATTTTGATGCATCGGTATAACTGTTTCAACAGTTGATGCATTTGATGTTAATAGTTTTCCTGCTGATTCGTCAACAGTTACTTTCAATGGATTGATTGATGTAATTGAATCTATAGTTTGACTCATATTTGTTAATCTATAAACATTCCAATCTTGATTCACATCATTATTAATCCAATACGTAGAACCTAATGCAACATTTGAATTATTTTCATAGTGAGCATTTAAATTATCTTTTGAGTAAACTTGATATGTTGGATCACTTGCGTGTACATAACCTGCTGTTGGTAATTCAAATTTTTCATCTCTAGTTGTCCATAAATCTTTATTTGATCTGTCACCATATGGTTTTTTGATCCAGTTTGATCTATCGTCAACATCTAGTGTTATAATTTCATCTGTCAATACGTCAGTTGTAATTTCACCATCTATGTCAGATTCAAAGCTAAACACTTGAGGATTAGTTTTTAATTTTGTATGATCAATTTTAAACTCTATGCTTTGATTAACATCAGTACCACCAAACTCACCAACTTTGAAAGCATAATATTCATATACATCTAAACTTTCTCTTTCGCTAATAATATCAGTTCTTGTTAATCTGTCAATTGCATTTTGTGAACCTTTTTGTTTAACATACCCTTGGTAAAATTTAGCTTGGTTCTCATCGATGATTTGTAAGTTTTCTAAATAACTTCTATTAGTAAATCCAATAGTTCTTAAACCAGCTTTTTTCAAGTTATCATTTGTAATTGGTTTTTCAACATCTAAATATCTGTTAATATCCTGTGTGCTAGTTTCGAAGTTAGAAACTATACCATCTGTTGCTGAAATTAGATAACCAGGTGCTTCATACTTTCCTGTCCATTCTGTTGTTTTTAGGACTGTTTGTTTTAGTCTTGGTTGTCTAATTGATAATGTTGGATTATATATAACATCGTTAAACAATGTTACGTTATCAAAAATAGATACGTGTTCAATTTCTCTAGTATATAAAGTACAGAAGTATATTGGTTGTGCATTATCTTCAATCAGTGTTAATGTATTATTCTCTCTGGTCACTGTTGTTGTTGCTTTATCGATTGGTAGACCACTACTGTTTAATACTGAATATGTGCTTCCAATCAAGTCTTCAACATCAGCTACAACTCCTTGTTTAGGAGAAAATTTAATTCCGTTAGCACTTGGAGATAATCCTACTACACTTCCTACTCCCCAACCACCCAGGCTCCAAAATAAAAACTCTTTAGCAGAATATAACCAATCACTTGTTGTATTAGTATTTGATTGATAAAAGTCAAATACCCAACCTTCAGATTCAAGATGTCTACCATAGTTAACAAGGAAGTCAAATACATCTGCTACATTTTTGAATTCAGTACCATAGTCGACTATTTCTGTTTCGTTTAATTTAGTCATTGAATAGTACGTAGCTACTGCTCCGTTTTCAGATGGCACTTTGTTTACTGATTGAAAATTACTTGCAACAAAACTGCTCGTTGTCACGTGTTGCGTTTTAACTTTATAAAAAATTCCTTCATACTTAACATACTCTCCTACAGTTAAAGTTTGATTAGGAGTAAATGCTGGAACATTAATTTCTTCACCACCTACCCTAACTTCAGTTGCTGGGCCTGTTTTCTGACTTACTTTAGTTACAAAATAATTTTTATTAATATCATAACCGTTTACTGTAAAACCGTTTAATGTTTTTTCAATAATAACAGCAGAGTATGAGTAATTTTTAATTGCAGGACTTATATGAAGTCTGTGCGTAATATTATTTGTAGGTATAAAAATACTTGTTGTTTTAGTTGCTGGAGAATATGATTCTGCTTGAGCTTTATAAGAACTAAAGTCAATATATGCTCCTTGTTTATGTGCCAACTGTGGTTTAACATTTCTTAAAATACCACCATAGTTATCTTTAATGCTTCTATTTGATTCAATTAATCTTTCACTAATATACTGATTGTATCCTTGACTACTTACAATTCTCGTTCCTTCTTTTTCTCTATGAACATATACATCATTAGTATGTCTTAGTTTAGTACTACTGTCATATATCATATTTTTATTAGCAGGAACATTAGTAAGGTTTAATGTATCAAACATTAAAGCATAAAACTCTGCAGGCTTCATTAATGAGTTTGCAGTTGTTTCTCCAAATCCAAAAGCACTGTTTATGAAGTACGCTCTTTCACTAGGTGCTAGATCACCAACTCTCCAAGGTTTCTGTGCTTCGACACTACTTGGTTGAGAAAGTACTATGCCAATTGTATTTGGATTTATTGGGTTCCCGCTTGTATCAACAGGAACATAACTGCTGAAGTTGTTATGTCTAAAATTATTTTTACCTGTATACTGTAAATTTAGTAAGTTGGCTCTATCACCTTCTCTAATAATTCCTTTTTCAAGGTCACTAATTAGTAAGGCTCTCTTGCCAGGAGTAATCCAATTGTAATTGTTATCCCACCAAGTAGGCTTTATACTAAATCCTAGCATCTCCCAAGGATGTGAATGTGGCCTATCTGTTCCGTAAAATTTTTTGTATATACCTCTCCAATGTCCTGGAGCTTTTTCACCTGTTAAGTCGTTACAATTACTCCAGTTCCAAGTTTTCCAATCTGTACTGTTATAGTTGGAATTAGTTGTTAAGTCAACACTATTAAATACTGCCCATCTGTAAATATGAGATTTAATTATGTCATTATATTCTTTGTATGAATATAACTTGGCATTAAAGTAATTACTGACCAATGTGTTGTATGACATTGCTGGTTGATAATCTGGATCTATAAATCTATTTTCAATATCATTATAGATTCTCTTTTCTAATTCTAATAATGCTCTATCTCTATCATCATTATATTTTAAAACTAATGAGCCGTCGTGCCCTTGTATAAATGTTTTAGATCCACTACTATAAGAGTTTGCATCAGTTAATTCTTGTGGTAAGAATGTTTTCATCATTCCAAGTTTATTTGGAGTAGATGGAATCCAAACTGGTTGTTTACTTGAATAATATTCAATATCAATTACATCACCAACAATAGGCTTATCAGGTCCAATAAAAACAATTCTTGTTGTAGATACATTATCAATAACATAATCGTTATTCATAGTTAATAGTACATTATTTTTATAAACGTACATTGATTTAGTATCTTTATCATCTTTCGGATTAAAGATAAAACTTGTTTCCAGGCCTGGCTTACCAGTAGTATCCATTATTGCACTATAACTTTGTATTTCGTAACTACTTGTAGAATTAGACCAAGTCTTATTTGCTGTTGTTATAGTTGTACTTGTAGTTTGTTTTGTATCACCATATGACAGCATTAAGCTATATGACCATTTGTCTGAAACTTTTCTATTTTTATTAATTTCTTTTAATACATAATCAACTAGTTTAGAATCTTTCCATTGCGCCACATTATTTTTTGTTAGTACTTCAAGAGTTTTATTAAGGAACTTGTTCTTAAATCTTGTATAATCTTCCTGTGCAGTTCTAGTAGCTTTAATTAAATTTCTATCATCAGTATTGACGTGAGTAGCAAATTTTAATGCAGGTGCAGTGTGTTGTAATATTGTATCACCTGCTGACAAGTCTTTGTGTGTATCTCTGTAGTTGTTTGATCCTAATGCTAAACCTGTTATATCTGTTTGATTAGCAATATGCTCACCAAAGTGATCAAGTAAATCACTATATGAGTGTGTTGCAATATCGTTATTCTCTGCGTTATGTGTTAAGTTTTTAGGTGCAACGTAATATGCAGATCTTAAATTCTTTTCTTCAAATGTATTCCAACTTATAATCACGTGACTGCCAACGGCTACATTTGATGTTGTAATTATTCTTTTACTACCTGTTATATTAAAGTCAGTACCAGCTTGTTTTTCTAAACTATCAATATAAACTCTAACACTAGAATCTTCAGCAACTAGCGATTCTAGTACAAATGTATTTGCACTTGTATCTGCTGTAACTTCAAATTCCTGTCGTAATTGCTGTGCTGATTTATCTTTAACTACTGCCCATTGATTTAAGTATTCTGTAGTTACTGCATCAACTAATTTTGAAACAGTATTGTTCTCAATGAACATTGAAGCACCCATTCCTGAGTGATTAGGACAATAATAATATAACGTATTTGGTGTGCTTGAGTCTGGTTCGAACTCAATTCTTCTTTTAGTTGCTTCACTAAATGTAGCTGAAGTATTAAAGGTTGTACTTGTAACTTCAATATCATCTAAGAAGTATTTGACGTTCGTTGTATAAGCAGTACCACTATTATGAGTACCATCAGCTGTTGTACTAAATGCCAGCGGATGTGAGTGTCCGGTATATCCTTTTGTTGATGTACTTGAATCTGATAAATCAAATATGTATCTATGATTACGTAATAATATTAAGTTTTCTTTTCTAACACCATCGATATAATAATTATTACCTGAGGATACCGCCGGTTGTACAATTACTTTCTTATCAAAGTTTTGTTTTAGCACAACTGGATTGTTATATTTTTTGTAAAAAGTAAATCCGTGAGTTGAGTTGTAATCGTTATGCCAATTTTTAAATGTAATTTCACCTAGTCCTGTATATCTATCATAAGCTAAAGGAAATCCTAATGCTGAATCGTTAGTGCCTGTTCCTGTTACATATCCGAATAATGGTGTTCCTGCAAAAGTACTTGATGGATAATTGATGCTGTCTGTTAATGATATGCCCTTATGATCATATAAGTTGTATAATGGAGAAGCATTTCTTTTACTTTTAGTTTGACTTTCAATCCAACTGTAACCTGTCCAGTGAAACTCTTTACCACCACTAGCTTTACCTTGTTTGACTGTAACTTTGTCACCATCTGTTACTGAAAGATTAATTTTAGTTAATGTGATATTTGACGATCCACTAACTGTTGCCTGCCATAATGAACTTGCAACATCGAAGTCCGAACCTGCTACGTCCCAACCAACATCACCACCTGTACCACCACCGCCACCAGTAGCTGGATTTGAGTCAGTATCGTGATCCCACGGATCATTAATACTATCCCACGGTGTAAGTGATGTGTTAAATGATGGATTAACAAATAATATTTTCATTCCAGTGATTAATGGAATACTATCGATGCTATAAGATACCTGTGATTCTATTTGATTTTTATCATCTTGAGTAGATAAAACATCTACAGTTTGCAAGTGATTAATTCCGTAATTATATAATTCTATGTCTTTATCAAATTCAATGATAGGTCTTGTACCTTTTCTTGAATTATCTATCTGGAATGCTTCATTAATATATTTTGTTACAGTTATAGAGTCCCATTTTAAAGCACCATTAAAGTCCCAACCTTCTACATCATCCCAAGGTAAAAATGTATCGTCATATGCTTCAACTTTTCTATAAATTGGAACATTGCTTTTATGAACCCAACCGTTTGTTCTTGACCAAGGATTTTTATCTTTGGATCCTCTTTCAATTGTAATATAATCTGGTGTGGCAGTATCCGGCACTGTATCCCATCTATCTGCATCCCAACCTTTTATTGTATCTGTGGAACCTATAGTATCTGCTCTATCCCAAGGTATACCAGTTTCACCTAGGAATAATTCTGCTTCTTCGTCGATTGCAATAAGTTCTATTCCAAAAGTTGTTCCAACACCTTCAACATAATATCTAGTATCTGCTGTGTATGTTCCTGATGTGCTATAATAAGTTGGATCTATTGTGATCAACATACCAGAACTTAATACTATTCCATTTGGTGCTGTATAATTTTTCTTACCAATAAATTGTTCTGGATCTACGTAATGTGTAACTGTTAATACATCTCCGGTTTGTGCTGTAGCAGAATTTAGTGTTATTGTTTTGCCAACGACTGTAATATCAGTTGTTAGTACACCTTTAAAATAAACTTTATCAATAGCTGTATTCACAGGATATCCTGATGTAAAGGAAGTCTGTCCTCCACTTGTTGCTGTAATATCTTGTGTTATACCTTCGATAGTGATTGCACTGTAATTCGCATCTAATGGTGAGTACCAATAGTAGTTTTCATAATTTAAAAACTTATCGACATCAATGGGTGGACCATACGAATAATAATTCTGTGAAAATAATCTTGACTGGTTATTAGTTTTTCCATTTTCTGTACTAACAAAGTCAAGCATCTCGTTATAGAAAACAGCATCACGTGTTATTAAACTATCACTGTCTTTTACAACAATGGAAGTTTCTAATTGGTAATCATTTCTATTTTTGTTTATTTCAACTTTGTAGTTGTCTTTTAATGGTCTGTAATAAGAACCAAATTTTCTACCAATATACTCTGTAGTCTTAATTGATTTTGGTTTGCTGAATACTTGTTCAACAGTTCCATCGAAAAAGTTTTTGAGCTTATTAGTTTGAAATAGCTCTGGTAAAAAATTGATAGCTTTATAATCTTCAGTGGTACTAACAGTATTTCCTGTAGTTGTTGAAGTGTTTGCTACACTTATATTACTGTACTCTGACATTTAATTAGTATCCTCCGGTGCTACTACTATTACTACTACTAATCGATCTTAAGTTTGCTCCTGTTAATCCTGACACAATCTCAACATCATTTACTGAAGCAGTTGAAAAGAACAGTTCGTTACTTCCTGCTTTGATTTGAAATAGATCACCGAATTTTGCTTCTGCGTCTTTTGGAACAATTACTATACTTGATATCTGTGAAGCTAACTTATTGTGTATGAATGCGGCTAGTTCACTGTAATAAAAAGTATCACCAAAGTCCCAATTTGAAATATTAAAATATTGTGTAACAGCACTAATTATTTCTGTTTTAATTTGATTGTCAGTATAAGTTGCACCAGGAATTTTTACTACTCTAAATACAGCCTGGTGTTGTTGTTCTGCTGTTGAACCAAATAACAATTTAAATTTAGCACTATTGTAAACTATTTGATCTCCGATAGTTTTATATTTTTCCAACTCTGGCAAGTTATTTCTAATTTCTTCTGCTGTTGGTGAAAGAGGTAAATTCGCAAGTAACCCACCACTTGAAAACCAGTTTTGAATATTAGTGTAATAAGTTGACTGTAAAATTATCAATTCAATAATATTAGAAACACTTGGATCAATTCTTTGATTTCTTGGTGCGGAATGCTTATATTTAAAATAAAATTTTTCATCGGCTGTGTATTTTCTACCAATGTATGCTTTGTAAACTTTGCTTCCATCTACTCCCATATGTTTTGTATACGTAGTACCATTTGCAACATTTGGTAATTTTGTTAAGTTACCAACAATTCCATCACCTGTACTTTTCCAGAAGAAGTTATTGTACGATGCAGTACCATCACTAGTAATATACCAAGTACCTGCTTCACTGGCCGCTAGTGTAGATGTTGTAGTTTGTTTAATTGTACTATTAAGTTTGTAATATGTATAACCATCATAGTCTTGATAACTTTCAAAAAATATATATCTTGAATCATCTAGTACTTCAGTATGTGCTAAAGGATTATCAGGATTGCCATCACTATCATTGTCATAATTTGTAACTTTAATTTTTTTAGGATCAACGTATCCATCTTGTTCAGTGTAACTTCCAACAACACCTAATGTGATAGGTGCATTTAATTTTTCTCTACTTGCTGAATCAGTTAATATTAATTTGTCTTTGTTAATATCAAGTAATGTAATTGTATCCTGTACAGCTTTTCCGGTTTGTGTGTTTATATTTTTATATTCATCAACATAAAAAAATCTTACTTCTTTATCACTTTCAAAAACATAGTTAAGTCCTCTAACTGTAAACTGATATTTTGGTACAGTTGTTGTTGATGAAGCTGGAAGATACGTTGCTGATACTAACCAAGACGTATCTGATAATGACGTTGTACTACCTCCAAATCCATTCTGATATTCTACTGTAAAGTCGTTTGCAGTATTAATGTTTGCTTCAGAAATTGTATACCATTCTTCTTTACCCAATGATGCTCTTCTGTAATTGTAACCAATACCAAAGTCTTCACCATTTTCCATAAGAGTTTGTATTGCACTTTTTTCTGTGGTTGTTAATGTATTTCTAAGATTAGGTAATACTGTTCTTACTTTATAATTTTTTGGTACTAGTACATCTAATGCTATCGATCCCACAGTATCTGTTTGGTTACTGTTGTCGATCATTGTACCATCATTACGTACACTCTTTACTGTTGCCCATTTTATAAATCTAGTATTAGTATAACTGTCTACAAATTCTATCTTTGATCCAGGTCTAATAAAACCTAGTTTCTCATTAGAACTAGCTGGATTGTTAAACACCGTTACCGCATTTGAAAAACCAGGTGTTGATACATAAAAGTATCCGGTAGAGCTTTCGCCAACTTCAGGGTAAGTTTGCCAACTAACTTGATTGACTGCCGCATTTTCCATAATAAAGGTATTTGCACCTTTAAAAGTTTCAATTGCTTTTTTGTAAGGATCATAATAGTAATTTTGTAACTCTATTTTTTCTAGCAACGGTGTTAAAACATTGTCAATAATATATGTATAACTAGAAGTATCAACGATTGTTCCAGTTATTTCTTCACTATCTAATGTAAAGTCTGTATCTTTGTAAAATATACCATCTTCTCCTAACACGTTAACACTTTTTACAGTACCTGTTGGGTCATTGATATCCATATATCTACTATGTCCAATATGTGTTTTGTTAAGAGATTTAATTTTTCTAATTGCGTTACTTTGTGTTAATGGAAATATGTTGTAATCTTCTCCATTAACCATTCTGTCTTGAGTATAAAAACTCTGCGGTGCATTATTTTTAATTTCTGCATCAGACTCAGTTGGTTGTGAATTTGAAACAGTATATGTTAAACTCAAACCTAATGTAATCGTAAATTCTTGTCCTTGACTATTATTATATCTTAAACTGATTTCCTTATTTGTAATTCTGTTAGCTCTTATAACCTGTCCATTACCTTTACTCTGTCTAAAGTAAACTCTAAACTGTCCGGAAGGTGCATCACCAAAGTTACCATCACTAAAAACAACTGAAACTTCATCATCGTTTCTTGATAGCACATTATATACTGTTCTAGTTCCTAATGCTAAACTATTGTAAATTGTGTTTTGACCAAATAAGCTAGGAACTGATGTCCACTTTTCTAAAGGTACACCGTTAGCACCTACTTTTTGTACATAAACGTCAATGTCATTAATACCTGTTTGATTAATATCAACAGTTCTGTTAGGTATAGGTTGATTAAAAGCAAAGTCTTCGTACTTTAATTCTCCTTCTTTAAAATACATAAAGAAACCTGTGTTACTGCTACTAAAACCTAAACTATCATTTCTATAAATCATATTATAAGGTTCTGATTGATCAGGACTTCTTTCTTCGAAGTATCCACCTGTATTAATATCAGCTTTGACAACATCAATCGATGTTGATGTACCGTCAATTATTTCACTAAAATTTTTAACTACAGGTTGGTCCGTTGATGTGTTTATATTATAAATGTCTGCAGGGATAGTTGCTACTGTTCCGCTTTTAACTGGATTACCAAATTGGTTGTTACTTTCGAATGCACTATTGCAAATTGTTAACCATTGGTCATACCATTCTGAGTTATTTGGATCGTTCCAGTTGATGCTTAAATCTGCAAGATTAGTTCCATCTGAATCTGTTAATGGTTCAGTTGTTCTAATTTTTGTAATCTTCAATAAACCTCTTGCTGGAGAATTTCTTTTTGCTTTGTAGTTAATTAATTTTGCTAATCTTAAAATTGATTCTCTTCTTTCAGCTGTATCAATAAAATTTTCTCTTGAATTTAAATCAGTTCTGAAAGCCAAACTTTGACCTAGGTAGGCCAATAAATCAATTATGGCTACAAATTCACTTGACTGAATATAGTCGTTAAAATCTTCTGGGTAGTTTGTCTGTATGTAATTTATCATAGCACTTCTGATTGAATCATAATCATATGCTGTGAAATTTGCTTGTGAAAAACTTCTGTAAATTGTTTTCCAATCTTCTGCTGAGAATAAATTATCTTGTCTTTGTATTTGGCTCATTATATAGTTTCTCTTTCAAAGTTTAATAACATAGTTGCTGTTTTATTGTAAGGCATAATATTAATTCCGATATTGATTCTTAAACCACTTTCGTATTCATATACAGTTAAGTCATTTAGTTCAACTCTTGGATCTAGACTTATAATTCTTTTACAGTCTTCTGCTATCTCTTCTTTGTTGCCTTCATCTAATGGTTCGTAAAGCATATCCCAAACAATAGAACCGAAATTTGGATTCATCACTCTCTCACCTTTTCTAGTATAGAAATGATTAGTTAAATCTTGTTTGATTAAATCGATATCATATAGCTGATTACTTTTTACACCAGCAACTGTACTGAATCCTTTGTATGTACCGCGATAGAAACCTAGACCATCTGTTTGATCTACGCTTGTTCCCGTTGTATTATTATTCGTTGAATATGCCATAATCTTTCCTTGTTCTATAATATTTATTGACAGTTTTAAGTACTACTATAATTATCTTTTTCTAAAAAAAAGACTTGCAATTTAGCCTATATAAATATACTATACAAACTTATAATAACTACATTTTATGAAAAAATTTGACCAGTTTACAGCAGAAGATCGTATAGAGGTAAGTCTTATAGACAATGATATACACTATTTGTCAGGAGAAATTGCTGAAGAAAACGTAGCTAAAGCTATCAAATGGATAGTAACAGCTAATCTTAACAAAAAACCAAAACGTACTTTAAAGTTGTATATCAACTCAACGGGTGGGGATTTGTATGAAGCATTTGCACTGATTGACGTAATAAGAAACAGCTATCACCATATATCAACTATAGGAATTGGTGCTGTTATGAGTGCGGCTTTCTTGGTATTTGCTATTGGTAAACAGGGAGAAAGATACATTGGAAAAAATACTGGTATAATGAATCACCAACATTCTGACTCTATGGAAAGCAAAATGCACGATATGAGAAGTGCTATGAAAGAAAACAATAACTGCGAGTTAAGGTGCTTAAACATATTACGTGAAGCAACTGGAATGTCATTACAAGATGTTAGAAAAAAACTTAATACTCCATCAGACCAGTACTTTACGGCCAAACAATTGGTTGACTTAAAGATAGCAGATCATATACTATAATAGTATGAGTAAAGAACTAAAGAACTTTGCCGAAGGCAAAGATTGGTGGCATATGGACAGAGATCAAGCAATCAAACTGCTTGATGTACTTTGCGAAACATATGACAAGCGATTATCACAAGAGCTTTGGTATGATGAATACGATGTTTCATTAAAAATGTGGGAAATTAAGCAAGATATTACTCGTTTTCCAGATTTGTTCTTTAGAAATGCTGGAATCAAAATAGAAAATCCAAAAAAAGCTGAAAAATCTAGCAAATAAAGGTTGACACCTTACACGTTGTAGTGTATAGTGTATATATTATGTTAGAAAAACTAATAAAAAAGCTAACGCTATTTAGAGGAGAAAACAAAATGGCTAGAACTAAACAATACGTAGTATATACTAGAGAGTTTGCTAAAGGTAACGTAAAAAACAAAGTAGGTGTTTTTATGGACGAGGCAAAAACAGCTCTAGATAAAGATGGTAACATCAATGGTGGTGTTATCAAATTCAAAAACCTAAAGATGAAAAGATCTACACCAACAACTGATCTTTTATCAAAAGGTTATGATCTTAATGTAAGAGTAATTGGATCTGGTAACTTAGAAGTTGCTAAATCAATTAAGAGCTCTGTCATTGAGTTGTTGAATACAACTAATAAGACTGTAATCAACTACAACGCATAATAATAAGAAACTATTATTATTAAAAACTTTAGGGCGGTCTCCGGATCGCCCTTTTTTTATGACTTTAAACCCACTTTAAGTTAACTATCACGTTTATCCACTATATTGGCATTTAAATATTTGACAATTAACTGTGTGTATGTACAATACACACTTATTAATAAAGGAGGTCCAAATATGGATATTATTAACAAAATAAAAACTTGGTCATCAGCACTAGCAGATGTCGGAGTTTCACTGATAGCTTTAGGAATTGTACTAGAGGTATTGTTCAGTGGTCAAAACGTTCCGTTCTGGCCAAACATTTCTGTAATTGGGAATGTACAAAACATTATCGCAGGCTTCTCAGCTCAAGGTTTAGTTGGTTTAGTTGCGGTATGGGTGTTATACTCAATTTACACGAAAAAGTAATTTTGTAAGACATAATAAAGACCTCAAAGATCTTTGATGAAAAGGGCGATAATTAATTTACCGCCCTTTTTTTATGACTAAATTAAATTCCTTGCATTTGTGGATTGTTTGGTGCTAAGATATTAATTTTGGCTCTTGGTCTACATAATGGTCTTTCCATTTGTTTACGATGTATCGCTTTATGAGCCTGCTCGGTTCTATATTTTTTACGAGCCATTTCAAAGTCTCTGTAGTTCATTGTCACTCTCCCTTTTAAAGTTGAGTGCGTTCCTTCGGCATCATTACCTACTTCCGGCCTTACGGCTGAACGTTTTACAATGCGTTCCTTCGCTTTATGCTACTTCCGTCCCTTAGGATGAACGTAAAAATATTTATATGTAAAGTTGATCTATTCAGTGTTACTATTTAGAGTATTCTGTGATTCGTGATATGCGTATGGTTCTCTTGTAGGGTATCTAGTTACTATCGATCCTCTGTAAGACTCTACTTTTCTTGGACTGTTTGCCGCGGAGCCTGTTCTTTCAGCAAGTACGTTAGGCCAAATTAAATTACCTTCTGCATCAGCTTGTAAAGTTATTCCTGCGACTGGTGTTGATAATGCGGCTATAGGACCATTCATATGAATAACTGATGCTGTCTCAAAATGTCCACCGGCACTATTAATATTACTAGTTGCCAACGCCGTTAAATTATTATTAATAGTTGAATATATGTTTGTACTTCCACCTGTGCTGGTATCAATACCAACATCGGCTTTTAACTTGAAGCTACCAGCAGATTCAATATGCACGTTTCCTTTTACACTACCTAAGTCTGTTGTAGATTTTGGTTGCGAGTTTGCATCTGTTTGATGGGCTCTAATATTAATATGTCTTCCTGATTCTATGTTTAGATCTCTATCTGCTCTTAGATTGATATCTTTTTCACTTCTGACACTGATACTATCTTCACTCCAAACTTCTATTTTGCCTTTTTTGGTAATCTCTACCCAACCTGTTCCTGCACTATTGACAACATAAACTGTACTGTTACTATCATCGAGTAGTATTTGAGCACCACCGCTAGTTCTTAATCTAGTATATTTCTGTCCAGCGTCATCCATTACGAACTGATGACCACCTGGTGTTAGTATACCGTAAACTTGACTTGGTGATTCACGTCTTGCACCACTGTCAGTTAATCCACGTATACCATCATTCTCTAAACCTTGTGTTATTAATGAAGAATAAAAAGTATCGTGCTTTGCTCTTTTAACTCCGTCCTGTTTATCAGATAAGTTTTTATATAAATCGTGATACTGTGTTTCTTCAGACGCTCTGTTTGTTTCTGCTACAGGTACTAGTGGTGCTTTCTCACCGAACGTAGTACCTCTTGGTATGCCTGGCACCATATGATTAACACCAGGTTGATACATACAACCTAAACAAACTCCTAAATTCGAATTACCATCAATAAATGCTACAATCACAATATTACCAATATGTGGTAGTCCAAAATGCATTCCGTAACTTCTTTGTGTTCCAGCAAAAGTATTTTCAGTTTTGTCTTCTGGTTTGCCCTCACCACCTTTAACTAATAAGTCTGTTGGTGTTACTCCACCAAATGGTGTTGACCATAATACAGTTTTCCAGTTATTAGGATCCATTTTATTAGTTCTTGAACCTTGTAACCAGACTTGTATTCTTCCCATTCTACCTTTATCAGTAACATTCATTACTTCGGCAAATTGTATACTTGAATATTTTGTACTTTTTGTTTGTCCACTTGCGTACTTGTTAAAATTTTCAGATGATGATTCGTTTTTACTACCTGGCATTAGAATCCTCCAACTACTCTTGTTTTATCTTCGCTGTATCTAGATCCATACCCATCAAATTTCTGACCTGATAACTCTTGAGTATAATGTGCATTATATTCTTCTTTGCTAACTTCTTTACCATCTATCATTAGTTTACCTTTATTTGGATTCTTTTTAAGTGCTTCTTTAGTTTTATCGTTTGCGTAGTTATTCACTGCTCCACTTTCTTTCTTCTCACCAACTACATCTTCTTTAGATACATTAGTTTCTTCTTTGGCTTCATTTTGTACTGTATCTTTTTCTTTAACTGGTCTTGCAACTGGTTTTTCTACATTAGTTACATTATCTGCATTTTTGTCTGTTACAGTATCTGTCAGCATTGATAAGTCTGTTATAGTATCTCTAATAACGTGTAACTTCTGTGTAAACTGTCCGTTGTCAAACACGTGGTCAACTTTCCATACTCTATATAACGCAGTTAAGAATTCGTCTGCACGAGCATCTCCTTCAGGAACAAAACCTGTATCAGGGTCAACTTCACCTGGTCCTAAACTTGAAAATAATATAACTTTTTCTGTTCTGTAGTTAGCAACTTTCAAGTCATTAAAATTACTTTTTGCAGGAGTATAGTCTAACCAGTAAGGATCCCCAATAATATCTATTGTAGCATTTACCATTTCATTTGATCCTACTTTAGCATTTTTTAATATTGTATGAAAGTCTGAGTTGGCACCTACACCAATTGTTCCTTCGCTTTCTGGTTTGAAATGTCTTTCGTAAAACTGTACAGGAATCATAGATCCTTGACCTTGATTTGCTTTTACTCCATCTGTGTATTGTTTGTCGGTTATTTTTTCTGCAAACGTAGTTTTACCAGGAGTTTTTCCTACTTTAGAATAATCTGTGCTACCTGATTTTTTCAATGCAACGTCTTCTTGTGTTAATTTTTGTGCTTTGTCAAAATTGTACATTTTTTCTCCAAAGTCTCCACCTTCGACGTTATCCTTTTCCCAATTTTGTAAGTTATTATTATAATCTTCCACTAGTTGATTGTATGCATTTAAAGTATTCGAATCAGGTTCAAAGCCACTAGCTGTATAAGCCTCTCTAGCTTTTTTTAATATTTCATATCTAGT
>CENJ01174066.1_pt1 | contig 28129 bp, 29 predicted proteins | sample 356161 | NCBI WGS metagenome assembly CENJ01 (sample SAMEA2619531, study PRJEB7988) | marine metagenome | biome: marine biome (ENVO:00000447); feature: surface water layer (ENVO:00002042); material: "saline water (ENVO:00002010), including plankton (ENVO:xxxxxxxx)" | depth 5 m | reverse complement strand
GAAGGCAACTTCGTGCCGGTTCAAGTCCGGCCCCGGGTACCAAATAAATGAAAAATTTAGTTAACATTTTGTTGCAGTTAGTCTGGTAAAATCTTGAATTATTTAAAAAGATACTTATACATATAAGTGAAAAGAATATTAGTTACAGGAGCGGCAGGATTTATAGGATCACATTTAGTGGAACTCCTTGTAGAAAAAGGATTTAGTGTCACAGCTTTTGATAGATATAATTCTGATTCTACTTTTGGCTGGCTAGAAAATTCAGATAAAAAAAAAGATATTAAGTTTATTCTTGGGGATATTAGGGATTACGATAGCGTATATAAAAGTTTAAATGAAATAGACATTGTTATTCATTTGGCTGCATTGATAGGTATTCCATACTCTTACTCATCACCCTTGGCATATATTAGAACAAATATAGAAGGGACTTATAATATCCTTGAGTCTTCAAAAAATCGAAATTTAGATCAGGTTTTAATTACTTCCACAAGCGAAACCTACGGTACTGCTCAATATGTTCCGATCGATGAAAATCATCCTTTAGTAGGACAATCTCCTTATTCTGCAACAAAAATTGCTGCAGACCAACTCTCCCTTAGTTTCTTTAAATCCTTTTCTATGCCAATAAAAGTTGTTAGACCCTTTAATACTTATGGTCCAAGGCAGTCTAGAAGGGCAGTAATTCCTACAATTATTTCCCAATTGTCTTCTGGAAATAAATATTTAAAACTGGGGGATGTTTCACCAACAAGAGATTTTACTTATGTCTTTGATACTGCAAATGGATTTGTTGAAATAATGAATTGTGATGAAGCTTATGGAGAGGTAGTAAATATAGGAAGTGAAAATGAAATTTCAATTGAAAATCTTGCCTTGAAGATAGGTCAAATAATGGGAAAAACGTTTCAAATTGAGCACGATTCTTCCAGATTTAGACCTAAAGATAGTGAAGTTGAAAGATTGTTTTGCAATTCTGAAAAATTAAAATCTTTAACAAGTTGGAAACCTTCTACATCATTGAATAAAGGATTAGAACAAACAATCGAGTGGGTTAATGAAAATATAAATAAAAATGATACAGACAAATATATTGTCTAGGTCGAGTTAACCATGTTTTCATTTTTAAATAACTTCAAAAGCTTACTTTCTCTATACATAGTATTCATCAAGTCCATTAAACTTTATAAATTTTTTATCCTCCAACTTTTAGGGATTACATCAGGAATTTTTTCAACTCTCGGAATAGCTACTTTTATTCCCTTACTAATAATAATTCTGAACGATGATAATGTTTTGATAAATCAGGCCTCAAAATTTATAGACTTGGAGTTAATACCTAATTTTTTTATTGACAACCTTATTCAAGTTTTTATTTTTTTTATATTTTTTTCATATTTCTTTAAGACTTTCATTTCTGTTTTATTCTCAACATTATCAGGCGGATGGATAGAACAAAATGCTGCAAAAGCCAGAATAGAAATCATTGATGTATTTTCTAAGATTGAAAATAGACTTTCAGGAAAGATTTTAGATAAGACCTCAATTTTACATTTAAATAATCAAATCGTTATCTTTAATTCTTTTAACTGGGCAATGCTTGAACTAAATTTGATTTTTTATAATTTACTTTTCATATTGATTTTAGTAATTCTAGCGTCCTTAAACTTTCTATTTCCATTATTGATTTTAATTTCTACATTAGCCCTAGTTCTAATTCCTATATTTTCTATGGCTAGGCTAGGTGGAAAGATTTTTTACGAAACTCAATCAACTCTGTTAAAGAAAATTTCTTATTTAATTGAAGGTTTTGACACTTTGATTACTTCTAACTCATTAATAAAATCGAGAAAAGAGATTTTTGATACCAATAGTACAGTCATAACTAATGGTTATAGAATATCATTTACTGCTTCACTAGCCAGATATATACCTGAATTTATTGTCATATCAATTATATGCATCATTCTTCTATTTTTTAATCTAAGGACAGATAGTCTCGCTTTTTTTGTTGCTTATGGTTTTGTCTTAACTAGATTAGTCGCTGTAATGAATGAATTTACTTCAACTTTAAATAGATCACTTATAAGTAATAAAGCTGCTAAGGAAGTTATCCATTTCGTTGAGAAATATAAAGAAACTAACCAAACAGTGAAAGAATCTAATGATCTTCATAATCTGAAAAAAATTGAAAAAATAGAATTCAAAGAACTTACTTTAAATTTTCTTGATCAAATTATTTTAGATAAAGTAAATTGGAAAGTACCAATTAATTCTGTCGTTTTGATTAAAGGTCCAAATGGATCAGGTAAGTCAACTTTTTTGAAATGTCTACTGGGACTTCTTCCTTATGATGGAGAAATTTTGATAAACGACAGAAACTTTAAAAAAATAAATAAGGAAGATTTCTATGATTTAGTTTCTTATCATGGACAAGAAAATTTTCTTATTCCAGGTACAGTATTCGAAAATATAAATCTTGGGAATAATTTAGAATATGATGATGTGCTAAATTTTTTTAAAAATTTAGAGATCAATATCGATGAAATTTTTGATGATGGTCTTAATCATTTCATTGAGGAAGATAGCAAAAATATATCAGGTGGAGAAAGGCAATTAATTTGTCTTGCGAGGTCATTTCTTAAAAATGCTGACATTTATATATTAGATGAATTTTCAAATCACCTTAGCCTAAAAATTGAAAACTCCATAAAGAAATTCATTTCTAATCAAAAGGACAAAACTTTTTTAATAATTACTCACGAAGAAAGCCAAGTACATGACTGGAAAGAAATAAATTTTTCGAAAGGTAGAATGAAATAATAAAAATGGCTTTTGTATTAGAGGATATATCACTCATTGAGGAAGCTCTGAGGAAAAGTGATACAAAAAAAGACAAGCTACTCATTCTTGGCAATTCTATTTGCCATTTTTCTTATGGAGATTTGAGCAAAAGAAAAAATTTAAATTTTTTTAAAGAAAAAGAAATGAAATCTTTTGTTACTGTAAAAGACTTTGCAAAATATCTTGGTTTCGAAGAAGCTCTTACTATAGATGCAAACGGCAAAGCAGACATAAATGCTGATTTGACTTCCGATCTTGATGATAGCTTACTTAACAAATTTGATTGTGTAATCGACTCTGGAGTTTTATTTTGGTGTTTTGATCCTGCAAAAGTGATATCGAATATCCATAATTCTCTGAAAGAAAAATCCCTTATAATCCACATTACTGCATTGACAGGGCATTTTGGAAGAGGATATTTCAATATACATCCCAAATTTTTTGATGATTTTTATCGAATAAATAACTATAAATTCCTAATTTCTGCAACTAGAACCAAGCCGACTCTCTCATTTGATATTCCTAAAATTATTGAGAGGATTTTGGGCCTTATTGGCTTTAAGCCAAACACATCGATTGGATTAAAGTATAACGAGATTTATCCAAAAACAGTAAAACTAAACAAAATAAAGTTTGGTGAAAAACCTACATTTCCATATGAGCCTTTGTTTATCCCAAACAATGTAACTTCCTTTCGAGCTTACTTGAAAACAAGAAATGCTTATGCTCAATTTCCAAAATATTTAGACTAATGAAAACCTTGATAATAGGCTCTTCAGGATTTGTAGGTACAAGTCTTAAAAAAATGCTAGAGGATAATCAAAGAGATATTATTGGAACTTATTTTAAAAATGGTAATGATAAAGAAAATACTTTTTTTTTAGATTTAAAAGATTTTAATTCAGTTAGTAAGCTGATTTCAAAAATAAAACCTGATGAAATCATTAATTTGTCAGGTTCTATGAATAAAAACTTTTTCGATGAAATTTTGAGTACAAATATTATTTCCTCAATAAATCTATATGAATCACTTCTGAAAAATAAAATTAATCCCAAACTAATTTCAGTTAGCTCAAGTGCTCAATATGGTATTCAGAATCATAAAAATCTTGTGCGTGAGTCTGATCCAAGAAATCCAGTCAATATCTATGGGATATCAAAAATGGCTCAAGAAAAAATATCTAATCTTTATCATCAAAAGGGTTTAAACATAGTTACGATTGTTCCATTTAATTTAATTGGTCCTGGAATATCAGCTAATCTTCTTCCAGGAAGAATAATTCAACAATTTAGGGAAATTTTAAGTAGAAAAAAGAAGAAGCTAGTTTTGGGTAATTATTCTACAGTGAGAGATTATCTTGATGTAGATGATTTTTCGCGGGGATTGATTCTAACTTTAGATAAGGGGATATCCGGAGAGTCTTATAACCTTTGTTCAGGGATTGCAACAGAGATAAGGTCAATGATAGAACTATTCAAAAAAAGCTTAAAATTAGAAAGCCCAGTTAAATTTACTGAGAATGTCTCGACTGACATCGACCTACCTTATCAGGTAGGCGATAATAAAAAAATATATGAACTTTGCGGGTGGACCCCTATGATAAAATTAGAAGATTCTATTGATAGGATGGTTAAAGAGTTATGAGAGCAGTTATCTTAGCTGGAGGCCTTGGTAAACGCCTTGCTCCTTACACAAATGTACTTCCTAAGCCTCTGATGCCCATTCAAGAAATGCCAATTATTGAGATAGTTATTAGGCAGCTAAAATTCTATGGGATAAAGCGAATAACTCTTTGTGTTGGATATCTGGGTAGCCTTTTAGAAGCTTATTTGGGAGATGGTAGCTCTTTAGACGTGAACATAGACTATTCATACGAGAAAGAGCCATTAGGTACCGCGGCTCCTATTAAACTTTTGAGAGACCTAGATGAACCATTCCTCATGATGAATGGTGATTTATTAACAAATTTAAACTTTGGAAAACTTCTAAATTTTCATTTGAATCATGATGAGGTTATCTCTATCTCTATTTTTGAAAAAACTCTTAAAACAGGTTTAGGAGTAATTTCTTTTGATGAATCAGGCTTTCTTCAGAAATACGAAGAAAAACCTTCTTTTGATTTTTCAGTAAGTATGGGAATTTATGCTATGAATCCTGAAGTGCTTTCTTTTATTCCAGAAGGAGCTTTTTTTGATCTTCCTGATCTAATAAATCTATTACTAAAGAAGAAAATTAAAATCAAAATTTATAAAGAGAATTGTACCTGGCTTGATGTTGGAATAATTTCAGATTACGAAGAGGCATGTAACCTTTTTCAAGAAGATAAATCATTTTTTTTACCTGAGAAATAAGATTAAAAAAGTTGCATTATTTATAGTATCTCATCCCGATGATGAAATTATATGGTCGGCTAATATCCTATATTTACTAAATCTTAGCGAGGATTTAATTCCAAAAATAATTTGTCTATCTGGAGACTTTGATTCTTCACCAAGAAAAAAAGAATTTTATGATGCTATTTCTTCTCTTGGAATAAAAGATGGTGTTATTTTAGGCGGTGAATTGAGAAAAGCGTCAGAACCCTTACCAAACATACTTAATACAATTGAAAAAGGAATTTCTAAGTTATCTATATGCATTGATGATATTGGTATTGTTTTTACCCATTCTCTTTATGGAGATGAACACTCTAATCCTCATCACTCGCAGGTATTTGGGGAGGTTAGCAAATGGACATTTAAGAATTCACTAAATCTCTCTACTTTTGGAGTAGTCCCGTATCCTTTTTATCTATATGAATCAATTATGCTCGAAACAGAAATGAATGAAAAAGTCATTATTTTGAATAAGTGGAAAATATTTAGCAGCCTAAAAATGATTTTAAAATATCCTATTCAATTTACTAAAAGTCTTTTTTCTTTAAGACCGAAGTATAGAATTCAGATTGAATTACAAGAGGATATAAAGAAAGATTCATGGCATAAATATAGTTCAATAAACCCAGAACAATCTTACCAACAATATACTTACTTAAACTCAAGAACTGAATCTTTTGATTTTTATAACAAAAAGTCATTTCAAATTTTCATAAAGTCACTAGGTAAATTGGAAACGTGCTCTTATGAAGATATTTTTAGGTTAAAAATTTCACTGAAGGATAGAGTTTTAAATAAAATTTCTCTTTAATATGTATGCCGTGCATTCTTAAAAAAAGTACCAAGAAGTCTCCAGGTATAATTGTATTTACAAGTGCTGAGCTGACTACAGGAGATATAGCTAACTCTAGATTATTACAAGAATTTTTAAGCCAAAAGTATAAAGAGAAAAAGTGGATCTTTGGATGTCATATTCAAGGTAATGTCCAATCATACTTAAAGAAATGGCCAGAATATGATTGGTGTAAATTTGTTATGTCCCCTGATTCTCAAAGTAGTTTATTTGCGAATATAAAAAGTACAAAAATTATCCCTTTGACTGCAATGAATTTCTCGAATAAAGCCTTTTCTGCAAGACATCAAAAAATTTATGATATTTGCGTTATCTCCCGAGCATCCTCAATTAAAAGGATGGAGCATACTTTAAAAACTTTAAAGAAATTATTTTTATTGAAGCCGGAGCTTAGAGTAATTTTTTCAGTTCCAGATCCAAGAAACTTCTTTGATAAAGCTAAGAATGAGAAGCTTGATATTTTCTATGATTTTTTTAGGCCACAAATTTACTTCAACACATCAGAAATGGAAAAAATTGATTTTATTTCTACATCACAAGAGTCCTTTGGAATCCATCCATTAAGTTTTGATACTCTTTCTTACATTATAGGTTCTTCAAAATTCTCTTTTCTTAGTTCTCATTTTGAAGGAGGCCCGAGAGTATTTGGAGAATCTCTTCTGTCAAATACTCCTTGTATTTATTCAGAAAACTTGAAAATGAATTTGGACTTCTTTGATAAAAAAAATTCTTTATCTGTTTCCGACAATGAAAGTTTGGCTGCTAAGTCTATTTACTCAGCTCTAAATGAATACGATAACTTTGAGATAGATATTGAGAAAACAAATGATCGATTTTCTGAGCAATTGAATATACCTAAGCTTCTAAATATCCTCATTCAAATTTTGAAAGATGAAGGTTTTGAAACAGTGGAAGATGATTTTTACCTTGAAAAACTTTCTTCGAGAGTTTGCTCGCATTATAGAAAAGGTAACTTTCAATTCTTAGATTTTGAGTCAAATAAATTTTTTAACTGGTTTTCTAAGATTGAAAATCAAATATTTGAACCTTACGATGAAGACACATTTTTTTTCAATATTCATCCAAAAAAAGAATCCCACAATCAAGTTTATTTACTTAATAAAAATATCAAAACATTGGTCTCCAGATTAATAAATAAAATAAAATAAAATCTGAAAATTAAATTAACTAATCAAAAAATTGAGGAGAAATAAGGCGATAAGTTTTCTGTAATCAAGATGTTGAGAATATTTCTAACCCTCTGTTCAATCTTAATTGATAATTTTTTATGTTTTTTTTCAAAAAATAATTCTTATCAAAACATATATTGTTCATCTAACTCAACAAAGTGGAGGCTTTTGGAACCTTTTATAAATAGTTTTGAGGGTCCTTGTATTTTATTTCCAGATTCTATGGAAAGAAGGAACAATCTTATCAACCTACTAGAAACCAAAAAAATTAAAAACTACACATTTGAAAGAGTCAAAACAGGATTTAAATTCTGGACGGAAATATTAAATATATACAGAAGACAAGGACATCTTTCTTTCTATCAACTCATTTATCTTACAAAGATCAAGGTGATAGTCTTAAGTCTTTTTGACTCGAAAGACAACAAAAAATTTTTTTTTGCTGATGATGACTTTGATCTCACATCAGAATTATTAAGCGAACTAAGATTAGAAAATGTTAAAACAATTTTATTTTTTCATGGAAGAGTCTATGACCATTTTTATGATTCTGATTTAACTGTTGGTTTCTGCAAGAGCCAACTAGAAAAAGCAAAGTTCAGAAACAAAAATCCAAATACTTTAGTTTCGAATTATTTTCAATGCAAAACTAGGAAAACAATAAAAACTCTAAAAAATATAACTTTTTATGACCAGATTACTGATGATAATTTTTATCCTCATCAAACAAAAAATAAGGTTTTAGAAGCTTTAAATTCTTTAAAAAAAAATCAGAAGATTTCTTTAGAGATATCTTCTCATCCTTCAAATTCAAAAAAATATGATACTAAATTTCCAGAGGATTTAGCTTTAACAGTTTGTTCTACTGTTGCGTGGGATAATTATTCAAAAGGAATTCCAACTTTGCTTTTAAATTTTGATAATATTCTGGAAAAGTATGATCATTTAGATATTTTTAAATTTTTTTCAGCTTCTTCAAAAAAAGCACTTTTAGACAAAATAGAGAATTTTACTAAGCATCCTGAGAATTTTGAAAAGGAAGTTTCTCAATTTTTCAAAACTATCGATAAAAATTTATCTTTGAAAACATCATATGAAGACTTGATAAATGCAATCAACTCATTATGAATAATTTGTCACCAATTGTTATTTTTGTTTTTAACAGAGTAAAGCATCTTTCAATGCTGATAGAGAGTCTTAAAAATAATAGAGAGGCAAAATATTCAAACTTATTTATTTTTTCTGATGGGCCTAAAAAGGATGAAGATATCACAAAAGTAGATCAGGTAAGAAAATATTTAAAATCCATAAAAGGATTTAAATCAATAGAGGTGTTTGAGCAGGATTCAAACCTCGGTCTTTCAAAATCAGTTATAAACGGAGTATCAAAGATTATTAATTCTGAAAAAAAAGCAATTATCCTTGAAGATGACATGATTGTTTCGCCTAATTTTCTAGAGTATATGAATATTGGATTAACAAAATTTAAGGAAGAAAAAAAAATAGCCAGTATTCATGGTTATTGTTATCCGGTTAAAGATAATTTACCTCATTTTTTCTTTTTGAAGGGTGCAGATTGTTGGGGCTGGGCAACATGGAAAGATAGATGGGAGCTAATAGAATTAAATCCAAAAAATCTTATTCAGAAAATAAAAGAATCAAATCAAATAAAAAGATTCAACTTTGATTGGTCTTATGATTTTTTCAAAATGTTAGAAGATAATTTAAAAGGAAAAAATGATTCATGGGCTATAAGATGGCATGCATCTATGTTTTTAAAAAATAAGCTAACTCTTTATCCCGGGAAAAGTCTTGTAAAAAATATTGGAGTGGATGGGACAGGCACTCATAGTGAGAAAAGCAACTATTTTGATATCAGCCTCTCTAATCAAAAAATTATTCTTGATAATTTAGAGTTTAAAGAATCTCAAATAGCATATGATTCTTTTAAAAAATTTTTTCTGCAAAGAAAATCATTATTATTTAAATTAAAATCAAAACTTAATAATTTATTGTGAACTTAACGAAACTCAAAAATTTTATTAATTTTTTCAGATCTAAACCTATTGTGTTTAAAGAAGGATTTTCTTCTTGGGAGGAAGCTTCAGAAAATTATTCAAAAGGATATTCTGATGAAAAAATTCTTAGTAATTGCAAAGAAAGTGTCATGAAAGTTTTAAGTGGAAAAGCTAAATATGAAAGAGATGGTTTTCTTTTTTATGATCATAAATTTATTGATCTTCTACTCATCCCATTAATTGAATTTCAGAAAGAAGAAAATATAAGAGTTCTAGACATTGGTGGATCATTTGCAAGTATTTATCTTCAACATAAGTTATTGTTGGATGAATTCAAAAATTTGACTTGGGTGATATTAGAGCAAAAAAATTTTGTTAAAGAGGCACGAAATATCTTTGATGATAAAAAACTTATCTTTGAGGATTCTTTGGATAATATCGAAAATTTAAATACATTTGATATAGTTTTATTTTCTAGTAGCATTCAATATTTTCAAAACTTCGAAAATGTACTTAAAACAATATTAAATTCTGAGCCGAAGTTCATTCTTATTTTGAGAACTCCATTCCATGAAGGTGAGGAACATAAAATTATGATCCAAAAGTCAAACATAGGTTTTAAATCAATTTATCCCGCTCGTGTTTTTTCGCGTAATAAGTTTTTGAAGTACTTCATTGATAATTATGAAATTAAAATCCAAAATCTTTCTGATATAGAGGATATTTTTTTAACAAATTATTTTACAGAGATTTCTTTTAGAAATTATTTATTCTCTAGGTATGACGCAAGATAAAACACAAAAGATTGTTTTAGTAAGCGGAGGATTTGATCCAGTCCACATTGGTCATATTAGAATGTTTAATGAGGCTAAGTCGCTTGGAACTAAACTCATTGTAATTCTAAATAATGACGATTTTCTTTTTAAGAAAAAGGGTTACTTTTTTATGAATCAAGATGAAAGAAGGGAGGTTCTCAAAAATATTAGCTCTATAGATGAAGTTTACTTATCAGTTGACAAAGATTTAACTGTTATTGAGAGCATTAAAGAATTGTCAAAAAAGTATAAGATTGATTTTTTTTGCAATGGTGGAGATAGGAAAAACATTGAGGATATTCCAGAATATGATATTTGTAAAAGATTAGGAATTGACCTTATTTTTGATTCAGGAGGAGGAAAAATTCAATCTAGCTCAGAATTAACTTCAAATTTTTTGGATAACCAAAACAACTTTGAAACTGTAAAAAAACCTTGGGGAAAATATACTACTTTTGACCATCAGTCTGACTTTTTATTAAAAAAAATAAATGTCGATCCTGGCGAGAGACTATCATTACAATCTCATGATCACAGGGCTGAAGTTTGGGTGGTAGTAAAAGGTATTGCTAATGTTCTTCTCAATGAACGAAGCTATCAACTAAAAACTGGGGAAACAATTTTCATACCCACTGGCGATAAACACATGTTGTCAAATGATTTTTCCGAGGAATTGGTTCTGATAGAAGTTCAATTAGGAGAAGATCTAAGAGAAGATGACATTTTTCGTTATGAGGATAAATATGGGAGAGGATAAGTAAAAAATTTTGGCAAAGTTAGTGACAATTCCATTTATTAAAGATGAAAGAGGATCTTTGAATATCTTAGAAGAAATTTTGCCGTTTGAGGTTAAAAGGATTTTTTATATTACAAATCCAAAAGGAGAAAGAGGAGGTCACAGACACATAAAGACAATTCAAGCAATCATCTGTTTGAGGGGAAAATGTGAAATTATGATTAACAATGGCGTAGACATTTCTACTTACAACTTAGACAGTAAAGATGAGTGTCTAATTCTTGATCCTGAGGATTGGCATACAATGTCAAAATTTGAGGATAATCCTATATTGTTAGTAATGTCATCTGAAAAATTTAACCAACAAGATTACATTTATGAGCCATATGAATAAAAATTCAAAAATCTATGTTGCGGGACACAATGGCATGGTGGGTAGTTCCATAGTTAGAGTTTTAAAAAAAAATGGTTATTCAAATTTACTTGAAATAGAAAGATCAGAGTTAGATTTGATCAATCAAAAGGAAGTAAAAGACTTTTTAAAAAATGAAAAACCTGATTTGGTTATAGTTGCTGCTGCAAAAGTAGGAGGAATCCTGGCAAATAATAAATTTAAAGCAGAATTTCTTCATGACAATCTGCAAATTCAAAATAATCTAATAGATGGGTCACATCTAGCCGATGTGAATGATCTTGTATTTTTGGGAAGTAGTTGTATTTATCCCAAGTTCTGTCAACAGCCAATAAGAGAAGAATTTCTTTTAACAGGCGAACTCGAACCAACAAACGAGCCATATGCAATAGCCAAAATTGCAGGTTTAAAAATGTGTCAATTTTATAAAGAACAATATAGTCGAAATTATTTTTCTGTAATGCCTTGTAATCTTTATGGTTCAAACGATAACTATGATCTAGAGAATTCACACGTACTTCCTGCACTTTTAAGAAAGATCCATGAAGCTAAGTTAAATGATTCTGAGAAGGTCGAAATATGGGGAACTGGAAATCCCAGAAGAGAATTCCTTCATGTAGATGATCTAGCGAAAGCCATTTTATTCTTAATAGAAAATAAATTCGAAGGAAACTTGATAAATATTGGCTCTGGTAAAGACATAACTATAAAAGAATTGGCAAATTTGATTATAGATATAATAGGATTTTCAGGATTTTTGAATTTTGATTCTTCTAAACCTGATGGCACTCCAAAAAAACTTCTAGATGTTTCTAAAATTAAAAGTTTGGGATGGTCGCCAGAAATTTGCCTTGAAGATGGCTTAAAGACCACATATTTGGATGAATTTAAATAGATACCTTGGAAAATTACTGTACACTTTTTGACTCAAATTATCTAACAAGAGGAATAGCACTAATTTCCTCTTTAAGAAGCCTCAAAGAAGATTTTCATTTATATGTTTTTGCTTTTGATGATTTAACAGAAGAAGTTTTAAATGAAATTGATTTCGATGAAGTTACAGTAATTAATAAAAATAAATTAGAAAATGAAGAATTAATTCTTTTAAAGGAAAAGAGATCTAAAGCTGAGTATTGCTGGACGTGCACTCCCTTAACCATCCTTTATTGCTTAGAAAATTTTAAAATCGAAAGATGCACTTATTTGGATGCTGATATTTATTTCTTTTCCAGTCCAATTGAGATTCTAAAAGAAATGGAAAATAAATTTTCCATTTTGATTACAAAACATAATTATTCAAAAAAATATGATCAAACTAGCATTAGGGGAAAGTATTGTGTCCAATTTATGTCATTTAATAATGATGTTGAAGGCCTTAAAGCTCTCAAATGGTGGAAAGAAAAATGTATAGATTGGTGTTATGCATATTATGAGGATGGAAAATTCGGAGATCAGATGTATTTAGATGATTGGACTGAAAGATTTGAAAGAGTATGTATTTCAGCAAAATTAGGATGTGGGATTGCACCTTGGAATATTCGTGACTACCAAGTAGAGAAGACAACAAAAAATATTTTAGTTAAGAAAAAAGAAAACTTAGAATCAGATTTATTAATTTTCTATCATTTTCATTTTTTTAAACTTTATGATGATGGAGATTTGAGATATTCATATTATGAAATACCAAAATCTGCAAAGAAGTTTATTTATAAAACTTATTTAAAAGAACTTTTAGAGGCAGAATTGAAGCTTAAAAACATTAATCCTGAATTAAGAAACTTCTTCAGAGAAACTAAGCCGCGTAAAAATATTATTGAAATACTCAGACGTATGAAGAGTTATCTTAACGGAACTTCGAATAGGATAAGTATTAAGAAAGCAATTATTGAGAAAAATTAGCTGTATAATCATTTTTTTTAAATAATGATTGAATACGAAAATCTATCCTTTGTTAATAAGGAATTCAGAGTAGAACTTCAAAAAAGTTTTAATTCGTCATTGGATTCCGGTCAATTTATACTTTCTAGGAATGTTGAGAAATTTGAAAACAATTTTTCAAGATATATAAATTCAAAATATTCTTGTGGAGTTGCGAGTGGATTAGATGCAATAATTTTAAGTCTATTTTCACTAAATCTCGATAAAGATGCTGAAATTATAGTTCCTTCTAATACATACATTGCCACAATACTTGCCATTCTTAGATGCGGACTTAAGCCTGTTTTAGTTGAACCAAATTTGGAAACCTACAATATTTGTCCGGAAAATATTACCCAAAAAATAAATAAAAAGACGAAAGCTGTGATCGTAACCCACCTTTATGGTTCTCCTTGTGATATGGCTAAGATTGTAGATATTTGTAAAACAAATAATCTTTATCTTCTTGAAGATTGCGCCCAATCTCACGGAGCCAAGTATAAAAATAAATCTACTGGAACATTTGGAGATTTTGGCTGTTTTAGCTTCTATCCAACAAAGAATTTAGGTGCTCTTGGAGATGGTGGCCTTATAAGTATAAAAAATTTGAAAAGATTGAAACTTCTTCAAAGTTTAAGAAACTATGGATCTAAAAAAAAATATGAAAATTCGGAAATAGGCTTTAATTCCAGATTAGATGAAATTCAAGCAGCTTTCTTAAATATAAAGCTTAAAAAAATAGATAAATTAATAAAACATAAGCAAAAACTGGCAAAGATTTATTATGAAAATATTAAAGATGGATTTATAAAACCCAAGATTCTTAAAAATTGTCGTCAGGTATTTCATATATTTCCGATCAGGCATCCAAAAAGAAATCAACTAAGAAAATTTTTACTTAAAAATGGCATTTCTACAGAGATACATTATCCAATCCCGCCTCATATGCAAAAGGGCTATAAAAATATCTTGAAAGGAAAATTTCCAATATCCGAGGAAATTCATAAAACAATTTTATCTTTACCAATTTCTTCTATGCATAATGAAGATCATATTTATAAGGTTTGTGAATCCATAAATAAATTTTGAATAATATGAAAGGAATTATATTGGCAGGAGGGGTTGGATCGAGACTATTTCCATCTACCCTAACAATCAGTAAACAATTACTTCCTATCTATGACAAACCAATGATTTATTATCCATTGTCCATCCTTATGTTGGCTAAAATTCAAGAGATTTTAATAATAACTACTGAGAGAGATATCAATAATTTTAAAAATTTATTTTCGAATGGGAAATCTCTCGGATTAAACATAGATTATATGATTCAAGAAGAACCTGAAGGAATTCCTCAAGCTTTTATTTTAGGAAAAGAATTTATTGGCCATGATTCAGTATGTTTAGTTTTGGGTGATAACATTCTTTACGGCGATGGTTTAATTTCTCTTCTTGAAAATTCAAAAAGATTTGTTCAAAGTGAGAAAAAGGCCAAGATATTTGGATATAAAGTATCTAACCCTGAAGATTTTGGTGTTTTAGAACTTGATTCGCAAAATAATGTAATTTCTATTGAAGAGAAGCCTTCAAAACCAAAATCCAAAATTGCATCTATAGGTTTGTACTTCTATCCCAACAATGTGATAGGGGAAGCAGAAAAATTAAATAAATCTAAAAGAGGAGAACTTGAGATAACATCTTTGAATAAACTATATCTAAAAAATTCTAATCTTCACTCAGAAATTTTGGGCAGAGGTTATGCTTGGTTAGATACGGGAACACCAGAAAGCCTTTTAAGTGCCAGTGAATTTGTAAAAACGATAGAGAAAAGACAAGGATATAAAATTGCTTGTATAGAAGAAATTAGCTTTAAAAATGGCTGGATAAATGAAGATCAGTTAAAAAAAATAGCTCATTCAATGAATAATTCAGAATATGGAAAATATGTTTTAAGCGTTCCCGATGAATAAAATAATCATTACAGGAGGACTTGGTTTTATTGGCTCACACTTAACAAAAAAATTACTAGAAAATAATAAAGTTTTAGTAATTGATAAAATGACATATGCAGCAAATAATTCAAACCTAAGTAAGTTCAATAACAATCCTAATTTCTTTTTTGAAAAAAAAGATGTCTCTAATTTTAAAAAAATCAATAATATTATTAAGGACTTCAAGCCCGATAAGATATTTCATTTAGCAGCAGAATCTCACGTAGATCGATCAATAGATAATGCAGATGAATTTATTAAAACAAATATTCTAGGTACTTATTCCCTGTTGGAAGCCGTATTAGAATATAGAAAATCTTTTGAAAAAAAAGAATTGATTTTTCATCATGTTTCTACCGATGAAGTGTTTGGTGATGTCAAAGATCGTGGAAAAATAAATGATCTATCGGAAAGTGATTCTTTTACAGAAAATTCAAAATATTTTCCAAGCTCTCCTTATTCAGCAAGCAAAGCATCTTCTGATCATTTAGTATCAGCATGGGGAAGAACTTATGATTTACCTTATGTTATCTCAAACTGTTCAAATAATTATGGTCCTTTTCAAGCTAAAGAAAAATTCATACCTTATGTAATCTCTTCTGCTGTTGAGGGAAAAAAAATCTCTATTTATGGTGACGGAAATCAAATAAGAGACTGGATTTATGTCACAGATCATATAGACGCAATAATAAAGTTATCTGAATCTGGAGCTAAAGGTTTTTTTAATATAGGTGGAGATTGTCAAATAAGAAACATTGATCTCGCTAAAAAGATTTTGAAAAAATTAGATATAATTTTTCCACAAAAGAAAAAAAATTCTTCATATCTAGACCTAATCAGTTATGTAGATGATAGACCCGGTCATGATGTAAAATACGCTATAGATAATACTAAGATAATTAATTCTACAAATTGGAGACCCTCTATTTCCCTTGATGAGGGATTGGAATTAACTTTAGATTGGTATCTTAAAAAAAATTAAAGTGTCTAGAAACAAAAACATAGCACTAATTACCGGAATTACGGGTCAAGATGGCAGCTATTTAGCAGAATTCTTACTTGAAAAAGGTTACGAAGTACATGGCATTAAAAGGAGAAGCTCATCCTTCAACACAGGAAGAGTTGATCATATTTTTGAAGAATCTATTAAAAAGAATTTGAGTTTCTTCCTTCATCATGGTGATTTAACTGATTCAGCAAATTTGATTTCAATAATTTCAAAGGTCAATCCTACTGAAATATATAATTTAGCAGCGCAAAGTCATGTCGGTGTGAGTTTCGAAATGCCTGAATATACTTCAGATGTCGTTGCAATGGGAACCTTAAGGTTACTTGAAGCTGTGAGAAGTCTTGGATTAGAAAAAAAAATAAAATTTTATCAAGCAAGCTCATCAGAGATGTTTGGAATGGTCCAAGAAGTTCCTCAATCCGAATCTACGCCCTTTTATCCAAGAAGCCCTTATGCTGTTTCAAAAATATTTGCACATTGGATTACAGTTAATTACAGAGAGTCTTATGATTTATTTGCATGTAACGGTATTCTTTTTAATCATGAAAGTCCAAGAAGAGGAGAAACTTTTGTAACTCGAAAAATTACTAGAGGATTGGCAAGAATTTGTATGGAAAAAGATTCGAAACTTATTCTTGGAAATTTAGATTCAAAAAGGGATTGGGGGCACGCAAGAGATTATGTTGAGATGATGTGGCTGATGCTTCAGAAAGAAAATCCAGATGATTATGTAATAGCAACAGGAATTCAGTACACAGTTAGAGAATTTGTTATACAAACAGCAAAAGAATTAGGTTTAATTCTTGAATTCAAAGGAAAAGGTACAGATGAATATGCCGTTATAAAAGAAATAGTAAAAGGTAAAAATTATAATTTAAAGATTGGTCAAAAAATTATCGAAGTTGATAAGAAATACTTCAGGCCATCTGAAGTAGATAACTTACTTGGTGAATCAAAGAAAGCTTTTAAGGAATTAGGATGGAAACCAAAAATTAGTTTAAATGATTTGATAAAAGAGATGTTAGCTGAAGACCTTAAACCGAGTTATTGATGGAAGAAAAATCTACATTAGATAAAGCTTTTGAAGAGAATATTTTTCTTATAATTTTCTTTTTACTTAAAGAGTATAAAAAAATTATCGCGGGGGCTTTACTGTTAGGTTTAGCATCATATTTATACTCATTTTTAGAGGAATCAAAATATCAATCCACCATTATAATCTCCGATGCAAAAGGGTCAAAAGTATCTGATTTGGGCGGGATTAGTTCATTGCTAACAGGTGTTTCCCAAGTGGATAAGGAATTAAGTATTTCCTTAATGCAAATGAAATCATCACCATATTTAATGGAATTCATCAAAAAATTTAATCTTCCCGTTAATATTTATACAGAAGACTACAAATTTCCAAATCTATCTAAGATGTCTACCTTAGGTGATCTCTCATCAACTAAAAAAAACGAATTTAATGAAGAAGATTTGAAAGATGCTGCTTTGAGAATTTCATCAAATATCGAATATAAATCAAATGGTGCTGTTACTGAGGTAACTCTAGAATCTGGATCAGCCTTCTTTTCAAAATTAATTCTTGATGGGCTTATTTCATTTGCAAATGATCAGCTGAGATCAAAAGTTATCATTGAATCTGAAAAGGAAATTGAATATCTCAAGCAACAAATAGCTCTTACATCTATGACAGATCTTAAGAACTCATTATCTAGTGTTGTTAAAGATAAAATTACGACGATTTCCCTTGCAAAAAGTAAAGAAGACTTTTTATTCAAGATCATCGAGCCAGCTTCATACAATCCCACAAGAATTTTTCCAAATAGGAATCTTTACTTTGCATTAGGCATTCTTTTAGGAGCTTTTTTAGTAATTTTATTTTACGTTCGGGCATATTTTAAAAAATAAAAATCTTTTTATGTCTTATTCGGAGCTTTCAAAAAATCGCTTAAGAATTTTTTTAATTTTTATAGCTTGTACATTTGTATTTGTTCCAAATTTTTTTCAAGTATTACCTACAGATACTCAGCCATGGTTTATGTTAATTTTACTTGGATTTTTATTACTTAATGCGTTAAAGGGACAAAGTAATATTTTTCAATTTCTTTTAATTTTTGGGCTAGGGCTATGTTTTGTATCTTATAGAATACTTAATGGTTTTGATGATGAAATATCGAAATTGATTCCTTTAACTTTTTTTCTAATATTTATTTTTACTATCAATAAAAAGGATATCGATTTTCTTCTTTCAAATTCATTTTTTCCTATCTTAGTTCATTGCTTGCTTGGTTTTTTATTATTACCTTTAATGCCATCAATATTTGATTTAATTTATGGAAGAGTTCCTGACTCATCTGCAGGTTTTTACTCAAGGAGTATAAACTTTGCATATCCTGAACCTTCCTTTGCCGCAAAAGTGTTAGCTATTACAGGTCTTACAATGTGTCTGGCATTTGGAAGAAGATTTATAAATAAATCTAGATTTTTGTTCACTCTCTCTATCCTTACTTTGTCTCTCACAGGAATTATATTAGGAGTTCTAGGTATTTTTTACACATTGGATAAAAAGTTTAAATTTTATTTTATTTTTATATCTTTTTTTATTCTACTCATGATTTATTTTGGCTATATTCAATTACCTGGAAGGTTAGGAACACTTCAAAACTTAATTACTAATTTTAATTTTTTACTTATTTTTTCTGATCAAAGCTTTCTTGACAGAATATCAGTACTGAATCAAATGACGAATCAATTTTATGACTTTGATTTAAGAGGAACACAGCTAACGGATAAATCAATTTCTTTTTTCATATTCCTTCAAATGGGTTTTATTGGTTTAATTTTTTTATTTTTAATAATCTTAGTTCTGGTTGGAAGGCTTTTTTTAGGTGATTTCATTTTACCTCTAGCCTTTCTTGCAATAGCTTATTCTGACTCTTTCTTATATCCATCTATTATATTTTTTATTTTTTACCTCATTTTGGACACCTTAAAAAAATATAGTGTGCTTTTTAGAAGGGCAAGTTCTCAATATGCCACTATTTAGTGTTATCACTCCAATAAATTTGATACCAGATTCCTTTGAGGACTGTTGCTTGAGTTTGATGAACCAGACACTTAAGGATTTTGAATGGATAATAGTCATCAATGGTAGAGATTTAAAAAAAAATCAATTAGAAAATTTTGTATGTAACTATTCAATTTCAGATATCAAAATTATAGAGAGTAATGATTCCTCTGGACCCTCAAAAGCAAGAAATCTGGGAATTAATAATTCCATTGGTGATTACTTAGTTTTTCTTGATAGTGATGATTATTTGTTTAGTAATTTTTTATACAATTTGTCGAGAATAGTTTTGAATATCAACCATGATCAATTTGCTATATGTTCTTTTGGAACAAAATTCATTAAAAATAAAGGGATAATTGGTAGAAATAATCTTGTCTATAAGTCAAAAATACTCAAAAAATCAGAAATTTGTTTAAATTTTATCGGATCAATATCCGGATTCATTATTAAAAACAACTTAAAAAATTATTTTCACGAAAAGATTTCACTTTTCGAAGATTATAATTTTTATATTGAGCTGATGAATAAAAATATTCCAATAATATCTTCTAGTGAGCTGAAATATTTTTATTCTATATCCGAGACTTCCCTTACAAAAAAAATCAGCGAAAGTTATCCCAATAAAATTCAAGAAGCAAAAAAAGTTTTACTAAATTCTTCAAGAAAACAGAATGTATATCATAGAACTTTGATTAAACTGCAAGTAAAAAGATTAAGTTTTAAGCTAAATAAATACTTTTTCAAATTTCTGTTTTTTACTTTGCTAATCTTTTTATTAAATCCAAGATATTTTTATTTTTTTTCCAAAAGAGAATTCAATAATTTAAAACTAAAATAGATGAATGATTTCAGATTTGGAATAATAATTCCATCTTATCAAGATCCAAGAATAATCCATTCATTGAGATCAATTGTTAAAAAAGATTCAAACCTTCTAACAAGAATATATGTGATAGATGGAGGATCTTCAGGGCAGATTATTCAAGAAATAAAAAAAAATTTAAGAGACACCGATATTTTAATTACAGAAGAAGATCAAGGAATTTTTGATGCTCTTAATAAAGGCCTAGATATAGTAAGCGAGGATTATGTAGGTTGGCTAGGAAGTGATGATAAATATTCTGAAGATTTTTCTTTTGAAGAAGTTAGAGATTTATTTTCATCCAGGATAGACGCAATTGTGTACGATACTTGCTTTGTTTCTGAGGGCAAAGTTAAGAGAAAATCTAAAGCAAGAAATTTAAGAATGATCAGATTAGGTTTCCATAATCCTCACTTTTCTACATTTTTACGAGCTAGCTCATTACATAATTTGAGATTTGATTTAAGTTATGGGAATTTAGCCGATATCTTTTTCTTCTTAAATTTTTTTTCAAAACCTAATATTGAAATTAGATCTATTAGAAAAGTGGCATGTATTATGTCCTTGGGAGGTGTTTCAAATAATAATTTATTCCAGATAATCAAAAATAACGTTAACATATTCTTTTTTCTCTTCAAGGAAAGGGGATTATTTTTCGCTTTTATTTTTACATTCAATAAAATACTCTCAAAATTTGTATGAGAACTCTATCAAATAAAATTTATGTAACTGGAGCCGCTGGAATGATAGGCAGCAATCTAGTAAGAAAACTTCTCAAATTAGGTTATAAAGTTATTGGTGTCGATAATTTTTCTCGAAGTAATCAAGACCGAATTAATGATTTTTTGGATAAAAAAAACTTTAGTTTTTATAAAGAAGATTTAAAGCATATTAAAAATTCTTGGTCAGATGATATGAGTGAAGACGACGTTATAGTTCACCTGGCAGATATTGTAGCTGGTATAGGATTTGTATTTAAAAATCAGTGGGCCATTTACAATGAAAACCTAGCTATAAATTCTTCTCTTGCAAGGTTAATTAATTTGAAGAAACCAAAACATCTGATTTATGTAGGGACAGCATGTTCATATCCTCAGAATCTTCAACGTTCCACAAATGAGAGCAAATTAAAAGAGTTAGATAAGTTTCCTGCTGATCCTGAATCTGCTTATGGATGGAGTAAGCTCATAGGAGACATAGAATACAAGTATTTAACAGATCAGAATGAAATAATTTATACAAATCTTGATTTACATAATGTTTATGGTTTCCCAACAGATACTAATCCATTAACTGCTCAGGTAATTCCATCTTTGATAGTTAGAGCATTCAAGCAAGATACTTTAGAGATCTGGGGGGATGGATCACAAGGTAGAGCTTTTCTTGAGGTAAATGATGTAGTGGATTCAATAATATTATCCATCGAAAAAAAGTTTAACGGTTCAATTATGATTGGACCAGAGGAGTGCTCTAAAATTTCTCAAGTTGCTGATATCATAATTAATAATCCACTGACAAAATCTACAGAAATTTCCTTTGATTTGACGAAACCGATAGGAGATATCGGGAGGTTTGCAGATTCATCTTTAGCAAGAGAAGTTTTAGGCTGGAAACCAAAAATTTCATTAGAAGATGGTATTAATACCTTGATTGAAAAATTAGTTAATTTTAATTAATTTTTAATGTCTTTAAGAAGAAATAAAAAAAATCTGTTATCAATTATCTGTGTTGTTTTAAATTCAAGAGAAGCTATTAAAAAAACACTTTTGAGTATTGGAGAACAAGACTTAGAAGATGTTGAAGTCATCATCATCGATGGGGGAAGTACGGATGGAACGATAGAGGAAATTAAAAAAAACTCTAAAATTGTAGACTCTTTTGTCAGTGAATTAGATCTGGGTCTGTACGATGCTATGAACAAAGGAATCAGGATATCGAAATCAAAATATATTCATTTTTTAAACTCTGGAGACGTTTTTTACAATAAGCATTCACTTGAGATATTAAAAACTGTCTTGAATGACGAAGTCGTAAATCTATATAAGTTTCAATACCTGCTAGATGAAGAGCTGAAAGAAGAGAAATTGTCTTATTTCTATTTAGTCAGAAGAATGATGAATCATCAAAGCATGGTTTATGACTCTTGCCTATTTGAAAAGCATCAATTTGATGAGAATTTGACTTTTGCTTCGGATTATAAGCATCTTCTTAAAATTTTACCGATACTGAATATAAAGTATTTTGACTTTCCTTTAATTATATTTGATGCAAACTTTTCTTCTAAAAATAGAAAGAACGTTTCCATAATTTGGGAGGAGAGAGCAAAAATTTTATTTGAAAATAAAAATTTAAACTTTTTTTACAGAAATTTAGTCGGTTTGTTTAGTTATACAATGGCACTATTTAGAAAATTCATACATTGATTAACCGAAGATTAATAATTCTTATTCCATGCTTCCATGACGGTGGTGTTGAAACCTGGGTAAAATCCATATTTAAAAAAAATAAAAATTTAAATCTTATTTTAGTAATTCATGGTGAAATTACTAAAGATATTAGTTTTGCTAAAGAAATTTATAATCCCAAAACTAATCTAGAAATCTTAAGTCTTTTTAAAAAACTAAAATTAAATAAGTTTGATACTGTTTTCTCTTCTCTTACTCCTTCTAACATAAGAGGATTAATCTTTAAGTCCATATTTAGATATAAACATATAGTTGGTGTTCAGGTTACTTTAATGAGATTGGAGTGGGAAAGTTATTTTAAATACTTTATGAGAAAGTTAATTTATAAGATTCTTTTTCTATTTAGCGATCGAATATATGTTGCTTCAAGTGGCCTTAAAAATGAAATCACAAAGAGGAGAAATAATAAAATTAAAGTTTTCTGGAATCCTATTATTACTAAAGATTTTCTAAAGGAGTATAAAAAACCTTTAAATAAAAGAGAAAATATTATACTAGCCGTTGGAAGGCTAGAGCTTCAAAAAGACTTCGAACATTTAATCAGATCAATTTGGAACTTGAGTTTAATATCTGAGTTAGATTTTAAATTAATAATAGTGGGTAATGGAACTTTGGAAACAAACTTAAAAAATTTAGTACAAGATTTAAAAATTAATGAAAAAGTAGAATTTCTTCCATTTTCTGAGGATATATTTGATTATTACTATAAAGCTAAAGTCTTTGTACTGAGTTCTATCTATGAAGGTTTTGGAAATGTTTTAGCTGAGGCATTATTTTCTAATTGTTATTGTATTTCTTATGATATTAATCATGGTCCAAGAGATATACTTGATGACGGTAAATTTGGGGTTTTATTAAAAGAAAGAGATATAAAAATTCTTTCTGAAGAAATTGAGAAAGGACTACTTTATGAAAAACCTATTTATGGCAGCGAAAAATCGTTGCTTCAATTTGGAGAAGAATTCACTTCTGAGAGATATTTGGAAAAATTGGAAAAAGACATAAATGAAATGGTCACAAATTAAATGAAAATTTTAGTAACAGGGGGTGCAGGGTTTTTGGGATCTCATCTGTGTGAGAGGCTTATAAAGTCTGATCATAAGGTTTATTGTGTAGACAACTTTTTCACAGGCCGCATTGAGAATATCGAGCATCTTAAAAAAAATGAAAACTTCCAAATTATTGATCATGATATCCAAGGCTATTTAGAAATAGATTGTGATCAAATATATAACTTAGCCTGTCCTGCTTCACCTGTACATTATCAACATGACCCAGTATCAACAATCAAGACAAGCATCTTAGGAACAATAAATCTTTTAGAATTAGCCAAAAATAATGGAGCTATCTTTTTTCAGGCTTCCACATCAGAAATATATGGAGATCCTGAGGTTCACCCCCAAGATGAAAATTACTGGGGAAAAGTAAATCCTATTGGCCCTAGAGCTTGTTACGATGAAGGAAAAAGGTGTTCGGAAACTTTATGTTTTGACTACAAGAGACAATTTGGCTTAGAAATTAAAGTTGTTCGAATCTTCAATACTTATGGACCAAGAATGCAACCAGATGATGGTAGAGTAGTATCAAATTTTATTGTTCAAAGCTTAAAAAATGAGCCAATGACAGTCTATGGCGATGGAAGTCAAACTAGATCTTTCTGTTATGTTGATGATTTAATCAATGGCTTCGTTTCTATGATGGAATATGATGAAAACTTTTCTGGTCCAATAAATCTTGGAAATCCAAAAGAAATAACTATCTATGAGATAGCCAAAACCATAAAAAATATTACTAATTCTTCTTCAGAAATTATTTTTAAAAGCTTACCTGAAGATGATCCTCAAAAAAGAAAACCAGATATTGGCTTAGCAATGGATAAAATTAATTGGCAACCAAAAGTTGACTTAGACCAAGGCCTTGTTAAGACTATAAAATATTTTGAAAGCAGATTAAATGACACTAAATAAAGTTGTTATCCCTGTAGCTGGTTTAGGAACGAGAATGTTGCCTGCTACAAAAGTAATTCCTAAGGAAATGTTACCTATAATTGATAAACCGATAATTCAATATGTTATCGAAGAATGCATAGAAGCTAAATTTTCAGAAATAATCTTAATAACCCATTCAAGCAAAAATTCAATTGAAAATCACTTTGACACTAGCTTTGAACTTGAAACAGCTTTAGAGAAAAGAATAAAAAAATCTCTTTTAAAGGAAATAAGATCCATATCTAGACTAAAAACTAATATCATCAGCATTAGACAATCTGAAGCAAAAGGCCTAGGTCATGCAATTCTTCAAGCTAAAAATATTATCGGTAAGGATCCATTTGCAGTAGTTTTGCCAGATAGGGTTATGAATAAAAATAAATGTGATATTAAGGTTGATAATTTATCCTTGATGAGAAGACTCTTCCTAGAAGAAGGGAATGATATTATTTTATTAGAGAAGGTTCTTAAGAAAGACGCAGGTAATTATGGAATAGCAAAGATAAGAAATGATGGAAAAAGGCGCTTTATAAAAGATATTAAAGAAAAACCAACACCAAAAAATGCCCCATCAAATCTTGCAGTTGTAGGAAGATATATATTTAAAGCAGATATATTAGATTTTATAGATAAAAACACCAAAAAAAATAGAGAGATTGAGCTTACCGATGCTATAAGAAAATATATAAATTCTGGCGCTGAGGTTCAAGCATCGCTTCTAAAAGGCGAATGTTTTGATTGTGGAAGTAAACAAGGTTATTTTAAATCTATTATTGAAACAGCAATTTATCATGATGAATTTGGACAAGATTTTAAAAATATTCTCAAAAAATATTCTCCATGAGATTATTTAACTTCATAGCATCCTCTTTTCAAAACCATCAGATAGTTTATGTTGATTCGAGGGAGCTTTTAATTGAGTGTTCGAGCGATGTAAAAAAAAATAACTCAATCGCAGTAGATACCGAATTTATCTGGAAAAATACGTATTATCCAATTTTAAGCTTAATTCAAATAGCAACTAAATCTAAAATATATCTTTTAGATTTTTTCTTTTTGAAAAACGATTTAGATATAATCTCAGAAATTCTCGAAGATGATAATATTTTGAAAGTTTTTCATTCTGCTCGTGGGGACCTATCAATTCTCTCTAATTCATGTGGATTCAATATTTCTAGTGTTTTTGATACTCAATTAGCAGAAAGTTTATTTTCAAAAAATAAAAACTTACAGATTGCTTATAAAAGTATTGTTTCTAAATATTTTATGAAAAATCTTCTAAAAACTGAAACTAATTCTAATTGGGAACAGAGACCACTGAGTTTCGATCAAATTTTATATGCTGCTGATGATGTCAGATATCTTCTTAGATTAATGACAAAACAACAACAAAAAATTAATAAACTTAATTTGAAAGATATATTTAAAAAAAGAATGCAGGAAGAAATTTGCTACGGAAGAAAAAAATTTAAAGATGCTAGGTTAGAGAGATTACAAAGGAAAAATAAAAATGTTTCAGATTTTGAAAAAAAAATTTTCACTTGGAGAGAAGAAGAAGCAAGCTTAAGAAATATTCCTCCAAATAAAATTTTTCAAGATAAAAACTTAAAAAAACTAAAGGAAATAGTAAAAAAAAATAACTTTAGAGAATGTGATTGGATCATCCAAGATCCCCCATCAAGAAAAAAATTTTTAGAAGATTTTTCATGATTTACATCGCATGGATTTTATATTTATTACTCTCGATGATAATTTCGTTTCTTGTAAGAAAAATTATTAAAAACTTCTATCTAAAGAAAGTTCTGTTTTCTCTTGTATTGAGCTTTTTAATTTCTGTTTGGTTTTCTGTACCGGGAAAAAATTTCTTAGCTCCGATTCCATCCATTTTTTTTATGAATATTATTGAGATTGAAAACTTGAATATCTCTAGAATTGCCAGACCCTTCTTTTCATTTTTTATAATAATCCTAGGTATTGATTTAATCTATAGAAAAAAAACTAAAAATTAATTACTTCCATTTCTAATTTATCGGAGTCAATAATACCAACACTATTTTTACCTTTCATTATTCCAGCACATTCACCAGGATTAAAAATAAAACTTTGTTTAAATACCTCATTTCTGAATCTATGTGTATGACCATGAAGTATTATGTTGTCTTTCCCATAAAATTTTTCTTGGATATCATTTGGATCATGAACTATAAAGACTTTCTTATCTTTTAAATTAAGCTCTTTATAATTTTCAGAAAAATCAAAACCATACTTTAAACAAATTCTTTTCAGATCAATGATTTCTCCTTGATCATTGTTTCCAAACACTCCAATAAGAGGAACTTCTAGGGCATTAAATGCCAAAAGAGATTTTGGCAAAGTTATATCTCCAGTATGAACTACGAAATCAATTTTTGAATTATTAAAGATACTACAGATAGACTTTATATTAGCCAGATTATTGTGTGTATCGCCTGTAAGGCCAAACTTCAATTTAAAGCTAAGAAGTTTTTTCTAAAATGTGAATACCGCAAGCAGTTCCTAGCCCAATTACATGGGTCATTCCTATTTTTGCACCTTCAACTTGTCTTGCTCCTGCTTCGCCTCTTAAATGAGTGCAAACTTCATATATATTAGCAATTCCCGTTGCTCCAAGCGGGTGACCTTTTGAAAGCAAACCCCCAGATACATTAACTGGAACTTTCCCACCTAATTCAACATGACCTTCGTCAATCATTCGACCGGCTTCACCATCTTCACATAAGCCAAGGTTTTCATAATGCAACATTTCTGCAGTAGCAAAACAATCATGAAGTTCAACAAGATTTACATCTTCGGGACCTATTCCTGCCTGCTCATAAGCGTCCTTAGCTGCAAGTCTAGTACATGCATTTACATCTGGCATTACTAGATCCCTATCAGTGTAAGGATCACTAGCCATGGCAGAAGCTCTTACTTTTACAGCTCTTGTCATTCCAAGTTCTTTAGCTTTTTTCTCCGAGACCAGAACTGCAGCAGCAGATCCATCAACATTTACTGAACACATCAATTTAGTATTTGGATAAGAAATCATTTCAGCATTCATTACTTCATCAAGAGGAGTTTCAATTTGATACATTGCTTTTGGATTCATTGTTGAATGATGATGATTTTTTACAGAAATCTTTGCGAATTGCTCAAAAGTAGTTCCATATTCTTTAGAATGCTCCATGCCAGCTTCAGCAAATACACAAGGCATTGTTCCGGAGCCTAAGAGACCCTCTTTGGGAATACCTTCTCCACCGCCAGCGCCTCCAAGAAGCCCTTTACCCATTTGTTCTACGCCAACAGCTAATACAACGTCATACATACCTGCTTTAATTGACATCCATGCTTCTCTAAAAGCAGTTGCTCCAGTAGCACAGGCATTTGCTACGTTAACAACAGGCATTCCTGTTTGACCTATTTCCTGAAGAATCCTTTGACCAACCATTGCATTAGCCTGTCCTAAGTTTCCGCAATAAAGAGCTTGCATGTCTTGAATACCTAAACCGGCATCGTCTAGAGCCATTAAAGCTGCTTCCGCTCCTATGTTAGGAACACTTCT
>CENJ01045275.1_pt1 | contig 28303 bp, 20 predicted proteins | sample 356161 | NCBI WGS metagenome assembly CENJ01 (sample SAMEA2619531, study PRJEB7988) | marine metagenome | biome: marine biome (ENVO:00000447); feature: surface water layer (ENVO:00002042); material: "saline water (ENVO:00002010), including plankton (ENVO:xxxxxxxx)" | depth 5 m | reverse complement strand
AAAATAAAGGTTAGGTTCTTTAGTGTCTTGTAGAAGTTCAACTTTTACACAACCTTTAAATTCTTCTATTTGTTTTTTTTTGGTATTAAAAAACAAACAAAAATCATTTGTTTTCTCTTTAGATATCATAAGTTTTACAATCCTAACTATCATTCTTCGGTAAACTCTATGGTTATAATATCATTGATTTTAATTCCAAATAATTGGCTAGCTCCACCACCAGAACCTTGAACTCCTTTGTTAATTGCAATTTCTAAAAAACCACTACTTCCGAAAATAGCTACTCTTTCACCATCAGGAACATCATTGTATTTACTGGAAATTTTTTGAATGCTATATTCAGATCTAGTAAGGAAAATTTTAAACGATCTGCTTTTACCAACATCTTTAAATATTTGCTTGGTAACATTGGTCATTAAGTTGCCATATTTATCTATATAACAGACCATGGCTTTAATACTGTTGTTGTCAATTATAGGTCTAAATAGTTGCTTGGTTTTAATTTCTTGAATTTCCTTAGCAACCACAGAAGGTAATCCGCCTCTAGCAAGATGGCATGCTATGGGAATAAAAATATCTTTGGTTGGAAAAGAGTAATCATTAACTTCTGAATTGATATTAATATTCCAGATTCCATCTGGTTTTTTGTCAAAAATTAAGGAGAAAATACCATTATCAGCACCAATAAAATATTGATCATGATTTTTAACTATCAGATGGTTGTTTTCCTCACTTTTTTCTGCATCTACACCTATAATATGAATGGTATTTTTAGGAAACTGTTTAAAAGTGTTTTTTAAAACAAAGGAGGCATGTAAGATGTCAAAAGGTGGAATATTATGAGATATATCTACAATTTTTGCATCTGGTAATTGACTATAAATTGCGCCTTTCATTGCAGCAACATAGTAATCTTTAAGTCCCATGTCAGAAGTAAGAGTAATTAACATGTTTTTTTTTAATTATTTTATGCCTAATGATTACCTTTGTTATTCAAAAATACAATAATTTCATTTCTTAAAACCATTCTTTATTTGCAGCAAAAGAAAATTAATATATCTAGGTCTTCACAATCTGAAATATTTGGAGATAAAAATCAAAATCTAGATTCCCTAAAGTCCAATTATCCAAAACTAAAATTAATCTTAAGAGATGAAGATCTTAAGGTAATAGGAGATGACAAAAATGTTAAAATATTTTTAGAATCATGGTCAATGATTGAAAATCATTATTCAAAATTTGGTTCTCTATCAGACGTAGTTTTAAAATCAATAATTGAAAAAAAATACCAACTAGAAAAAACAAATTTTTCCAAAGACAATGTTTTAATATATGGCAATAAAGGAAGAATAATTAGATCAAGATCTCTAAATCAGTTTAATATGGTAAATGCCATTGAAAAAGATGATTTATTATTTGCAGTAGGACCTGCTGGGTCTGGAAAAACATACACCGCAGTTGCTCTAGCAGTAAAAGCACTTAAAGAAAAAAGAGTTAGAAAAATAATTTTAACTAGACCAGCAGTTGAAGCAGGCGAAAACTTAGGATTTCTTCCAGGAGATTTAAAAGAAAAATTAGATCCCTATTTACAGCCTCTTTACGATGCTTTAAGAGACATGATTCCTACTTCAAAATTAACTGAATATTTAGAAGATAAGGTTATTCAAATTGCTCCTTTAGGTTTTATGAGAGGAAGAACTTTAGACAATGCATTTGTGATTTTAGATGAAGCACAGAATACAACTGAAGCACAATTAAAAATGTTTTTGACAAGAATGGGTAAGTCTGCAAAGTTTATTGTTACTGGAGACATTACTCAAGTTGATTTACCAAAACACCAAAAAAGTGGTTTAAAATTAGCCTTAGATTTATTTAAAAATCAAAAAGATATTAGTATTGTAAATCTAAATGAAGATGATGTTGTTAGACACCCTCTAGTTAAAAAAATTATTAAAGTATTTAAATAAAAAAAATGAGAGCAATTACAAGTACCAATTTTAATTTTCCCAATCAAAAAGATGTATATAATGGAAAAGTTAGAGATGTGTATAATATAAATGATGAATTCTTAACAATGATTGTAACAGATAGAATTTCAGCATTTGATGTTGTTTTGCCCAAAGGAATTCCTTTCAAAGGACAGGTTTTAAATCAATTGGCTAAAATGTTTTTGAAATCCACTGAAGACATTGTGCCAAATTGGATGATTTCATCCCCAGATCCAAATGTGACAATAGGTCATTTTTGTAAACCTTTTAAAATAGAAATGGTTATTAGAGGATATCTAACCGGTCACGCTTGGAGAACTTATAAATCTGGAAAAAGAGAAATTTGTGGAGTTGAAATGCCAGATGGGATGGTGGAACATCAAAAGTTTCCAACACCAATTATAACACCTTCTACAAAAGCAGATTTTGGGCATGACGAAGATATTTCAAGGGAGGATATTTTAAGAAAAGGTATAGTTAAAGAAAAAGATTATTTAAAATTAGAGGAGTTCACTAGGGCTATTTTTAAAAGAGGATCAGAAATGGCAGATGAAAGAGGCCTAATTTTAGTGGATACAAAGTATGAATTTGGAAAAAAAGATGGTAAAATATTTTTAATTGATGAAATTCACACACCAGATTCTAGTCGATATTTTTATAAAGACGGTTACCGTCATAGGCAAGAAAATGGAGAACCTCAAAAACAATTAAGTAAAGAATTTGTTAGGGAATGGTTAATGGAAAATGGTTTTCAAGGAAAAGATGGTCAAAAAATTCCAGAAATGAATAAGGAATTTGTTGAATCTGTTTCTAATAGATATATTGAACTCTTTGAAAAAGTAAGTGGTACAAAATTTGAGAAGCCTGACTTCAAAAACCCAATTGAAAGAATAGAAAAAAACGTACTAGAATTTTTCAAATAAGTTAACGGGTTTTTTTAATTTTTAAATCATGGCCCATTTTTTCTTTTTTAGTTTCTAAGTATTTTTCATTGTGGATGTTACATTCAATTTCTATGTCAACAGTTTCTGTAATTTCCAAGCCGTATCCAGTTAATCCAGTTCTTTTTTTAGGATTATTGGTTAATAATTTCATTTTCTGAACGCCAACTGCCCGCAGAATTTGAGCACCAACCCCATAATCTCTTGCATCTCCTTTAAAACCTAGTTTGAGATTAGCGTCTAGAGTATCGTATCCTTGCTCTTGAAGTTTGTAGGCTTTAAGTTTATTTAAAAGTCCAATTCCTCTTCCTTCTTGATTAACGTATAATACAACGCCTTTTCCAGCTCTATTTATCATACTCATAGCCGAAGTCAATTGATCTCCACAATCGCATCTTAGGGATCCTAATATATCTCCAGTAAAGCAAGAAGAATGAACCCTGACTAAAACAGATTCGTTTTTATCCCATTTCCCTTTAACTAATGCAAGGTGCTCTTCACCGGTTGTAGTTTGTTTAAAAGCTTTTAATTTGAAATCACCATACTTTGTTGGTAGATCTACTTCAACTACTTCTTCTATCAACGTTTCGTGTTGCATTCTGTAAGCAATTAGAGATTCTATGGTGACGATTTTTAAATTAAATCTTTTGGCAATTTCTTTAAGTTCTGGTAATCTAGCCATAGTACCGTCCTCATTCATTATCTCTACAATCAATCCAGCTGGTTCAAATCCTGCCAATCTACTTAAGTCCACTGCGGCTTCGGTATGACCTGCGCGTCTAAGAACACCTCCAGCTTTGGCTCTTAGTGGGAAAATATGACCTGGTTTACCAAGATCTTTTGGTTTTGTATTGGGATCGATTAATGCTTGCACTGTTTTAGATCTATCTGCAGCAGATATTCCTGTGGAACATCCATCGCCTATTAGGTCTATTGATACGGTGAATGGAGTATCAAAGTGTGAATTATTAGAATCTACCATCATCTCAAGTCCAAGGTTATCACATCTTTCTTCAACAAGCGGCGTACATATCAAACCTCTACCATGTGTAGCCATAAAATTAATTAGTTCAGGATTTGCATTCCTTGCAGCGGTAACAAAGTCTCCCTCATTTTCTCGGTCTTCATCGTCAACAACAATAACTATTTTACCTTGTTTTATGTCTTCTAATGCTTCCTCGATAGTATTCATTCTAATAGATAATTTTTTGCAAATTTAATTATATAATCCAACTAAAAATTTTGTTTAGATTTTAATAATCTTAATAATTTATCATTTGCAGTTTTCCAGTTGAAGTTTTCAATCACGTATTTCCTTCCGCTTTCTCCGATTTTTATTCTTTTTTTCTCATCATTTAGAAGTGAAGTTATATGATTAACATATTCATTTACAGATCGTCCAATTAAAATATTTTTCTTCTCCACTGCTTTCAAAGATCGGTTGCTAAGTTCTGACGTTATGCAAGGAATACTAGTTGACATAGCTTCTAATAATTTATTTTGTAATCCACTTCCAATGGTCATTGGTGCGAAAAATATTTTACCGCTGCTGTAGGTTTTTCTAATATCTTCAACCCAACCTTGTACTTCAATATTATTATTAGCCAATTTCAAAACCCTATTGGATGGATTACTTCCCGCTATCAAAATTTTTATACTTGGAAGTTTTTCAAGCAGTTTGGGAAGAACTTCTTTAGCTATAAAATTTGCAGCTTCAATATTAGGAAGGTAGCTAAGGTTACCAATAAAAACAAGTTCGTATTTGATTTCAGTCTCTATTTTTTGAAAATAATTTGTGTCAATTCCATTGCCAATTATTTCAATTTCATTTTTTTTGTTGTGTGCTATTTCTTTTCTGTCATTCTCAGAAATTATTATATGTTTATTGAAAAATTCAAATGCTAAATTTTCAAACCTTTTTAGTCTTTGAAACTCCATTATTACAAATGGTTTTATGAATAGATTTGAAATTTTTATTCTTCTTTCCATTCCTTTGGATAATGAATCCATATAGTCTAATACTTTGCTAGTAGTATGATTATTTTTAACATACATTGCTGTTCTTATTAATTGACAGAAGATGTAATCAGGACTAATTTCAGCAATTTTAGTATTAAATTTTTTTTGTATTGAATAATGGTAAAAATAATTCACTTGAAATGGTTTATTATTAAATAAACTTTTAAAAAGATTGAAAATCCTTTTTAAAAAACCCATTTTATAAATAGTTATTGATTTGCAATATTTATTTATAGCCAAAATATTTTTTTCTGTAATAGATTTCTCCGAAAGCGAGATCAAATGAATATCATGACTTTTGGAAAGTTCTTTAATTTGATAGTAGGACCTTAACTTATCTCCTTTATTAATTGGATAAGGAAAACGGGATGTTAAATAAATAATTGTCATAAAACAGATTCAAAAAAACCAACTAACTTTTTAGATATTTTATTTTGATCATAGGTTTTTAGAATATGCTCTCTAGCATTTTCACCTATTTTTTTAAAATCTGTATTGCCAGATATAATTTTTAAGGCCTCATTGTAAAAATCTTTTGGAGAATCAGCTATTAAAATATTTTCTTCATTTTTGTAATCGATACCTTCAGCTCCAATTTTAGTAGAAATAATTGCTTTTCCATGCGCCATTCCTTCAATAATTTTAACTCTTATCCCTCCTGCAGAGAGTAATGGAACAAGCATTACATCATGCTCAGAAATGAATTTTGACGAGTCTTGGACTTCTTTGTGATTAAATACATTTATATTTTTCTTTTTAAACAACCAATCCGGCATGTTTTTCCCTGCTAGATGTAGTTCAGCATTTGGAATTTTTTTTTGAATTTTAGGCCAAATTTCATCTAGTAGCCAACCCACTGCTTCAAGATTTGGTTTCCAATCCATAGCTCCAAGATGAAAAAACTTTAATTTGCCATCCTCTCTATTTTTGTTGTTATTATTGTAGTTTTTAGTTTCTATTCCAAAAGGAATCGTTACTGTTTCCACAGGACATTTGAGTTCTAGATACTTATTTTTGTCTTGGTTGCTAATTGTAGCAATTCCGTCAATCTTTTTTAAAATATTTAATTCATAGTTCTTTAGTTGACTAGAAAGTAATTTGAGGTATATTTTTTTTGCTGGGTTTACACTCTCTCTAGATAGTCTCTGCCAAATAATATATTCTAAGTTATGAGATCTTAATATTATTTTAGATGAAGAATAATTTCGTACTGTTTCAATGTACGGTGTTGTAAACAAACTTTCCAAAAGTACAATGTCAAAACTTTCAGATTTTAAAGTTTTGATTATCAAGGCATTAAAATCTGGCGAAAAAAATCTTGAAATATTGTAAGAGTCGTAAGTAACCAAATTTGAAAATGCATCTACAATATTTAGTTTAGTATCCACAAATGTTGATTCTATTTTGGAATTTTTGATGTAGTTTTTATCAAAGTTTTTTAAATCAAAAGGATGTTTTAATGTATTTATGGTCAAGACTTTAATAGATCCCAATTCTTTAATTAGACCTTTAGATATATTGTTAATTGCAATACATCCACCGTCGGTTGAGGGTAGAGGTGGTTTATGACATATTTGCAATACTTTCATTTTTTAATAATTCGTTTGTACCATTCTAAATCAAAAATCTTAGCGTCTCTGTTAGCTTTGTAGAATATAAAAATTGAAATTGGAGTTATACATATGGAACTTAACCACATTCCAGTTACAGGCAACATGGTATAATTCGCAGCCATTTCTTCTCCAGCTCTTGTTAGTACAAAGTAAATTAAAAAAATCAAAATTGCAGTAATTACTGGCCATCCTAGTCCCCCTTTTTTCACAACAGCACCTAGAGGAGCTCCTAAAAAAAACAACATGAAAACTGCATAGGAAAGAGTAAATTTTCTATTCCATTCTATTTTTAAATTGGAGATGAAATTTTCCGCAGATTTATCTTTTGCTTTTGCAACTTTTAAATGATTTCTTAGTTGATCTAATTTTTTGATAGCTATTTGGTGGTCTCTTTTAATTCCTTTCTTTGACTGTTTTTCACTTATTTTTTGAATATAATCTTGTATAATGTTTGAACATTTATAGCCAGAATCTTTTAATAAAGATATTTGATCCGTAATAAGACCATTAATTTTTTCATATTGTTTTCTCTTTTGTAGTTTTATAGAATCATTCAAACTATATATTTGACCTAAACTGAGAAGATATTCGTCTCTTTTATAGGAACTTTCACTAGATCTTTCAAATTCAAATGCGTTAAGTTCAAAGGATATAACTGTCTTTTTAAAATTATATTTTGTATAGGGAACCTTGGAATCTTTAAAAGATTCAGGATTCCACTCTTGAATCATATAGCCATCTGTAAGCTCAAGTTCCAATTTAGATCTATCCTCTGGGTTAATTAATTTCCCTTTATTAGCTCTAATAACTCTTTTATAATCTCTAGGATCTTTTTTATAGGACCATGAGCCAAGTTTTTGTTTATTAATATTACTTTGATCATAAATTAAAACATCGCTAAATTCTTTTCCATTATTGTCTTTTTCTCCAACTCTGATTGAAAACAGGTCTGATTTAAAAAAAATTCCTGGTTGAAGAACTAATGCTACTTTGGTTTTTTGGATATCTCTCAATAGTACTCTCATTTTAAAGTTGGCAACTGGCCATAGACTATTTGTGAAATAAAAGGCAAATAGAGCAACAAATAAAATTACAACCATAAGTGGCTTCATTATTTTGAACAACGAGATTCCCGATGCTTTCATTGCAAGAAGTTCTTTTTTTTCTCCTAAACTCCCAAATGACATAATTGAAGCTAATAAAACAGAAAGAGGAAGGGCTAAGGGAACCCAATTTGCAGATGCGTAAATTAATAGTTCTAAAATAATATTCCACTCTAATCCTTTGCCCATAAGATCATCAATATACAGCCATAAAAACTGCATATCCAGAATTACCATCCAGATAATGAAATTCAATAAAAATGGACCCAGGAATGAGGATATTACCATCCAACTAATTCTCTTCAAATTATTTTAATTTAAAAGATTATTAAATGTATTTATCCCCCAATAGCTTGCTTTAGTTTATGAATATTGTTGTCCCAAAGTAATCTTAATTCATCTTCATCGTCTTCGTGAAAATCGGTAACTATAAGAGCAACTTCTTTGGTAAGGTCATCTATTCTTATGGCCATTTCAAAATAGTAATCTTCTCCTTCATCGTCATCCCACTGAAATTTAACAGATTCACCTTTTTTTACATTTTTAAGAGTAGCAGTTTCTTCACTACCATCCCAAAAAAATGTAAACTTATCATCTTTGAGATTAACATCGTCGCAAAACCATTCAGATAAGCCACTTGCTGTAGTCAAACAGTTAAATAAAATAATGGGGGAGGTATTTATAATATATTCAAATTCTGATTTTGTTTTGCTCATATCGATGTATATTCTTTACTTATTATGGCCAATATAGAAAAAATTAAATACAATGTTTATATAACAGAAAAAATCCTCAAATTATTATTTTACAATAGAATTATATTCAGAGTACTAATTTTCTAAATTTATCTATATTTGTCGCCTAAAATGGCGCGGTAGCTCAGACGGTTAGAGCGCAGGATTCATAACCCTGAGGTCGGGGGTTCGATTCCCCCCCGCGCCACTTTAAATTTCTTTCATATTTTTAATTTTTCTAGCAAGAGTTTATTTTATATTAAACGATTCTTTAGCTTTTTTTAAAAAAGTATAATTTTATTTAATGAAGAATCCTTTATTGGTGTTTAATCAAAATGGAATTTATTGTCCAAAAGCTAAAATTTATATAGATGCCTGGAAACCAGTAGATAAGGTTATAATATCCCATGCTCATTCAGACCATTCTAAATATGGTCATCAACATTATCTAACCCATCCTAATAGTGTTCCTATTGTAAAACATAGGTTGGGGAATATAAATATAGAAAGTAAAGAGTGGGGAGAGAAGTTTACTATCAATGGAGTACAATTTTCTTTGCATCCAGCAGGACATATTATTGGCTCTTCTCAAGTAAGAGTAGAATACAAAGGAGATGTTTGGGTGTATAGTGGAGACTACAAAAGAGTAAATGATGGTTTTTCAACACCTTTTGAGCCTGTTAGATGCAATACGTTTATTACAGAATGTACCTTTGGATTGCCTGCTTTTAACTGGAAAAAACAAGAAATTGTAATCAATGAAATCAATGATTTTTGGAAAGAATGTAAGGCTAATAATCAAACAGCAGTATTATTTGCTTACAGTTTAGGTAAAGCTCAACGTCTTATTGCCAATTTAAATCTTGAAATAGGAAAAATATATACCCATGGAGCAGTAGAAAATCTAAATGAGCTAATAAGAACCTATAAAAATTTGCCCAAAACCCATCGAATCACTAGAGAAACTAAAAAAGAAGATCTAATTGGTAATTTAGTAATTGCTCCACCTAGTACCCATGGATCACCATGGTTAAAAAAAATGGTTCCTTATGTTACTTCTTCATCTAGTGGATGGATGACTTTTAGAGGAGCTAGAAGAAGAAGAGCTATCGATAGAGGATTTGTGCTTTCAGATCATGTAGATTGGAAAGATTTGATTCAGACTATTGAAGATACTGAAGCAAAAAATATAGTATGTACTCATGGTTATAAAGATATTTTTTCTAAATATTTAAACGAGAATGGTTACAACTCCTTTATGGAAAACACCCCCTTTCAAGAAGAGGAAATAATTGAAAATAATGTTTGATTTTGCAGATTTAGTAGAGCAGATTGATAAAACCAATAAAACCAATCTAAAAGTTAAAGCATTGGAGAAATTTTTTTCCAGTGCATCAGACCAAGATAAGGTTTGGGCAATTGCTTTATTTTCTTCTAAAAAACCTAAAAGATCTATCAAAACTTCCGACTTAAGAGTATATGCTGCAAAAATGGCCAAAATTCCTTTGTGGCTTTTTGAAGAAAGCTACCATATAGTTGGCGATTTGGCAGAAACTATTGCACTTGTTGTTCCAGAAACTAAAGAAAGTATTAAACCACCTACATTAACACAACTCATTAAAGAAATAAAAGATTTAAAAAATTTAGATGAAATAAAGCAGCGTGACTATTTAATAAATAGATGGAGTCATTTAAATTACTATTCAAAATTTGTCTTTAATAAACTTATTACTGGTGGGTTTCGTATTGGAGTTAGTCAAAAGTTAATGACAAAATCCATAGCCAATGTCACTGGAATAGATCAAGATACAATTGCTTATCAAATCATGGGAGATTGGAATCCTGAAAATACTACTTATGAGCAATTAATTTTATCACCTAGAAAGGAAGATTTTATTTATAAACCTTATCCTTTTTATTTAGCAAATCCTTTAGATCAAGATCTTGAAAAGTTAGGTTCATCTTCAAATTGGGTTTATGAAAATAAGTGGGATGGAATAAGAGCTCAATTAATAAAGAGAAATGATGAAGTAATGATTTGGTCTAGGGGAGAAGAACTAATTAGTAAACAATTCCCCGAGCTTTTAGAGATGGGTAATTATTTAAGTAACGGCACTGTTATAGATGGAGAAATACTTCCATTTAAAAGTGGTAAAATAGGATCTTTTAATGATTTACAGAAAAGGTTGGGGCGTAAAAATGTCGGGAAAACAACTCTTGAAAATAGTCCTGTAATTTTAAAAGCTTACGATTTATTAGAATTAGATAATTCAGATATAAGAAATCAGAAATATATAGACAGAAGAAAATCTCTAGAAAAAATATTTTTTTCTCTTAAAAATGAAAAGCTTCAACTATCTAAATATTATTTTTTTAAAAATTGGAAGGAAGTAGAAACTGCCCATTGTCAAGCTAGGATTAATAAAAGCGAGGGATTAATGATTAAAAATTTAAATACAATTTATAAAGTTGGAAGAAAAAAAGGAGATTGGTGGAAGTGGAAGGTAGACCCATTAACAATTGATGCAGTTTTGACTTATGCTATGAGAGGACATGGAAGAAGAGCTAATTTATTTACCGACTATACTTTTGCTCTTTGGAAAACAAATGACAGTGGAGATAGAGAACTTGTGACTTTTGCCAAAGCTTATTCTGGACTAACCGATAAGGAGTTTAAAGAAGTTGATGCTTTTATTAAAAAAAACACTTTGGAAAGATTTGGACCAGTAAGAAGTGTACAAGCTAAATTAGTATTTGAAATAGCTTTTGAAGGAATTGCAACTTCTTCTAGACATAAATCGGGTGTTGCTGTAAGATTTCCTAGAATTTTGAGGTGGAGAAAAGACAAAACTATAAAAGATGCCAATTCTATTAACGATCTTAAAAGTTTAATTCATGAGTGATTACTCAAATTTTAAAAATTGGATTCTAAATTGGATGGATTCTAAAGATTGGAAACCACAAAAGTTTCAGTCTGAAGCCTGGAAGGAAGTTTTAAAGGGGCAATCTGGTTTAATTAATGCACCTACGGGATCTGGAAAAACACTTTCGTTACTTCCAGCAATTCTTTGGCCTACTATAAATCATTCTAAAAAAACCAATCATTTAATTTGTTTATGGATAACTCCACTTAGGTCATTGTCCCAACAAATAAAGATTTCAATTGAAGAGTTTTTAACTGATAATAATTTAAACCTTTCCGTAGGGGTTAGAAATGGTGATACTTCGGCTAAAGAAAGAAATAAGCAGCGTAATAAACTTCCTAATATTTTAGTTACTACTCCGGAAAGTTTACAATTAATAATTTCTTCAAAGGATTGGAAGAATAAATTTTCATTTATTAATACTGTAGTAGTAGATGAATGGCATGAATTAATAGGTTCTAAAAGAGGGGTTCAGGTAGAATTATGTTTAGCTGCAATAAGGCATTTCAATACCAGCACTTCAATTTGGGGAATATCTGCTACTATTGGAAATATTGAACAAGCAAAAGATGTTTTGTTGGGAAATTTTAAAAGTGAAAATAATGGTGTTTTAATTAAATCCAATATCAAGAAAAGGATACAAGTTAAATCTATTGCACCCAAAGAAATAAAGCAAATGCCTTGGAGAGGACATTTAGGAATCAATCTTACTACTGAGTTAATACCAATCCTAAAAAAAAGTAAATCTACCCTAATATTTACCAATACTAGATCTCAATGTGAATTGTGGTATCAAAAACTTCTAGAGAAAATGCCTGAATTGGCAGGGGATATGGCCATGCATCATGGAAGTATTGATAGAAATATTAGACTCTGGGTAGAAAATGCTGTTAGAAATGAAAAAATTAAAGTAGTAGTTTGTACTTCAAGTTTAGACTTGGGAGTAGATTTTTACCCTGTAGAGTCCATTGTTCAAATTGGTGGTCCAAAGGGAGTTGCAAGATTTATTCAGAGAGCGGGAAGAAGTGGACATAGACCTAAGGAAGTTAGTAAAATATATTTTTTACCAACACATGCTATTGAACTAATTGAAGCAGCAGCATTAAACAAAGCAGTTAAAAAAGATTTTGTTGAGCAAAGAAATCCTTATTTGTTAAGTTTTGATGTTCTCATACAGTTTTTAGTTTCTTTAGCAGTTTCAGATGGGTTTTATCCAAAGCAGACCTTGAAATTTATTAAAAAAACTTATGCTTTTTCTACGATAAATAACGATGAATGGGAGTGGGTTTTAAGAAATATTACAGTAGGATCCCAAAGTTTACAAGCTTACGATGAATATAAAAGAGTAGATATTTTAGAAAATGGTCTTTTTAAGGTCAATAGTAGAAAAACTGCAATGCGACATAGGGTTCAAATTGGAACCATAGTTAGTGATGCGCTTTTACAATTAAAATCTATTAATGGAAGAAGGCTTGGGAAAATAGAGGAGTGGTTTGTCTCCAAATTAAGTAAAGGAGAAGTTTTTTTATTTGGAGGACAATACTATAAAATTTTTCAAATGAAAAATATGGAAGTAATAGTTAAAAAATCTAAAGCTAAAAAAGGAAAGATTGTAAGTTGGATGGGAGGAAGAATGGGTTTTAGTTCTTACATGAGTGAATTGCTTAGAGCTGAGTTATATGACTTAAATAAATCTTTATTGTCTAATCCAGAAAACCCATTGAATTACCTTACAAAAAAACAACTTGAGTTTTCTGCAATTCCAAATTCTGATGAATTTCTGATTGAATCTTTCAAAACAAAGGATGGCTTTCACACAATTTTTTATCCTTTTGAAGGGAGATTTATTCATGAAGCGTTAAGTCATTTAATTGCCTACAGAATAAGCTTATTAAATCCAATAACATTTTCTTTGGCCTATAATGATTATGGATTTGAACTATTAAGCAATGAGTTTTTAGATATTCAGGATATTTTAGATAATAATTTATGGGACGATTCTCATTTGTTTCAAGATCTTAACGATAGCATTAATACTTCTGAAATGGCAAGAAGAAAATTTAGAGATATAGCAGTTATTTCCGGTTTGGTTTTCACAGGAATGCCCAATAAAAGAAAAGGAAATAAAGACTTACAGTCTGGAAGTCAATTACTATTTGATGTCTTTAGAGATTATGAACCAGATAATTTACTTTACAAGCAATCGATTAACGAAACTTTTGAATATCAGTTGGAAGAAGGTAGATTAAGAGAAGCTTTGAAAAGAATTAAAAGTCAAAAACTAATTTGGAAACAGATTCCTAACCCATCTCCATTTTCATTTCCCATAATTACAGATCGAATGAGAGAAAATTTAAGCAGTGAGAAGTTTGAAGATCGAATTAATAAAATGTTGGAAGAATACCAATGAAAAGTATAAAGAAAATAATCCATAATCAAACTCTTACTTTTGATTTTAGAAAAGTTGTTTTTTGGAAAGAAACTTCTTCTTTAATTTTAAGTGATGTACATGTAGGAAAAATAACTCATTTTAGAAAAAACGGTATATCTATACCTTCTTTTCCTTCTTTAAACAATTTAAATGTTTTAAAGTCTGCTATTGAAGATTACAATCCTAAACAAGTGGTGTTTTTGGGAGATTTGTTTCACTCGGACTATAATTTAGAGTGGGGGGAATGGCTTACATTTTTTGAAACTTCTAAAATTACTTTCAAGCTAATAATTGGAAACCACGATTCAGTAAATTTTAAGATTAAAAACTTAGATATTTTAAAATATTGGAATATTTCCCCTTTTTATTTTTCCCATTACCCTGTAGAAGAAACAAAAATATTTAATCTATGTGGTCATATTCATCCTTCATTTTTACTAAAAGGAAAAGGCAAACAAAAAATTAAACTTCCTTGTTTCTACATTTCCAAAAAAAATATAATTTTTCCATCTTTTGGAGAATTTACTGGCACCCATAATTTAAAGTTGGAAAACAACGGAGATGAATTTATTTTAATTTCTAAAAATGAGCTATTTTATTTGAATTCTTAAAGCTAATTTTATTGATTTACCACTCTTAATCAATGCTTTTATCCATGTTTTTTATAGTTCTGTCATTTTTTCAAATTCTTTACTGTAAATCATTCTATATTTATTTTAAATGAATAGGAAATTAAGGTTATTTTAAATTACATATTTAATGTATATTATTTACATATCAGGTTCTTTATTTTGTGTTAGTTCTGAATTACTCATATTGTTAAAAATAACTAAAACTGTAACATTATTTCTTAAAATGAGTTAAATTACATTGTTATAAAGTTTTGAACATAGAATTTAATACATATAAGTTTATTTCTCATCTTAAATCTTTAAGGATTATATTTTTATCCTTTCTATTTATCTTTATGGCTAATTATATGTCCAATGTTTATACATCCTTTCTAGACATTAACTCAAATTCTTATGAGATTTCAAAAGATTTTGAAAGTGAAAATACTGAAGAAAAAGAAAATGAGAGGGAAACAGAACGGGAAACTGAAATAGAGGATTATGATGAATTATTTCTATTACCTATCTCAAATTCAAATATTGACATTCATTTTAAAAAAGTGCATAATCCATATATCCTATTTGAAAATTCTAATTTTAAAGAAGTAGACATTCCACCTCCTATCTGCTAATTAAATTTTAAGACCTTTTTTACACTGAAAGATCTTTCCATTCGTTTAATTAGTAATCGTTGGTTTCTCCAACAAAAATAATTTATCATGTTTAAAAATAAAATTAATATATCGTATTTAAAAAATGACCTACCAGCGGGTTTAGTAGTTTGGTTAGTAGCTTTACCGCTTTGTTTAGGGATAGCCCAAGGTTCTGAAGCAGATCCATTTGCAGGCTTAATCGCTGGAATTATAGGTGGTTTAGTAGTAACACTTTTTAGTGGATCAAGATTTGGAGTAAGTGGCCCTGCAGCTGGTTTAATTACTATAGTTGTTGCAGCAATTTACGAACTAGGATATGAGGCTTTTCTTTTGGCTGTTGTTTTATCTGGAATAATTCAATTTTTACTTGGTCTGTTTAGACTAGGGGTTGTAGGTTACTTTATTCCCACTTCAGTTATAAATGGAATGTTAGCTGCTATTGGTATTACACTGATTCTTAAACAAATTCCTCATGCACTGGGTGTTGATAATGATCCGGAAGGTGAAATGGCATTCGAGCAACCTGATGGAGAAAATACATTTTCTGAAATCTTTTTAAGTTTTGATAATGTTGCTTTAGGAGCTTTGCTAATTTTTCTAATATCTATGATAATTCTTCTTGTTTGGGAGCTTCCAGCTGTGAAGAAAAATAGTAAACTAAAATTACTTCCTGCTTCTCTTTTAGTTGTAGTTGTTGGTTCTTTATTAAATCAACTTTTTGGTTCAGTAGGTGGAAATTTTGGAGAGATGACTTTTTTGGGTTCCTCACATTTAGTTAACCTGCCAGATGCACTTACAACTGGAGATTATAAAAATTTATTAGTTACACCAGATTTTTCAATGGAAGCTTTTTCCAATAAAGAAGTTTATGTTTATGCAGTAACATTGGCATTAGTTGCTAGTATAGAAACATTACTTTGTTTAGAAGCTACTGATAAATTAGATCCAGATAAGAACATTTCTCCAACCAACAAAGAGCTCAAGGCTCAAGGGATAGGTAATTTTTTATCAGGACTATTAGGTGGACTTCCAATTACAATGGTAATTGTTAGAAGTTCTGCAAACATAAATGCAAATGCTAAATCACCAATGTCAGCATTTTATCATGGAATATTTCTACTCTTAGGTGTTTTTCTATTTCCAACAGTTTTAGAATATATTCCATTATCGTCTCTTGCAGCTATTCTAATTGTTATTGGATTTAAGTTGGTAAAGATTAAAAATGTTATTTCAAAATTTAAAACCGATTGGGAAAATGGACTAGTTATAGTAGTTACAATAATTGCAGTATTACTTACTGATTTATTATCTGGTGTTGGTATTGGTTTTGTCTTAGCTATGTTTTTCTTGTTAAGAAAAAATTATGAATTGGCTTTTATCTCTCACATTGATACTGAAAATAACAAAGCAGTTATCTCTTTTGCACAAATTGTTTCTTTTCTTAACAAGGGTGCTCTTATGCAAACGTTGCAAGATATCCCCAATGGAAGTAAAGTTAAAATAAGTGCTAAAAAATGTCATACAATGAGTAATGAAATTCAAGAAGTTATCACAGATTTTAGAGATATCTCAAGTAAAAAAAATAATATAGATTTAGAACTTATAGGATTTGATAAGTTTCTATCTGTTGATGAAACTAGTTCCAATAAACGTTTCTTTTTAAACGCTACTTCTATTTTGATTTTAAATAGATACCAAAATGAAATTAAATCTGCTTCCAATGAAGATTCTCTTTCGATTTATAATCAAATGCTTAAGGATATATTCTTTGTAAATAACCTGTTTTATGATGACTATAAATCCTTTAGAAATTCTTTTTATTACAAAGGGACTATTCTTACTAAAAATACCAACCAATTGAAAAAAGAATTTAGCAAATTCCATAAAACAGTTGTTGATAATGCAATTAGTAACGATGAATTGTATCAGGAATGGATGTCATTAAGTAATGATGATCAAATACAAAAGATAATTGCTTCTACCAATAATCAAATAATTGATTTTAATAATGAAAATAGTTTAGATAAAGATTATTTTAAATTTTGGGAAATAATTCATGAAAGCGTAAGTGATATTTCTGACTTTAGCTCTAAACAGTTCAATGATTAAAAAACGATTGACTTAGGAATTATTCCAGTAATCACTTCGTTTTTTAAGTTGCCGATGCTATCGATTATTAGTAAAGATCCATTTTGAACATAATCTTTAGCATCTGTTACATATAAATCTTTGTTATATGGATCAATAGATAGGCTATAGAAAGTATTACCAGTATTCTCCCATATAATTTCCTGCACTGTATCCTCTATGGAGGAGATTTTGTAAACATGTTTATTAATAAAAAATACCTCATTATTAAATAAATTCATTGAAGAAGGATAGCTTAGGTTACTTTCTAAATTGAAATTTTTAATAATTTGTAGAGTCTGTGTTTCTATTATTGAAATACTAGGGTCTTCGTTGTTGGATACAGATCCTTGAGAAAGTACCCATAAGTCTCCTTTTATATCTTCTTTTATAGAAACTGGGCTTTGTCCTACACTGATGCTATCTAGTATGGTATCGTCATTAGAATCTATGACATATATCTGATTATTTGCCACATTACAAACATATACTTTTCCATTTTGCATTAACATATCTTCACACCAACCGTTAACAGAAATTTCACTTGTTGTGTTTTGGTAGGCGTTGTAAACATAAATACTGTTGGAATAAAGGTCTGTTATATAATATTTGGAGTTATTTACTTTAATTATTTTTCGTGGCGATAATAAATTATCTATCTGGTATAAATATTCAAAAGTTTCATCATTTATAACTACAATTTTCCCAGAATTATTGACTACTAAAAATAGTTGATGGTCTATATGAGAAATACTATGAAGAACATCTCCTAGAAGACTTTGATTAATATTTTGGTAAATGTTACTTGATGTTTCCCCACTATTTTTATTGTAGGAGGAAAGAGAAGAGTTTCCGTACTGAAAATTTCCCTCGTTTCCAATAAGAACTAAACCATTTCCATTAATACTTACATTATTAGAATTATCTTCTGGGTTTAGCTTTACACAACTAGAGCAAATTATAAATATGATACCAAATAAAAGGAAATTAATAGATTTTTTCATTTTATTGTTTTAGGACAAATTTTCGAGTTATACTTTGACTTTGTGTGGATATATTAAGAAGATAAATTCCATTTTTAAAAGATTGAACATTTATATTTTGTGTTGCTTCAAGATTGTATTTGTAATTTTTTTGAAAAATTATTTTCCCTGTTAAATCAAATATTTCAGCTTTATAGGCTGGTTTTTGTACACTTTTTAAATCAAAAACAACCATACCATTTATTATTCTAAAGTTGTCTAAAATATTGGTGGAATTTTCTAAAATAATGTTCATAGGTCCTTGATTAATAACACCAACGGCATCTAAGTCAAATCCAGAAGATGGAAATGGGGTAGGGAATGGGTCATTAATTTTATTTAAATATTGATCGTAATTGCAGAAATTAGAATCAATGGAGCCTATTACATCAATAATTTTAACATGGGATATAGAGTTTATATCCAGATTAGGTTCGTTTATTAATTCTTCTAGATCAAATGGAGTGCCAAAATTAGCTCTGTATTTACCAGCTAAATTATTAATATTTGTAGGGTCTACTGCTCCAAAAGCATCAATCTGAATACTGTCTTGGGTAAAAGAGGTAGTTGGAAATCTAAAAAAATCAGTTCCGTTACTACTCACTTCCACAAACCCAAGTTCTAGAAAAGTATCGCTAAATGCATTTTCAAAAATTGCAAAATCCCATCCAGGTCCATTTTCAATAAATCTTTCAAAACTTAAAATAGCTTCTCCACCATCGCCTAAACTAACTATTCCATTTCCTGGAGATCCAATTGCCATTGAACTGTCTCCAGCACTTGCTGTAACAGAATGTGGATTTGAAATGTCCTCTTGACCAATAACAACAGTACAACCAGTTGCCCAATTAACAAAACTACTGCTATCCTTATGGATAGCAGTAGTACCTTGAACCCCTGCTGCAGGAGCAAATTGAGCCAATACTGGAATTGTAAAAAATAACAGTAAATAAAATATTAAAGAGCGCTTATATCTTAAGAAGTCTTTCATTAATTATTCCATCTTTAGTTTCTATTTTCATAATATATTGTCCCTTAACAAAGGAAGAAATATCTATTTGCTTTGGATTTTTTAAATTATGAATTATTTCTTTTCCAAAAATATCAAATATAGAAATCATATATTCATCATTATTTTCAAGACTTTTTAACTTTATGAAGTTAGAAGAAGGGTTTGGATATACTGAGAATTTATTTTCAGATATTTCAACTGTCGATAATGGATAATTACCTACGTTATCTATACAGAAATAGGCAGGTGTATTCATTCCAAAAGCACCTACATCACTAGAACTTAAATTAAATACTATGCTATCAAATTGTCCATTTGGTAATTCGACATACGACCAATCTTTTACAATGTAATCTAAACTACTATCGGCATGCGTGAAGTCTGCTAAGAAAAACTCTACACTATCAGAAATAGAACCACTAGAATATCCATAAATGTGTAATTTAAAGTAATCTTGGTCTGCATTAGTGAATTTTTTAGCAAATGCATCTCCATCTCTCATACTATTTGCAGCATAGGTACTATTAGTTACGTAAACACTAAAAGACCCTGTTTGATTGAATACAATAGTAGAATTTGATTTTCCGATTGCGTAATTAGCACTTAATCCCCAACCACTTCCAGCTTTTGCACTGTATTGATTGGTTGATCCTGATGTTGTACTATCAGTCATGTTAGAATAACTCCATCCAGAAGACCAGTAACCATATACAGCTCCATAGGTAGTATCGTAAGCATTGTGAAATTGATAATCTCCAGAAGAAAAACTACTGCTAAATATAGAATTGTTATGTTGTCCAGATAAATCTGAACCATCCCAATAAGATTCTGAAGAAAGAGTGAGGTTTTCAAAGTCTGCAACATTTTGTTGAGCGTTAAGGTTTCCAAATGCTATTGAAAGAATGATAAGAAAGTAATTTATTTTTTTCATTATTTATTTTTTATTTGTTTATTTTAAAATTGATTCCTATTTCATGATTTATCAAGGGCATAGGTCTATTCATAACCACTTGATAATTGGTGTTGTACAAGTTGTTGATCTTGTAAAATATTTTTGCAGAATTATTTTTGAATTTAACTCTGAAACTTAAAAACAACCTTCCAAGATTAAATGAAGGAATAAAGTTTTCATTATCTCTTGAAGTAAATACGTATCCAGTATAGTTATGTAAATAGGTGAAAGTGAATTCCTTATAACTTATTTGACTTTTAAATACTAGTTTGTAGTGAGGGGTATATATAAGTTGTTTGTCTTGGGAATTATTATTAGAGTTGTAAACTTCAATATTGGTACTTAGATTATAAGCAGTTTTAAGAGTGAAATCATAAGTTATTTTTTTATTGATAAAATGAACTTTAGAACTTGTTTCAAGTCCACGATTCCATACTTTTTTAACATTCATTGGAGACCAAAAACTGCCCGTTGGTTGCCAAAGTATCCAATTATCAATCCATCTTGAATATAAAGAGGGTTCAAATGAAAAAATTACTTTGTGAATTTTCTTATTCCAAATTATTCCAATATCACCAGTATATCCTTGCTCAGGAACAAGGTTTAAATTCCCTCCAGGATTCCAAAAAATATCGTTGATAGTTGGAAATCTATATACTTTTCCAGCATTAAAATATAAATTGAAATGATTGTGAAATTCTCTTTTTAAGGAATAAGAAAAGGTAAATGGTGAAAGATATTTCTTATCGAATAGCAAACTGGATGTTAGTAAATGTTTTAAGCGATACTTTGGATTATTTACCTTAAAAGACACAGTTATAGAGGTTCTATTTATTTCTGCAATATCTAAATAGTTGTTTCCATTAGAGCTAGCTAGTGAGTTGGTTAAGTTAATTTTTAAAATATTGAAGTTGTTAATTGATTTGGAAAAGTCAAACTGATTTATAAATGTTTTACAAGGATTATTCCCAAAAACAGATCTAACAGAGTCTGTATAAATATTTTTCTCATCATAGTATGCAGATTTTAATTGTACATATGCGTTTGAAAATCTATGTTTTAAAGAACTAAAAACCCTGTGATTGATATCGTTTTGAAATGCACTACTTGGTGATTCTAAAAGACCACTAGGAATTTCTCTATCTATCATTTGCCCAAAATAAATTACTTTAAAATCAGTTTTACCCAATGAAATTCTTGTAGAACTCATTAAAGCAACGTGTTCAAGAGATGCATTTTCTTGGTTTTTCTTTTCCTCATTTAGATCTAGGTAAGAATAATTGTTAAGAGCACTTTTTCTAAAAATATTAATAGAAGTCTCTAATTTACTTTTAGAGTAGTTAATTTTTAGAAAATTAGAATTCTGTTGAAATGAACCTTGTACCGTTCCAGCCTCAATAAATGATTTCCCTTCTTGATTATCTCCAAGTACTACAGACCCAGCTAACGCTCCATTGGCCAAATTTGAATTTGAAATACCGTATAGAACACTTACAGAGTTGAAAAATACGGATGGAATTGTTGAAAAATCTACCATCCCATTTAACGGATTGTTAATTACAAAATCATTGTAAATTAATGAAGTCTGCTGCGCATTTCCCCCTCTTGTGGATATGCTAGATAAAGTTCCAGGACCGTAATGTTTTAGATAATTGATAGTTTCTCCTTCCAAAATCTGATCTACCGTTTCATTGGATCTTTCTTGGGATAATATCAGATTTTTATTTGATTTTAGAAAGTCTTCGTTTACAAGAAAATTAGAAGTTCTTTTTTCAAAGGTTTGAAGATACTTTGAGGTATCAATTATTTGAGAAAAACAATCCCAAATTGAGTATATTAAAATATAAAAAACTATAAAATATTTCACATCTGTTATTTATCATTTAACAGCAAATCGTGAAATTAAAGATGCAGGAGGTGGTTTGTAAACTACTACACCAACTACTATCTATAACTAGAAAAGCTTCAATCCACGAAAGCTATCTAAAACTTATTGAGGCAGGTCTCCTGACTTGTTGAAAATTTTGTTAGCCTTCCCATAAATAATACAGTGGCATTTAAACAAAATATAATCAACTTACAGTTGCGGGACAGTCAATGAATTTAACATTGTTCCCTTTTAATTTTACCCAAAGGTAAAAACCAAATTAAGTGATAGTAAAATGAAATACAAATTTAGTATTTATTTGGTGACATCTCCTTATTTTTGGAATTATTATTAATAATGAATTTTTAATAAGTCAAAGTTTAGTTAATTCTTTCAATTTTTAAGAAAATTAAATTCAACAGTTATTAAACCACAAAAAATTATGGCTATTTTTGAATATAAACCTAAAAATTTTGTCAAGAACAATTAAAATATTTTTTGTTACAATTTTATTGGCTTTAAACTTAAGCCCTAACTATTCACAAAACTCGTGGTCTACCTTAATAGATTCCGCTTCCACTTTATCTTCCCCAAGAGCTGCTGATTTAAATTCTGACGGAACTAAAGATATTGTTCTTGGCGGTGGAACAGATTCTACTTACAGTAACTATGGAGTTGTTGCATTGGACGGTGTTTCTGGTCAGTTACTATGGAATCTTCCAACACCTGATGAGATTTTTACAAGTGCTGTTTTTAACGATATTAATAACGATACTATTCCAGATGTTTTTATTGGAGGAAGAAATGCTCAGTTATATGCAATAGATGGTTCAAACGGAAATATTATTTGGGAATTCTTTCCACAAAATTCTGGATTAAATCCTGCAGACTCTGGATTATATAATTTTTATTCTTCTCAAATTTGTAATGATTTCGATGGAGATAATGTCCAAGATATTTTAGTTACCAACGGAGGAGATCACAAAGCTGCTCCCTTTGACCCAAGACCGCCAGGACATTTAATGCTTATAAGTGGAGCAACTGGAAATTTGATTGCAAAGGCCGTAAGTCCTGACAGTGCTGAAATATATAGTTCACCAGTAATTCTTTCACAAAGTGGTGTTATAAATACTGAAAGTATTGTATTTGGAACTGGTGGTGAACAGCATGGGGGTGGCATGTACGTTACTAATTTTACGGATTTATTAAATGGAGATATTTCTTCTTCAATAATTTTAACTACTCATCCAGCTAAAGGATTTATTGCGCCAGCTTCACTAGCCGATGTTTCTGACGATGGATTTATTGATATTGTCGTTCAGTCTTTTTCTGGGGAATTATCTGCTTTTGACGGAATAACTTTTCAAACACTTTGGTCTAAAAATTTTCCTGGTTGTGAATCCAGCGCAGCTCCTACTATTGGTAACTTTACTGGTGGGGACCTAGTACCTGATGTTTTTACTGTCGTTTACCGTGGAACTAGTCCTACCTATTTTGATTTTTATCAAGTTATGTTAGACGGGTTAACTGGTGAAATATCTTGGATAGATAGTGTAGGAAGTATGCATTACTCATCATCTTCAGCTTTTGATGCTAATGGGGACGGTAGAGACGAAGTCTTGTTTAGTGTAAATTATATAAGTAGTTTTTTTTCTCATCAGTTAAAGATGGTTGATTTTCAGAACGATAGCGTAATGGATGTTACTTCACTAAATGCTGGTGTTAATCTTGGATGTTCTCCTTTAATAGAAGATTTAGATGAGGATGGACTTCTTGAATTTATTTATACCTATAAGTACGATAGTCTAAATCCAAGCGCCTGGAATGGTTTTTATTTTAATAGAACGAATACAAATTTTAGTACGCCATACAGAGGAATTGCTTGGGGGGCATATATGGGAACATCTTTTAGTGGGAATTATACAAGAAATCTTTCATTATGTCCTAATTCTAATATGATTTCTAGTTGGAACATAACCCAACCATCTTGTAACAATTTTAATGATGGTTCAGTTTATCCATCCATAATTAATAATTATCCAAATACTTATCTTTGGTCTGATGGTACAATAGGGGATACACTAAAAAATGTTTCTCAAGGACTTTATACTCTTTTTATAACAGATACCAATAATTGTGTTGAATACCATCAGTTTCAATTAAATGATCCTTATGTTATTTCTTTTGGGAATATAACCCATAATAATTGCATTGGTGATTCTATAGGAACAGCCACAGTTGCTAGTTCTGGATGTGTGTGTCAGTTTAGTACCTGTACATACCTTTGGGACAATGGGTCTTTAATAAAACATGCAACCAATCTTCCTTCTGGAATGCAACATGTAATTATTACCCATCCAGACGGCTGTATAGTTGAAGATTCTATTTTTATAAATGATGGATTACCTGTTATAGACAGTTCCTTAGTTAGTAATAAAAGCTGTTTTTATAGTAACGATGGACAAATTGAGCTTTTTCCAAACAATCCATCAACAACAAATTACACTTGGTCCAATAGTGCATCCCAAAATATTATTTCACAACTTAGTTCAGGTCCTTATTGGGTTATTGTAAATAATACTTTTTGTTCAGATTCTCTTTATTTTAATATTTTATCTCCAGATTCTATTTTCCTTAATTATTCTTATCAAGATGTATTGTGTTATGGCGATTCTAATGGAACTGTAGAATTAAGCCCAACTTCTGGTTTTTCTCCATTTAGCTATGTAATGGACGGAATTATTTACAGTGATTCTTTGTTCGAAAACCTTTCTATTGGTAATTACCAGTTTTATTTAAAGGATTCTTCAAATTGCAATTCAGATACTGTAAATATAGTAATTAACCAGCCAGATTCTTTAGAAGTGACATTTACTGTGGTTCCAGAATCTGATTCAGGATTTTTTGATGGATCGGTAATTGCTAGTGGTTTTGGTGGAACATCACCTTACTTTTACACATGGTCACATAATCCTAACATAAATGATTCTATAATTCTATACCTATCCAATGATTATTATACATTAAACTTAAGCGATCTTAATGGATGTCAATTATTAGATTCTGTCTATGTGGGAATAGTTTCAGATAATAATCTCCTATCCAATGATTTTTTAAAAATTTACCCAATTCCATCTACTGGAAATATTTATTTAAATAACTATTCTAATGAGCTTATTAGTATTAAGATATTTGATCTTTCTGGTAAGCTAGTCAAAAATTCCTTTTTAGTAAATCCTTTTGATAAGTATGCTATTTCTCTCCCAAAAGGACACTTTGTGGCAGAGATAAAAAATAGAAACTCATTAAGTTTTCAAAAAATCATTATCCTTGATTAAGATATTTCGAATAAATTTTTTATTTCTCATTTTTTCTAGTATTTCTTGTTCTCAAACTAGTAATTCTGCAAATAATCTTGATTCAAAATCTATGGTTGTTTCCGCACATCCATTAGCAAGTGAGGTAGGTATAAATATTTTAAAAAAAGGTGGTAATGCTGCAGATGCAACAATTGCTGTCCAATTTGCATTAGCAGTAGTTTACCCTTCAGCAGGAAATATTGGTGGAGGAGGTTTCTTTGTTTATAGATCAAAAGATGGTCAATGTTCTACTCTAGATTTTAGAGAGAAAGCTCCTTTGGCGTCAACAAGAGATATGTATTTAGACTCGAGTAATAACGTGATAAAAAATTTAAGTCTTTATAGCCATCTTGCAGTAGGTGTTCCAGGCACTGTGGATGGAATGGTAAATATTCACAAAAAATATGGTCAATTACCATGGAAAGAATTAGTGCAGCCAGCTATTGATTTGGCAACTAATGGATTTGAATTGACAAGATTGGAGGCTAATAAATTAAATCGATTCAATAAAACAAAGGGTAAAATAAATAAGAATTCAGAATATTATAAAGAACATTTTTCTGAAGGCGATTCAATTTTTCTCCCACAGTTGTCAAAGACTTTAATTCTAATTAGAGACCATAAAAGATCTGGGTTTTACAGTGGGGGAACTGCTGAAATGTTGGTTAAGGAAATGAGTCTCAATGGCGGGAAGATTACTCAACAGGATTTAGATTCTTATCAAAGTATTTGGAGAGAACCTACAATATGTTTTTATAAGGGCCACAAAATTATAAGTATGTCACCTCCATCTAGTGGAGGGATTCTTTTGACACAAATGTTAAAAATGGCTGAGCATTTTCCATTGCGAGATTTTGGGTTCCATTCTTTAAAATCTATTCATGTAATGACGGAAATTGAAAAACTTTCTTTCGCAGATAGAGCAAAACACCTTGGAGATCCAGATTTTTATAAAGTCCCAGAAAAATCATTAATCGACTCTTTATATCTTCTACAAAGGAGTAATAAAATAAATATGGACTCTACACTTTTAAGTAGTGGTATTTATGCAGGTGAATTTAATTTAAACGAAAGTGAAGAAACTACTCATTTTTCTATTGTGGATGAATATGGCAATGCATCTTCACTTACAACAACTTTAAACGGTTCATTTGGAAGTGGAATAATTGTTGACGGTGCAGGTTTTTTACTGAACAATGAAATGGATGATTTTAGCATTCAACCGGGTTATCCAAATATGTATGGTTTGGTTGGAGGGGAAGCCAATTCTGTAGAACCTAGCAAAAGAATGCTAAGCTCTATGACACCAACAATATTAGAAAAAGATGGGAATCTTTTTATGGTTTTAGGAACACCAGGAGGATCTACAATTATAACTGCTGTTTTTCAAACAATTATTAATGTTGTAGATTATGACATGAGTATTGAACAAGCAGTAAATTCTCCAAGATTTCACCACCAGTGGTATCCTGACGAAATTAAATTAGAGAAAGACATAGCCAAAGATTCTAACTTAATTATTCAGTTAAAAGCGATGAATCATCAACTTAATTTTGTTTCCTCTATGAACAGAGTAGATGCTATTTTAGTCAAAAAAAATAAGTATTTTGGAGGAGCTGATAATAGGGGAGATGACCATGTTTCTTTTTTTTAAAAACTTTCTATAAACATTTAATATCTAAGTAATTTTTTTGTACATATTTGCCGCAAAAAAAATGAATATTTTTATTGTAGGATCAGGAATAGGAGGTATGGCTTGTGCAGCAGTTTTGGCCAGTAAAGGCATAAATGTTAAAATTTTAGAACAAAACAATAATGTTGGAGGCAAAGCAGGAAATATTCAGAAAAACGGATACGAGTTCGATACCGGTCCTAGTTTATTGACTTATCCCGATTGGTTTGACGACTTGTTTAAATCATGCGGTAAAAACCCTAGAGACTATTTTAGTTATATTAAGTTAGATAATGTAACTAGATATTTTTTTGAAAAAGGGAAATTTGTAGATGTATTAGGGGAATTAGAGGACACTGCTGATAATTTTGAAAGAGAGCTAGGCGTTGAAAAACAAATGTTTTTAAAATATTTTAAAAAGTGGGAAAATATTTATGAAATTTCAGAAGAAGTTTTTTTAAAAGGCGATTTAAAAATCGATTTAAATTTCATTAAAAATGCAGTAAAATGGATAGCAATTTCTGGATTCTCAAATATTTTTAAATCAATGGCAACCTACAACAAAAGGTTGCAAAATCCTGAATTAGAAAAAATCATGAATAGGTTTGCTACCTATACAGGATCTTCCCCATATAAAACCCCAGCTTTTATGAATCAGCTTGCTGTGGTTGAAATGGTTTTGGGAGGGTTCTATCCAAAAGGTGGTATTTTTAATATTCCAAAAGCTTTGGAAAGTCTATGTTTAGATTTAGGAGTAGAGTTTGAGTTTAATTGCAAAATTGAAAAAATTAATGTTCTGAAAAGTAAAATTGAAATATTTTCCAACCAAAAAAGATTCTCTACTAAAAAGCTAGTCTCAAACATAGATTATTACACCACCCAGCATTTATTAGGAATTAAGACTAGAAAATCAAGAACTATATTATCAACTTCTGCAATTGTGTTTTACTGGGGAATAAAATCTGAATTTAACCAACTTAAACTACATAATATTATTTTTTCAGAAGATTATAAAAAAGAATTTTCTGAGATATTTAAGGACTCAAATATACCTAAAGATCCTACGATTTATATTAATATTTCTTCAAAAATTGATTCAAAACATGCGCCAAAGGGCTCTGAGAATTGGTTTGTGATGATTAATGTTCCTTCTCAAAAAAATCTAATTTCAGATAATCAAATTAAATTGATAAAAGACTTAGTTATCAAAAATGTTTATAATAAATTTGAAGTAAATATTGAGAATTTAATAGAGTTTGAACAAATCCTGACTCC